>JGI20166J26741_11798029_pt1 | contig 10187 bp, 11 predicted proteins | sample TergutCu122P5_FD_26741 | JGI IMG/M metagenome (IMG submission 26741) | reverse complement strand
TGCTTTGTCAGGGCGCGCTTGCATAAAACCTTGTAATTATGCGGCGCGCGCCCTTCCTCGCATAACGAAAAATTTCCTCGAAAATCCACCCAAAGCGGGTATTTAGAGGTGACCAGTCGTAATTAAAAACCCCCGCGGCGTGTACCGCGGGGGTTGGTAAGCTATTCCGGGAAATCATGATTTGATTCCCGTTCACTCATCCAAATCCGCCGGCGCAACGCCAAAAACGCCGTTATCAATAATAATGACGCTTAGCACCAGCGCTATGACACTGACGGACGCGGAGAGGCAAACGAACATAACGTAACTCCATCTCAAATAAATAATTTTAGTTACTGTATCACATTTGCGGGCGGCTGTCAACCGTTTTGAAAAAAATATTTTTCAAAAACGTGTTGACAATATTTTTATCGAATGCTATTGTATCATAAACGCTTATAAGCAATTTTAAAAAACTTAAATCAAGAGGGTGATCAAAATGACTCGTCATGTGCTTTCAATGCTGGTAGTCAACCACTCGGGCGTGCTAACGCGCGTATCCGGCCTCTTCGCGCGCAGGGGTTATAATATTGACAGCCTTAGCGTCGGCACGACGGAGGACGCGCGGTTTTCACGCGTAACCGTGTCGGCATACGGCGACGCCGGCGTGATAGAGCAGATTCACAAGCAGGTTGAAAAGCTGGAGGACGTCGTCTCCGTAACGGAGCTTAAGCCGGGGGATTCCGTCTGCACGGAACTTGTGCTGATAAAGGTCAGCGCGGGCGCGGGCAAACGCTCGGAGCTGGCCAGCCTTTCGGATATCTTCCGCGCGGACATTGTGGATGTCTCCAAGACGGCCCTCACCTTCGAGATGACCGGCGAACAGAGCAAAATCGCCGCGTTTATCGAACTGCTGGAGCCTTACGGGATAGTCGAAATCGCCCGAACCGGGCTTACGGGCATATCGCGCGGCGGGAGAAAGACCGGGGCGGTAGACCCGGACATAAAGAGCGTCTAATTATAATCGAAAGTGGGTGAAGGTATGAGTTACGAAACAAAAACCATCATCATTCTGATAGCGGCTCTTTTAAGAAAAGCTAACAACTCGGAAGAGGTTTACCGGGAGTTGAAACGTATCGCGAATTCGGAAAGTATTGACTTGCCTGACTTCGAAGATAAATAATCAGAAAAATTACAGGAGGGAAATTTTACCATGGCAAAACTATTTTACGCAAAAGACTGCAACCTCAGCCTTTTAAACGGCAAGAAGGTCGCCGTCATCGGCTACGGCAGCCAGGGCCACGCGCACGCGCTGAACCTGCATGAATCCGGCGTGGACGTGATCGTCGGGCTGTACAACGGCTCCAAATCCTGGAAAGCCGCGGAGGAGGCCGGCCTGACCGTCATGACCGCCGGCGACGCCGCCAAAGCCGCGGATGTCGTCATGATCCTCATCAACGACGAGAAGCAGGCCAAGCTTTATAAAGACGACATCGCGCCGAACCTCGCGCCCGGCAAGTACCTGGCCTTCGCGCACGGCTTCAATATCCATTTCGGGCAGATCGTCCCGCCGCCGGACGTGAACGTGTTCATGATAGCGCCCAAAGGCCCCGGCCACACGGTGCGCAGCCAATATCTGGAAGGCCGCGGCGTGCCCTGCCTGATCGCCGTGCACCAGAACCCCTCCGGCGACGCGCACGATATCGGCCTGGCCTACGCGGCGGGCATAGGCGGCGCGCGGGCCGGCGTACTGGAGACGACGTTCCGCGAGGAGACCGAAACCGACCTCTTCGGCGAGCAGGCCGTGCTCTGCGGCGGCGTGTGCGCGCTGATGAAGGCGGGCTTCGACACATTGGTCGAGGCGGGCTATGAGCCGGAAAGCGCGTATTTCGAATGCATACACGAGATGAAGCTGATCGTCGACCTGGTCAACCAGGGCGGCCTGTCATACATGCGCTATTCCATCAGCGACACCGCCGAATACGGCGATTACACAACCGGCCCGCGCCTTATCACCGACGAGACGAAGAAGGAAATGAAAAAAGTCCTCTCCGAGATTCAGGACGGCACCTTCGCCAAAAACTGGATCCTGGAAAACCAGGTGGGCCGCCCGTATTTCAACGCCAAGCGCCGCCAGGAGCAGGGCCTGCTGGTGGAAAAGGTCGGCGCGGAGCTCAGGAAAATGATGAGCTGGACGCAGAAGAACTGATGCCGGCGGAATGCGGCGGTTACGGCACTGGATTGCTTCGCCCCCGGACGTTATCGACACCGAAGTGGTGGGGGCTCGCAATGACGCCGCTTATACGAGTTCAATTGCGTAGCCGAAGGATCGCGGCAGCGCTTGCGGCGTCATTGCGAGGGCGAAGGGCTGCCGTATTCGATAATTAAGTGCCCGAAGCAATCCAGCAGATGCGCCGGGCTGCAATGACGCCGTATTTGTGCGGCTGCAATCTGTAGATAAGGATTCAGAATCCCATGAATAACGATAAGCGCGGATACGTTTACATCCTCTTCAACAAGAGAAATGGTACCCTGTATACCGGCGTGACATCAAACCTGATAAAGCGTGTATACGAGCATAAAAACAAGCTTACCCCCGGCTTTACCGGCGATTACGAGGTGGACAGGCTAGGTTATTACGAAGTCCACGATACCATGATTTCAGCCATACAACGCGAAAAACAGCTGAAAGGCGGCTCGCGGCGGAAGAAATTGGCGCTGATTGAGAGTATGAATCCGGAATGGCAGGATTTGTACGAGACGATTACGCGATAAAAGGCGTGCCTGACATGTCACCTAGCGTCTCAGGCATATGCCAAGGCTATCGTACTGGATTGCTTCGCCCCCGGGCGTTATCAACGCCGAAGCGGTGTGGGCTCGCAATGACGGGGTGAATGGTGTGGCCGCTTGCGGCGTCATTGCGAGGGCGGAGGGCTGCCGTATTCGATAAGTAAGTGCCCGAAGCAATCCAGTGGATGTGCTGCGGTTACGGCGCTGGATTGCTTCGCCCCCGTGCTATATCAACGCCGAAGTGGTGTGGGCTCGCAATGACGCCGCATGCGCACGGCCAAATATGCCTCTAGAACGGAGTTTTTATGTCAAAAACCATCCAGATTTACGATTCCACCCTGCGCGACGGCGCGCAGGCGCAGGGGATCTCGTTCTCGATCAACGACAAGCTTAAAATCGTGCAAATACTGGACGCGCTGGGCTTCGCGCGTATCGAGGCGGGCAACCCCGGCTCCAACCCGAAGGATTTGGAATTCTTCGAGCGCGTTAAATCAATACGGCTCCGGCACGCCAGAATCGCCGCCTTCGGCAGCACGCGGCGCAAGAATATCGCCGCCGCCGAGGATAAGAACGTCCTGTCCCTGCTGGACGCGGGAACGGATGTCGTCTGCGTGTTCGGCAAAAGCTGGGACTTCCACGTGACCGAGGTGCTGAGCGCGGCGCTAGATGAAAACCTGGCCATGATCTATGATACCGTCAAATTCTTCAAGGAGCGCGGCAAAGAGGTCGTCTTCGACGCGGAGCATTTCTACGACGGCTACAAGCGCAACCCCGAATACGCGCTAAAGACGCTCGAAGCCGCGGCGGAAGCCGGCGCGGACAGCCTGGCGCTGTGCGAGACCAACGGCGGCGCGTTCCCGATGGAAGTCTACGAGATAACCAAGACCGTGTGCGACAAGTTCCCGCTGCCCATCGGCGTCCATTGCCATAACGACGGCGGCATGGCCGTCGCCAATTCCGTGATGGGCGTGCAGGCGGGCGCGGCAAGCGTGCAGGGCGTGTTCATCGGCTTCGGCGAGCGCTGCGGCAACGCGAATCTATCGACGATCATACCCAATTTGCAGCTCAAATTGGGCTATAAATGCATACCGCAAGAGCAAATGCATAACCTTACCTCCGCCGCCTATGCCGTGGCCGAGCTTTCCAACGTGCAGCTGGCCGACGGCGAGCCGTATGTCGGCCGCTGCGCCTTCGCGCACAAGGGCGGCATGCATATCGACGCGGTGGTCAAATCCCGCGCCAGCTATGAGCATATCGAGCCGGAAACCGTCGGCAACGAGCGGCGCGTCCTCACCAGCGAGGTCAGCGGGCGCAGCACGATTCTCAAGAAAATCCAGGATTTCGACCCGGATATCACCAAGGATTCCAAAACCGCCGAAGCCGTGCTGCAAACCCTGAAAAGCATGGAGCACAAGGGCTACCAGTTCGAGGCGGCCGAGGCCAGCTTCGAACTCTTAATCCGCAAGCAGCTTGGGCTGTACAAGCCGTCGTTCGAACTGCTCAATCTCAAAATCATCGGCGAACAGCCGTATGCCCAGGGCCAGAGCGTCTCCGCTATGATCAAGGTCATAGTGGACGGCAAGACCGAGATGACCGCCGCCGAGGGCGACGGCCCGGTCAACGCGCTGGACAAGGCGCTGCGCAAGGCGCTGGAGGTCTTTTACCCCGAACTCTCCTCTGTGCACCTGACGGATTACAAAGTCCGCGTGCTCGACAGCCGCTACGCCACGGCCTCCGCCGTGCGCGTGCTGATTGAATCCTCCGACGGCGAGGAAAGCTGGGGCACCATCGGCGTCTCCCCGGATATAATAGAAGCAAGCTGGCTCGCGCTGGCGGACAGCATAGAATACAAATTAAACAAATCCACCCGCCCGTAGGTACTGGTACAATGTATTATCTGAATCTTCACAAATCCCACTGGATTGCTTCGCCCGTATACGTATCAGCATACGAAGCACCATTGGGCTCGCAATGACGGTAGTGAAGGCATGCAGCTGCTTACAGCTGCGTCATTGCGAGGGCAAATGACTTGTCGGCCCACGCTCGTACTTGCCCGAAGCAATCCAGTTCATGCATGTAAAGGTACTGTTCTTTGTACAGGCAAGGTGTAAAGTTTTAGATGTTACGCGGTACTAGAGGCAAGAAGAAAGAAGAGGCTGGAAGCTAGATAAGACCTTGCATGGTTTTCATCTAGCTCTGGCATCTAGCCTCTAGCCTCTAGTTCGTAGGGCAAGGGCTCTGCTCTTGCCGCCCCCGATTTGCGATAACTAATTCTTGATTCATAATGGGAGGGATAAAACATTATGAGCTATGAAACGAAAGTGATATTGCTGGCGCTGGCCACAGTTGTAAGAGAAACCAGAGACGTGGAAAAAATCTACGATTGCCTCAAAGAATTGGCAAACGCGGACGGAATAACATTAAAAGAACTGGATGAAAAAAGTGAATAAGGAGATTTTTCCATGAAATACAACATCGCCGTCATCAAAGGCGACGGCATCGGCCCGGAGGTCGTCGGCGAAACGATCGCCGTGCTGGAGGCGGTCGGCGCGGCGTTCGGCCACGAATTCCGCTTTGTGGAAGTCATCGCCGGCGGCCGCGCCATCGACGAAACCGGCGAACCGCTGCCCGCCGCCACGCTGGAGACCTGCCGCGCGGCCGATTCCGTGCTGCTGGGCGCGGTCGGCGGCTGGCAATGGGACACGCTGCCGGGGGATAAACGCCCGGAGCGCGCGCTGCTTGGCCTGCGCGGCGGCTTGGGGCTGTATTCCAACCTGCGCCCCGCCGTGCTGTACGCCCCCCTCGCCGGCGCGTGCCCGCTGCGCGCGGATATCGCCGCGAAGGGCATAGACATCATGGTCGTGCGCGAGCTGACGGGCGGCATGTACTTCGGCGACCGCGGCCGCAAAATGACCCAAAACGGCGAGGCCGCCTGGGATACCGAGCTGTATTCCGTCATGGAAATCGAGCGGATCGCGCGCACGGCCTTCGAGATAGCCGGGCAGCGCGGCCGCCGCGTCACCAACGTGGACAAGGCCAATATCCTTGAATCCTCGCGCCTCTGGCGGGAAACCGTGATACGCGTCGCGGCGGATTACCCCGGCGTGACCCTCGACCACCTCTACGTGGACAACGCCTCCATGCAGCTCGTCCGCGCGCCGTATTCATTTGATGTTATCGTAACGACCAACATGTTCGGCGACATCCTCTCCGACGAAGCCAGCCAAATCACCGGCTCCATCGGCATGCTGCCCTCCGCCAGCTTAGGAACCGGCGGCTTCGGCATGTACGAGCCTATCCACGGCTCCGCCCCGGACATCGCCGGCAAGGACATCGCCAACCCCATCGCCACAATCCTCTCCGCCGCGATGATGCTAAAATACTCCTTCAAACTGGAGGCCGAGGCCGCCGCAGTCGAAAACGCCGTCTCCGCCGTGCTGTCGGCCGGCTTCCGCACGGCGGACATCATGTCCGAGGGCATGAACCCCGTCGGCACAAGGGAAATGGGCCGGCTGACCGTGCAGAACCTGAAAGCGGTGAAGCCGTGAACGCTTCGCCGCTAAAAATACAGGAGGCAGAGAAAATCATGACCGACAAACAGTTCGATTCTATCATAGAGATGGTCATACAAATCCTCAGCCGCTCCAAAGACCTCGACGACGCGAAGAAGGCGCTGCTGGCGATAAAAAAGGGCGGCCAGGAGGACGATAAAGAATAATAAGGCGCAGCCCGTAGGGGCGAACAGTGTTCGCCCGCGTCCGGTAGTCGGCCGCGGCAATCACCCGACCCACTGCCGCTGCCACCCCGGATTCACAGGCGCTTCCCCTTTTGGAAGGGAGGGGGCGGCTCCGCAGCCCCTCCCAAAGCAAGGAGCCGCCCCCTCCCCCGCCGCCGCAGGCGGCGGCCCACACCGCCGGCCACACAACGCATCCGTAGGGGCGAACTGTGTTCGCCCGCGTCGGGTGTTCAGCTGCCGCAATCATCCGACCCACTACCGCCCCCGCAGACAGCGGCGGCCGCGCTGCCGACGCCATAACCCTTAGAACGGAGCTGAAACGATATGAATATCCCCGTCACGCTGACCAAAACCCCGAAACCCAAGCCGGACAGCGAAAACCTGCCGTTCGGCAAGATATTCACGGATCACATGTTCATCATGGATTGGTCGGAAGACGCCGGCTGGCACGGCGCGCGGATCATCCCCTACGGCCCGCTCTGCCTGGACCCCGCCGCCACCGTTTTCCACTACGCTCAGACCGCCTTCGAAGGGCTCAAGGCGTACCGGGCCAAGGACGGCCGCGTGTTGGTATTCCGGCCGGAGAAAAACGCCGCGCGCATGAACCTGTCGGCGGAGCGGCTGTGTATGCCGCCGCTGCCGGACGGCGCGCTGACCGAGGCCCTCGACGCCCTGGTCAAACTGGAGCGGGACTGGATCCCCACCGGTGACAACACCTCGCTCTATATCCGCCCGTGGATGATGGGCACAGGCGCGGCGCTGGGCGTCCACCCCTCGACGGAGTACATCTTCGCTATCATCCTGGCCCCCAGCGGCCCGTATTATAAAGAGGGCATCAACCCGATCCGTATACGCATCGAAGACCGTATGGTGCGCGCGGTGCGCGGCGGCTCCGGCTTCACAAAGGCCGCGGCCAACTACGCCATCAGCCTGCGCGGGCAGACGGACGCCGAGGCGGAGGGCTTCGCGCAGGTGCTCTGGCTGGACGGCGTCGAGCGCAAGTATATCGACGAAGTCGGCGCGATGAACGTCTTTTTCGTGCTGGACGGCCAACTGGTCACGCCGAGCCTCGACGAGGGCAACATCCTCGCGGGCGTCACGCGCGATTCGATCATTCACCTCGCCAAGAGCTGGGGCATGACCGTCAGCGAGCGCCGTATCCCCGCGGAGGAACTCTTCAGCGCCCACGCGGCCGGCAAATTCACCGAAGCCTTCGGCGCGGGCACGGCCGCCGTCATCTCACCGATAGGCGAGCTAAAATGGCACGAACGGGACATCACCATCAACAACAACGAGGTAGGCCCCGTGTCGCGCAGAATCTACGACGAACTGACCGGCATGCAGTACGGCAGACTGCCGGACAAATTCGGCTGGATTCACGAAGTAGTGTAATAACTAAAAATAGGAGCAAATCATGATCAGCGACAGAGTTAAGCAAGGCCCCGGGCGCGTGCCGCACCGCTCCCTGTTCAAGGCGATGGGCTACACGGACGAGGAGCTGGCGCGCCCGCTCATCGGCGTGGTCAACGCGCAGAACGAGGTCATCCCCGGGCATATCCACCTGGATACAATCGCCGCGGCGGTCAAGGCCGGCGTGCTCGCGGCCGGCGGCACACCCATGGAGTTCCCGTCCATCGGCATTTGCGACGGCATCGCGATGGGCCATATCGGCATGAAGTACTCCCTGCCCTCGCGGGAGCTCATCGCCGATTCGATAGAATCCATGGTTCTTGCGCACGGCTTCGACGGCCTTGTGCTGATACCCAACTGCGACAAGATCGTGCCGGGCATGCTGATGGCGGCGGCCCGCCTGAATATCCCGTCGATTGTAGTAAGCGGCGGGCCGATGCTCTCCGGCGATTACGGAAAGCTTAGCCTCTCCAACACGTTTGAGGCGGTCGGCTCATATGCCGCGGGCACAATGGACGAAGCGCGGATGCGCGAAATTGAGAACGACGCCTGCCCGACGTGCGGTTCCTGCGCGGGCATGTACACGGCCAACAGCATGAACTGCCTGACGGAGGCGCTGGGCCTGGGCCTCCCCGGCAACGGCACGATCCCCGCCGTGTTCGCGGCGCGCGTGCGCCTGGCCAAGCAGGCCGGGCGGCAAATTATGGAATTGGTCAAAAACAACGTCAAGCCGCTGGACATATTGACCGAGCAAGCCTTTATGAACGCGCTGATGGTAGATATGGCGCTGGGCTGCAGCACCAACAGCATGCTGCACATACCGGCCATCGCGCACGAGGCCGGCGTGGACGTCACGTTCGACGCGGCCAACCGCCTGAGCGCCGTCACGCCGAACCTGTGCCACCTGGCCCCCGCCGGGCCCAACCATATAGAAGACCTGCACCGCGCCGGCGGCGTGCCGGCCGTGATGAAGGAGCTGGATAAGCTGGGCCTGCTGGACACGGGCCTCATAACAGTCACGCTCAAGACCGTCGCCGAGAACATCAAAAACGCCGTGAATAAAGACACCGGCGTCATCCGCCCGGCGGAAGACCCGTACAGCAAAACCGGCGGCATCGCCGTCTTAAAGGGCAACCTGGCCCCGGTCGGCTGCGTGGTCAAGCGCTCCGCCGTAGCACCCGAAATGATGAAATCCACGCTGCGCGCGCGGGTCTTCGACGGCGAGCAGGCCGCGCTGGACGCCATCTTCGGCAAGCAGATACAAAAAGGCGATATCGTTGTGATCCGCTACGAAGGCCCGAAAGGCGGCCCCGGTATGCCGGAAATGCTCTCCCCCACGTCCGCGCTGGCGGGCATGGGCCTGGATAAGGACGTCGCGCTTATCACGGACGGCCGCTTCTCCGGCGCGTCGCGCGGCGCGTCCATCGGCCATGTGACGCCGGAGGCGGCGGACGGCGGCGTAATCGGCCTCGTCCGCGACGGCGACGTCATCGATATCGATATCGACGCCAACAGCATCCACCTGCGCGTCTCCGACGAGGAGCTGGCCGAGCGCCGCAAAACCTGGGTGAAACCCACCCCCGCGGTGACGATCGGCTACCTGGCCCGCTACGCCCGGATGGTGACCGGCGCGGACAAGGGCGCGGTGCTTCTGTAACTACACAACCGCCGTTGCGGGCCTAACCGCCCCCATCGTTGCAGGCCAAATCACCCACATCATATCAGGCTTTAATTACACGCCTGACCTTATATCATTACACACCTAACTTTCCGTCGTTGCGGGCCTAATCACTCCCGTCATATCGGGCTTTAATTACACACCCGACCTTACGTCATTACACGCATAATTTCCCGTCATTGCGGGCTTGACCCGCAATCTCACCCCTTCGGTGACTACCCGCCGCCTAACCCGCTATCACCCAAATGATAACCGGCACGTGTGACCCGCGGTACTCCTGTAGGGCGCGATGCTTTTGCAGTTTTGCCTTCGGCAAAACCGGCCGTAGGCCGCTTCGCTAAGCGAAGTGCAAGACATCGCGCCGCCCCAAAAGCGGCAGCCCGCGCGATAGATCGATGCGCTAAACGGCTTGTTCATCAGTAACGAACGCGGCAGGAGCAGAGCCCTTGCCCTACAGAACCCGGCTTGCCGCAAATTGACAGCGTACCCGGCCTCCGTAGGGGCGAACTGTCACCTGCGTACAAATAAGTAAAAATATGGTATAATTGACCCATGAATATACCATGGGAAGAACTCAAGGAACAACTACCCGAT
>JGI20166J26741_11797807_pt1 | contig 10187 bp, 8 predicted proteins | sample TergutCu122P5_FD_26741 | JGI IMG/M metagenome (IMG submission 26741) | reverse complement strand
TATCTAGTGCTCAAAAATATTCACAAGCAATTTGTTGAGTATGAAGTACCTCCATGCTGTTCTACTACTATAGAAAGCGTAATAATGGCCAAGAAACATTTGCAAGAGGGGTGTCATTGTGAATTGAAAATGTATAGAAGATCTTTCAAATATGGTACCATATTTCCTGGACTACAAAGTGCACCTGATCATTAAGATACACCAAGTTTCTAGGAGGCAAATTTAGAGGAAAAATGTTTTATTCACATTTGAAGCTCAAATCCACAGACACTTATTCAACAAAGTGACAGTACAGTAAAAAGTCAGCATGCTCTGGAATCTGTATCATTAATGTCACACTCACTATTATCATGTGACCTTTACACTCTTCAAACTGTACATCTTCAGTGCCATCAATGCTATCCCACATATACAGAGAGACTTCCCAATCGTCTTGCATTCCATGGTCTATGCCTCAACATAAATCTGTAATACAAAGAAGCTGCCCTACCAAAAAGAGTAATGCTGGTTGTAACTTCCCATCTTTTCATTTCACGCTGCAGCATTCCTGTCATTCGTTTGGTCTGGTATCCAGTTCTTCACTTCGGCAGTATGTGTACAGACAAGTGTTATTCTCTTTGTAATTGTTCCTCATGCCTTCTTAACATCTGAAGCAGACAAATATGTCTTTAGGCTCCCCTACTACAGTGCTTTATTACATAATTTATCATATTGACTTTGCAATCCATAGAATACAAAAATCCTTCTCTGTTTATCACACATTTACTGGTTATTAATTTGTCACTAGGTGTTAATGAACAACATGTAAGGAACACAGAAGCTTGTTTCACTCTGTCATGTGACAACCATTATTATCCCCATAGTGAGCAAGGGAATTTCAGTTCCTTTGGACATCATATTGACACACATTCGGACTATGAGATTCAGGAGAATTTTATGCAGTTTTTTCCAGGAAATAGTGCATCTTGCTGTCCAGAAAATACAGTATTTCTGAGGGTTTGTTGCAAGTAAAAAGGTACAGCAACAATGACTCGAAGAACCAGGTGCTGCACTCAAAAATGGTGATGTTGAAAACAAAGGCACATTTGTATAACATTCAAAATTGCAGCTACTTTTTTAGACTTAATGGTTTATCTTCCTCAATTATAAAATGACCAACCTGCAACATTTTCACTTCACATCTGTTTCTGATAGGTGCATGTACACATGTATTTCATATTTATAACTCCTCTTTAATATTATTACCTGTTACAAATTGCAGACCGAATAATATTGAGCATGGAAGATCTTCAAGACAACAGGACTCCACAAGATGGCTACTCAGATCTGGAATGCAAAACATAACTTGCTGCCTGTACTGTACACATAAATTTATAAAAAGATCATTGTTACAGCTCCAAATATGTTACGATATATGATAACTAATATATTTCTAGCAGCCATTTAGAAAAATAAATATTATGAAAAGTACCCAGCAGTGTGAAAAAGTGATGAGAAGTGCAAAGGAAGGCTCAGCAATATCTCTTTCTTGCAGAACAGTAATTAAAATTTTTATATAAAACTATATTGTGGCACTGCTCTCACAGAGATTTGGCTAACCAACTACACATGTACTTGGAGACCATACTATGACCTCCTCATACCACTAGTGTCAGTTCTGGAAATTTTGCCCTCAGAAAGTTTTTACTGTATTTATAAAGAGGCCCTTTTGACTTTTAGGCTGCTTCCAGATGGCTGGTAGGCAGGTTCAAGTTGTAGCAGCTGGTTATGACACCTTGCTGGTCCAAGACAGGTACATGAACACACAGAGACTTGATCAGCCTGGTCGTTAGTGTCCAGCAGCACATGACCTGCCAGCAGTTTCCCATTAACAGATAACACTTCTCCATCCAAGGTCAGAACATGATGTGAGGCAGACTGCAGTTCATTGTCCTCCCGACGAACATCCTCAGCATTCCTATGGAAAGCAATATTGGCCTAGTAGATAAATTTCTCATAAATGTACATCCCATATAGGATACTGAAATGGTATGCATAAATTTGCTATTTCACATTGGGTGTATGAAATAAGTAGGATATAGTAACTGAAACTATGTAGTCAGAATAAAAATATGTCATAGTCTTTTAAGGGTTCTGTAATATTCCTTGTTCCACTCTGAATTGCTGTTAATGGGATGTGAAATGTAGGACATCTAAGGAGTTGATACGAATTATTTTCAAATTTTCCTATATTTAATATTACAGTCAATTTAATTATTCTCATTATAACAAGTTTCTTGTCACCAGCCACATATACAGTTAGTACTACACTGTTTTACATATCTTTTGAAGTGACATGAATGCCTTTTTAATCATACTTTTGTGTTTAAATAACAGGTATTTTTACTGTCATACTTTTGAAGTTGTGGTTAGATAAAAGGATGCTTCCATCTCTGATGACTATTTCAAAGTGACCTGGCATCTCACATAACCTGAGCAAGAAAGTTACTTGTTGAGACAGTTACACTGTTGCTTGGTAACAGTTCTACAGGTTGCATATAAGACCCAATGGTACAAATTATGCAAAATATATGCATACAATTATAGTAATTCTGCCAACTGAGATGTTTTTTTAATATGTATATTTGATATGGTACTTGCCATAGGACATAAAGAGAATTCTCTGTATTTTTATGAAAAATGCTTCTGGACTGGATGACACAGCTGTTACATAACATGACATGAAGTGTAGAAAGTCTGGGTCATAATTTATTACCTGGGAAGAACCTTTCAGATACTTGAACTTTTATCATCACAAGAGACCACATACTGGTCTGTAAAATGTAATGGTGAATGACCAAAAACGCCATATACTGGTCTCTGTGTGTTTCCTCGGCAGCAATTTAAATGTCCATACGAATCCAGAAAAACTCAGGCCCTCAAGAGAAACAACTGATTTCAAAATCCATCTCCTAAAGGTTAAGTGGAATCTGATGTCAGCTTGTGCATAAGAATCACTAATATATTAACCTGAAGCATTTAATATGTAGAGATATCATATCCTTATTCCACACACTTACATAGTCATGAAGCGGAGCACCAGCAGATTGATACTGGCAGCAACAACTGCCAGTCCAAAGAGAATGAACACAAGGCTGAGTGCCACATAGCCTGGCTTATTTGTTAGTGCGTGATCATTCTGCAATGAAAGATTATTTAAACACTTAACTCCAGATTAAAAATATCATCATGACAGCCATTTTGGTACCTGTACGGAGTATGTCAAACTATAGGAAGTCTGAATACAGTTAAGGGTGACATCCAATGTGGTTGGGTTATGTGTATTGGAAAGGATTTCCATGACTTATGAAAGTTAATGTGACATATTAAAGTTAAAATTTCTTCTGCTTGAGGTTCTGGAATAAGTTGTAGCCAAACAATATCCACTGAACAAACATGGACACGCACGCTGGATACCACTTGCTTACGACATGACTGCACCCCTGTTTACGAGTGGTAAACCGCATACTTCAGACGACACGGTAATAAATTCACGACTCAGCATGCTGTATCGTCTAGCGCTGTCACACTCATTTACCACAGACGTTATGACCAATGTCACAGATAGCAGAAGTATCAAGACCGTGACAGTGCCGTAATCATGTAAGCATACCGAGGAAGCATGAAGCTTTTTGACGAACTCTCCATTTTGTGTGCCTGGAAAGATCGTGATTGTACAAGCAAGGAAAAAGGTGATCTAGTGCTGGAAAAATGAGGAAAGGATTAAACGAATCAGGTAAGATAAGTTATTAGTAAATATACTGTAATTGACTTAACAACGTAAGGTAGGATCAGTTTCACTGATATTCAGAATATTGTGTGTTACTATAATAGCATGTTTGTACGGATGTAATGCACATTATCTTAGTGGAGTGCCTTCAGCGTGCGAGACCCATATTATGTCGCCTACATCGTTTGTAGCCGTATTGAAGTAGCGTGCTGTTTGAGAGCGCCGTAACGCATAGTCTTGTTCTCAAAGAAGTTGACAATGGCGACTGTTAAGCCTCATCGCACACCGCCACTCCCATTGGGTGGGATTTTGTGAAATTTCTTACGTGTGATTTTACTGAAATTTGTCGACACATTCCGAATGTGGTTAAAATCAGACAGTAATAATACACATTATGGAAGACCTACGTATATTGTGATAGCATCTCGCAGTGTTTGGCCTTTATAATTTAGACAGTTTTCTATGTGGGATTCAGGCTGAGACCAAAGAAAATTTCGCGATCCAAACGTAACAGTTGGGCACTACAGATTTTAAATTTCGATATTATTTTTTATTTCTGGTATTTGGATTGTGAATCTGTCGCTGAGATACGGGGAACGCTTATAGTAGTGTTGTATACACTTTGGAAAGGCGCATTTCAAATGTTCTCATCTTCAGTGATGTTCCTGAAAAGAGTTACGAATTCAAATTCCAGCTATAACAGAGCGAGCACGTCCTAAGCGTTAAGCGCTGTGCATATTGCCTAGTTTGTTTTAATTTTAAGATGTCTGGGGTTGTATGAACACAGGCCAGCACTGGATTGGACATTGGTTTTCTTCAATGTCTTATCAAGCCCAGCACAGATTCTTATATGTATGAGGGAAGAACATAACTTGGGGGTGTCTGAGAACAGGGTGTTATGAAAAATATTTGCGCATAACAGGTAGAAGTAACAGGAGGCTGCAGAAGATGTCACAAAGAGGAGTATCATACTTTTCAGTCGTCACTAAATACGTTTTAAGATCATCAAGCAAGGAAGATAACATAGCTGGTGTATGTGGCACGCATGAGACTGATTACAAACGCATGCAGAATTCTAGTCGACAAATCTGAAGGGGGGAGACCATTTTGGAGTCGTAGGCATACATGTGAAAATAACAGAACGAATGGTTAAAAAAGGGATTTGAGGGCGTGGATTAGATTCATCTGGCTCAGGTGCAGGATGAGTGAATACAGTAATTAACTTTCAGGTTCCATAACGTTTCTGGATTTCGCGAACAGCTGAGCGACTACTTGTTTCTCATTTCTAGTAGAGACAGAAAATATTTCATTTGATGCCAGGTTCATACTCCATGAGATTGATCAAAGGACGGATAAAGCCCTCCTTTCGAAACGAGCGAACTGCTCTAATATAATTGTCAATAAACTTAAAATTATGATGTAACTTTTCCTTTAATTTTATCATCTAGAATATTTTAAATTGGAGATGTTCAGAATCATATGCAGTACAGTTTAATGTGCTGTAACTTAGGTGCCTCTAGACCAGCATACCTGCAGGGCCACGTAATCACCGAAACCAATGGTAGTGAGAGTGACAAAACAGTAATAGAAACTGTCGAAGTAGCTCCATCCTTCATATTTGGAAAAGACAGCGGCACCGGTAGTGATGATCGCTGAAGACAGCATCCCTGTCGCCAACATAAGGTTCATTTCGGTAGCTTCTGTGCGTTTACACCGCATGTACCGTTTTGCGCGGCAAATCAGCACCGATGCGAACTTATTGAGGCGCTCACCAATACTTTGAAACATAACAAGTCCTAGCGGGATTCCGACCATTGCATATGCCATGCAGAAAGCCTTTCCTCCTACAGTTACAGGCGTCGAATGTCCATATCCTGCCAAACAGAGAACATAACCTCACATTTTTTTGCCATTCATGGGGAAATTTGAAGAGAGATCAAATCACTTTACAGCAATCCCTTGCCAGCCGCGGGGAACACGTTCTTTGAAGACACTGCGGTTGGCAAAACGAAGGCCTTATGTTTGGGTCGGGGATCAGAAGTCCTACGACTGGGAGACCTAGGCGCAGAGAGGGAGGATAGTGTTAAAATAATGTCATAGAGTTAGTGTGAGAACGTGGATTGGATTCAGTAGTCCATTATAATTTTTTCGTCAATAAATTTGGATCTGTTTGCGTATAAGCCACCCAGTTATTTCCATGTGCACAGATAACTTAAAGCCAAGTACCGAGGTTGGCGAAGTCGGATAGGTAAAAATGGAAAATAACGGATACGCGAAACGTGCGATTGACGAAGGATTGCTGTGTCGCGGAGATAGGGAGTTTCTCTCTTATGGGCCGTGACGTGTTGGCAGCTTTAAAGTCTATTTACCTATCATAGCTAGAACAACTGTTGCGAAGTAGAAGGCACCTGCGAACTTCCATTGTGGCCCGGCCTTGTTCGGCCTATTTTCGATTATGACAATCTCAATCATTTTGTAGTCTTCATGAGAGATGTTATACTTCTTGAGCAAATCCTCCTTCATCTCTGGAAATTTAATAAAACCAAATGCATTTTAGGTAGAGTTATTCTAAATTTTCGGGAACCGGTGACTGTATAGTGTTTCTAATACTGTAATGTTTATGGTTAATTTTATTGGCTCGGATGTAAGGACATAATTGAGTTAGATCTTAAAGAAAAGGTTATGAAGAGTTTCAGTGTACTTTCCAGTGGTAAGGTTTCACAATTACTTGGCTGAACCTCATGATATCATAGAAACTAAAAATTTTATTTGCACTGTTCTGATTTCGGGCGGCATTGTTGGTTGAGGCATTGCGTTACAAGCTGAAAGGTCGCGGGTTCGATTCCCCATGGACTCATTGGCGATTTTCAGTAACTTAATCCTTCCGGCTGCACCAATGGACCTGGGGTCGACTAATCCTTTAACAGAAATGAGTATCAGGGTTACCGCCCGTGGGTAAAGGCCGTAGGTGCGTGGGTCTGACAACCTTGCCAAATTCAGACTAGAAATTCGGAAGCGTCTACCTCCTGGAGCCCTAAGGGCTTGTCCAGGCCTATATACGGTTTGCTTTACGTTACCTTTACTATTCTGGTTTCAATGTACCTGTGCGTATCGACTGAAAGAAATTATGAAGAATCAGGCAAAGAAAATTGGACAGTGGCTATTTTATATTCGACGGAAATACATGAGAAAGAATTCCAGAAGTTTTCTGTACTTCTAACTAACTTTGTTGCTTTAAAAAGAAAAAGAACCTACCGTCTCAGGTCACTATGCTGTTTGTAGGATACATGTCCTTTCACTTCAAGTTGTGAAGTAATTTAATGATTTCCACGAAATTGTCAATACTATGCCACTGAACACCAACCGATATACTTTATTTACCTTCCAGCAGTCTGTGTTAACAGAGCGACCTCCGAACTTGTAAGACGTCATCGACACCATCACCTCTTACTTCAGGGTCAAGATATAATGTATGCTAATTGATCTTGGAACATATGTACTAATATTTTTGTTTCACGGAAGATACATTCCCACCCAGATTCGTTTTAATGGCGATAACTGACGAAACGGTGGAGCTAGACATGTAAAATTTGGTGTCAACATAAATCATAACATACCTGCACAATTTTTATGTATAGATCTATTGTTTTTAGGTCAATAAAACTTCGGTCTCATTTACAACAAATTCATCGCATACAGAATCTGTACGTAAGTAAAAAAGGTCTTCAAAAATATTACATAAAATCACAGTACTAATACCAACAGATCTGTGGAACTGGGTGTTTGTGCAGTAAGAAGTAGGCTTTATGAATTTCACCAAGAAATCCTTCCTTGTCATATGTAAGTTCATTTTAGAAGAAAGAAAATTTTGTTTTAAAAAATTTACATGAAATCATGGGTTACTAAAATTAAGAACTCAGACTTTGATTTTGTGAACGTGGAAAGACGGTACGAATTTGTCTGCTATTCAACTGAGCAATTCTTTAACATTGGCATAGAACCAAATGGGGGAATCGGGATAGCGTAATCGGTATAGCGACTCGCTGCGGCCTGGACGGTCCGGGGATCGAATCCCGGTGGGAGCGAGATTTTCCACACCTTTCCAGACCCGCTCTGAGACCCACCCAGCCTCCTATACAATGGGTACCGGCTTTTTCCCGGGGGCAAAGCGGCCGGGGCGTGGCGTTGACCACCCACCCCATCTAGCGCCGAGGTTAAAGAAAGAGTAGAGGTAAACCTCTACCACCCCCCCCACCACCACCACCCGGGCCTTCGTGGCCTGTTCTAGGGTGAACTTTACCTTTGCCTTTATAGGACCAAATGGGAGGGTAAATATTTGTGCTCTTATATTTGTTCCAGTTCACTTTCACGGTTGCTCGTGATTTAGAATGAGTTTTCTGGTACAGCTATTGACCATACTGTCAGGGGTATAGAAGGCTTTAGAGCAGACATCAAAAAGAGTCAGCTTTTATTCCTTGTAAGGCGCAGAAGCCCTATTAGATTATGTATCCCGACCAAGGCTTGTGGTTGCCTAGTCTATGTAGGCACTAAAATCTCTAACAAATATAAAAGGGGAGGTAGCATTACAATCCGTACTGAATGGATCGTTCAGTTACTCGCTATGTAACCATTCATTTGTTTGGCCTGTCAGAAGATTGGTCTAGAAGTACGCACAAAGAAACCCAATTTGATAATTTTGCGCCGGGAAAAATCACAACACCAGATATTTCTAATGAATCCTTCGAAAATGTGTGAACAGACTAATAAGTAAAAACTGTATGCACACTATCCCCCTTAATAAAACCCAGCAAGAACACAGTCCGACCTAGGAATGCATATTATAATGACGTTTCTTTCTTCCCGTTCTATATTTAAAGCGCAAAGATTAATACAAAACACACATAATAAGAATTTAATTGCTCCTTTTACTTTGTACTGCAAACTTTGTCATGTACATTAAGAAATTAACGTGGACTGATATGTTTTAGAGTGAGTTGTTGAGAATATGAAAGCCAAAGAGGGGAAAATATGCATTATCTAGGTGTTCGTAATTTGTAATCTACTCTGACTTATACTGGAGTGATTAAATCAAGGTGTATGAATTGGAAATAACATGTAGCATGCATGGAGGTATGAGAAATGTACACAGAATTTTTGTCGGAAAAAGTGAAGGTAAGAGAACATTTGGGAGACTTAGGCAGAAAGGGGAGGATAATGCCAATGGGCACTTACTGATTGATTGCAATTGGGTTCGAGACCTCACGGTCTCGATGCACCTAGGCCTTAAATAACGGGCCCTTTGTGCCCCATATCGATTTATGGGAGCCTGTTGCTTTACTAAAGTTCCAGATGGCCCCCAGACTTATACTCTTAATGTCCTCTGGCTCCAAGAAGAAGGAGCCCAGATACGCTTGTTTGAGTGAAACCAAAGCTTCACACTCACAAATAATGTGGACAGAAGTTTCATCCTCTGCTCCACACTTTCACACGATGGACTGTCTGACAGCCCCATTAGGTGAAAATGTCTCCTCGTGGTATTAGGTCCACTGAGAAGGCCAGTAACAACCCTGGATTGTATCCTGTTAAAGGACAGAAGCCTAGCCTTGACACCCAGATAAAGTCCCGAAATTAGTTCTCGAGGCTGTCTTTGGGTGTCACAAAGACCTCGCCACCAAAGGGCACTTAAATAAATAGAGTTTTGAAGACGTTAACTGGTTATATGTGGGGAAGAATAGGCTTCTTGTGAAAACCGCACCGAACTTGGTTACGTACTGTGTTTTCGGTTTTTGATTTCAGCACCGAAAACACAGAACTCTTGAAGCAAGCTATAAACCAGTATCGACACAGAAGGCGAGGCAGATATAAGCGCTGAAACGGCGAATGTGGTACTGAGAGTTACAGAGTGTAAGGTAGTTGGAACTGTAATTGTTCCTACCGCAATGAATATTCAGTTTCGAAAAATTATTTTGAAGTTTATGAATTGTTACCTCAATAAAATTGTCTTTACCAGTCAAACACACCTTTTATTTTTGTACGTAATTTACTATTCTGGCAACATGTTTCGACTCGCTATTGAGTCATCATCAGGCCCTTACATAAAAATACAGATCCTTAAGTTATTCTAAATGTGTAAATCAAGGATCTGTATTATTATGTAAGGGCCTGATGATGACTCAGTAGCGAGTCGAAACATGTTGCCCGAATAGTACATTAAGTACAAAAATAAAAAGGTGTGTTTGACTGGTAAAGACCATTTTATTGATATGTGGAAATAAAATGCCAACTAGATGCAACAGAGGTTTTTATTGCAGATCTTAGTGCTTGCTCAACATGTTTCGGGCACAACTATGCCCATCATCAGGAGCTCAAGAGTATTATACAGTGGTTGCTGCCTGTGGTATTTCGTGCTGTGGTTTTC
>JGI20166J26741_11797695_pt1 | contig 10187 bp, 5 predicted proteins | sample TergutCu122P5_FD_26741 | JGI IMG/M metagenome (IMG submission 26741) | reverse complement strand
GTTCGACGACGAAGAGTTGGCCGGCATCGTGGCGTTGTGGCTGGGCGGGGGCTGACCGTGGTGTCGATGGACTTGGTCGTGGCCACGTGGGGGCGGCGGGATCAGTCGTGGGCCTTGGTGCCGGCGGATTTGTATCACACCTTGCAGGGGATCAACGACGCGATCGTGCGGGCGGACCGCAGGCTGGCGGACGCGCCGGGGATGTCCGGGATCGGGTACGCCGACCGGGGCGGGGCGGCGGTGCGGGGGGCCGAGGGGCTGGGGGTGATCAACGCCTATCTGGTGGATCTGCCGGGCGATATCGCCGAGATGCTCGACGAGCCGTTGTTCGAGGCGTTGGCGAACGGGGCGGCCGGGGCGGTCTCCGAGATTCGGGCCGACGGGATCACGACGCCGAACACGTTGCGCCTGGTGGGGAGGTGCGTGGTGCATAGGGGTGATGGCGTCCCGCCGGCGGAGGTGGCGGACCAGACCGCCGGTGCCCACCACCCGGCCAACCGGTCCAATCACAGCCCCTCACGGGGGTGAACAGTTACTGCCGGCGTCCCGTAGACTCATTCCCGGAGACATCGCCGCCGTCCTTGGATGAGAATTCTGAAGAACGCTGTGAATAGGCCTCCACCATGGAAGATTGATTTGTCCATCGTCGGGCACGCTGGTGGGATCTTGAAATGCACCAAGTTGCGAACTTTGTGAGCAAGTATAAGTATGACATGTCCGCTATTGCCTTGCTCGGTTTTCAATTATGGCTGATGCGTCCTTCGTTTGACAAGATGCACGACTGGTGTACCACTCCATACGCCCTGACGTATGAATATGGGATTGGTCCAAGATTCTTTATCGGGACTATCGTACTGGCAATGACGAGATTTCTTTCCACTCGTTTTCTGTATCTATTTATCCTGATTTCTCTAGTAGCGTTGATTGTCCTTGTTTCCTTTTTCTTCGGCTCGTGTATCAGATCAATTCGGCGAGTGGAACAACCTGATGGCCTTATTGTGGGGCGGAGCCCGGCAACAAGTACTGAAGTTGCAATTTCAGCCATCGTAATTCTCTACCTCTCAAGCCCAGCATCTGTCGCCTACTTATTCGGGACTGGCAACTTTGAAAGACTCGATCTATATCTTCTGCTGTATTCAATTGTGGCAATGTTCTGCCTTCGGACAAAGCACTTCAAGTTCATCATTCCACTATTGTGCGTTATTGCGGTTGCAACTCATGAAGTCTTTGTATTCACATATTGTCCATTAGTGATCGTGATATTATTGTTCCACTTACATGAGAGCAACTATAATAGAAGATCGATTTCGCTGTTAGCGGTGACGGCGGGCTGCACCTTACTTACGTTCATGTATTTCCAGTTCTTTGCAACTATTAGTGTGTCGGATATGGATACCTGGATAAGCCTGATACAACAGAGGACAAACGTGCCCATTGCAGCAGATGTGCTCAGATATGAGTATTTCACGGCAACTCCGGTGAAACAACTAGTCACTGTCGATAGACTTCAAATTGGACTTGTCGTAATAGTGCTCATGTTGCCGCTGCACTTCATTCTTGCGAAAATACACCTTCTAGCAATGAATAATAGTAGCACTGTCGGGCGCAAGATGTCTCTTGCACTTATTCTTGGTCTACCAATACTATCATTGCCGGCTTTCATTATGACGTCTGACTGGGGTCGCTGGTTTGCCGCAGTCTACACTGTTCAGATATTTGCTATCCTATATCTGGCCTGGACAAGATGTGACCCTGTAATCTCTGCCCTCCGAGGGTTCTCTGAATTGATCAAGAAGCATCCGTTCCTTTTCGGGGTATTGATACTCTATTTTAATATGTTGGGCAAATTTGGGGCATCAGGCATCCTCAATGTGGCGGTCAGCTGCAGAGATATGTTCGCATCAATCTTCAGGGTAATCGGTGATTTGCACCCATGACCCCATTTGCCCGAGTGGCGCAGGGCCCCAGGCATGGAGCGGGTGGCGGGTAGGGATGACGTGTTCGTGTCCTGACTTGGCTGACGGAGTGTGCGGTCCCGGCTGAGCCTCGACGAGGCGGTCTCCGCGCCGGCGCCCAGGACCGGTGCGGCCGGCCAGTGCCCCGTGACCGACGGAGCCGTCAGCGCCGTCGGCGGGCGGCGACGACGCGAGCGACGAAGAAATCACGCGGGCGCAGAATTGCCACGCAGCCTCGCCCCGGGCTGATCGGTGTCAGGCCGGTGTCCTCGCTGACGACCAGGATCGCCTGGGTCGCGACCACCTGGTCGAGGATCAGGTTGTCTCCGTGGTCGGCCACGTCGACGACGGCGTGTGGGGGATCGATGGCGGCCCCGCCGGTCAGGTCGATGAGGTCCAGGATCGCATCGACGGCCTCGACCGTCGTGGGCTGCGACAGGCCCGCCGGCCGGAGCACCGGGGTGAGGTTGGCCAGGCTGTGCGGCGGCGCGAACAGGCGGAAGTCGTCGGCGTCGAAGGCGATCGACAGGCGGGCGGCCGCGGCGTTCGCGCCGCGCGGCGGCCCTGTTCGACGCGGCCTGGCCGCCTCACACTCGCAGGGCGCTGCCGCCGGCGACGTCGATGGCTGTGCCCGTGATGTAGGACGACCTCGGGGACAGCAGCAGCAGGACCGGCGGGACGACCTCGCCGGGGCGGCCCATCCGGCCCAGCAGGATGCCGCGCCGCCGGGCCTCGGCGGCGGCCCAGTCGTCAAACGGCAGGTCTGTTCCGGACACCTGGTGGCGACGCCGCTGCCGGTCCGTGGCGATGGGCCCGAGATTGACCGCGTTGACGAGGATGCCGCGGCCGGATAATTCCCGGGCCAGTGACACGACCAGATTGGCCACGGCCGCACCCGCCGCGCTGGCCGCCGCCAGGTGGGGTTCGGGGGCGTGGGCGGTGACGCCGTTGATGATGACGATCCGGGCGGCGTCCGAGGCCTCCAGCCCGGCCAGCGCCGGCCTGACGAGATTGAAGATCGATTGGATCCGGCGGGGGAGCTGACGGTCCCAATCGGACGCGGGCGTGTCGAGCACGCCGCCCGTGATCCCCGCCCCGGCGTTCGCCACCACGCCGTCCAAGCGCCCGAACGTCGTCAGCGCGCGGTCGACCAACTCGGCCATCGCGAGTTGGTCGGTGGCGTCGCCGGCCGACACCAGCAACCTGTCACGCCGCTCCGTCGGCACAGCCGCCTGCAACTCCTCCAATCCCGCGGCCTGCCGCGCGCAGCCCGCCACCAGGGCGCCCTCGGCCAGGAGAGCCTCGGCGACGCGGCGGCCGATTCCCCGGCTGATGCCCGTCACGACATACGCCCGTCGGGCTAACTCCAGATCCATGTCAGCTTCCCTTCAGCCACCCGTGACAGGGGTGACGGCACGCGCAGCACACCTCATGCACCGTACCCCTGCCACGGGTCCTACCTCTGTGGCGGTCACCTCGCTGAGGTCCTCGGGGTACCGTCCCTGTGCCGCGGGTCCCGCGTCCCTCAGCCTTGATCCGCCGAAGATCGGCGTGGCGAGCGGCACCCAACGGGTGTGGTGGCGGCGCCGGCGGCGCGATTCAGACGGGACGTCTTCTGAGCGTCACCGACACCGCCAATGCGCCCGTTGGAGGCCGCTCGGTAGTCGAGACTCGGTGGATCAGGGATCAGTCGGAACGGCGTTTCGATCCACGCTCCTCGTCGCCCAGGACCAAGGCGATCAGCTCGTCGTCGGACAACTGGTCGTAGTCGGGCGTCGCCGACCCGCCGGCCGCCGGGGTGGCCGCGGGCCGGTCGAGGGCGGCGACGGCCTCCAGCAGCGTCTCCTTGATGCCGAGGGCGGCCAGCGAGGCCGGGTCGAGGCGGGAGAGCAACTCGGCGATCTCGTGGTGGAGGGCGGGCGTCTCCCCGGGGTCGTCGGCCAGGCCCAGGCCGTCGAGGATGTAATCGGCCACGGCGGCGGGCGTGGGGTGGTCGAACACGAGGGTGGCCGGCAGCGGCAGGCCGGTCAGGGCCAGCAGGCGGTTGCGCAGCTCGACGGCGCCCAGCGATTGCAGGCCCAAGTCTTTGAAGGTGGCGTCGGCCTCGGGCGCAGAACCCGGGATGACGGCGGCGGTGTGCCGGAGCACCGTCTCCAGGACGAACGGGCGGCGTTCGTCGGGCGACAGCGCGGCCAACTCCTGGCGCAGGGGCGCCGGCCCTCCTCGCGCTGCGGCCGACGACGGCACCAGCAGTCGCCACAGCGGCGGCAGCAGCGGGCCGGCGGCGGCCAGCGTCGGCAGGTCGAGCGCGGCGGGGACCAGCAGCGGTTCGGGCAGGCTGAGGGCCCGGTCGAACAGGACCAATCCGGCCTCGTCGGTCAAGGGGCGGATGCCGGCGCGGGCCAACTGGGAGGCGTCGACTGCGGCCGTGATGGCGCTGGGCCGCTCCCAGGCGCCCCAGGCCAGCGACCACGTGGGCAGGCCGGCGGCCCGTCGCGTCGCGGCGAGGGCGTCGAGGACGGTGTTGGCGGCGGCGTAGTTGGCCTGGCCGGGGGTGCCGACCAGCCCGGCCAGCGACGAGTAGTAGACGGTCGCGACGTCGGGGTTGTGGCGGGTCAGCTCGTGGAGGTGCCAGGCCGGGGCGACCTTGCCGGCGAGGGCCGCGTCCACGTGGTCGTCGGTCAGGTCCGCCACCAAGTGGTCGTCGACGGCGCCGGCGGCGTGGACGACGCCGGTCAGGGGTCGGTCGGCGGGAATGGCGGCCAAGGCGGCGGCCAGGGCGGCCCGGTCTGCGGCATCGCACCGGCTGACCACCACGCCGACGCCGCAGGCCGCGAGGTCGTTCACGAGGTCGGCCGCGCCCGGGGCGTCCGGCCCCCGCCGGCTGAGCAGGACGAGGCCGGCGACTTGGCCGGTCCGGGCCAGGTGCCGGGCCAGCAGCCCGCCCAGCGCGCCGGTGCCGCCCGTGATCACGACGGTGCCCCGGGGGTCGAATGTGGGAAGTGGTCTGGCGAGACCAGCGGCGTCGGTCACGACCGTGCTCGTGGGGTCCAACGTGGGCAGTGGTCCGGCGAGGCGCGCGGCGTCGGTCACGACCGTGTCCTGAGGGTCGAACGGCCGGTCGCCGACCGCCGGGCCGGCAGGGGAGCCCGCCGCCGGGCCGACCGGCTGGCGCGACAACCGGGGCGCCCAGGCCTCGCCCGAGCGCAGCGCCAGCTGGTTTTCGGCGGCGCCGACCGCGCCGGCCACCCGGTCGAGACTCGCGGCGTCGGAGTCCATGAGGAGGAATCTGCCCGGGTGTTCGCTCTGGGCGCTGCGCACCAACCCCCAGGCGGCCGCCTGGTGGGGCTGCGTCACGCGGTCGCCGGGCCCGGCCGCCACCGCCCCCGAGGTCACGACCGCCAGTCGGCTGGCCTGGAGCCCGGGCTCGGTCAGCCAGAGCCGCAGGGCGGCCAGCACGGCGTGGCCGACCTGCCGGGCGGCCTCGGGCAGTCCGACCACGGGCAGGGAGGGCGGGACCGCGTCGTCGCCGGGCGCGGGGTGGGGGAGTGTGGTGGACGAAGGGTCGGGCTCAACCCCGGCGGCCACCGGGGAGGGGCCGAGGTCGGCCCCCGCGACGCCGACCTCGAGGCAGACCAGGGCCGGAGCGGCTGCCCGGTCGGCCAAGCTGGCCCGGAAAGCGGCCAGATCGGGGAAGACGTCCGCGCCGGCCTGGGCGCCGGCGATGGCCAGAGGTGAGTCCGGTGGGCCGACCACGGCCCAGTGCCGGTCGGCTTGGCCGAGGCGGGGGTCGGGGGAGGGCTGGTCGGCCGGTGGGAGTCCCTCATCGGCCAGGAGTGGCTCGGGTAGGGGCAGGGCCGGGACGGGCGTCCCGCCGGGCAGGGCGGGGACGGGGGTTGCGCCGGGCAGGGCGGGGACGGTCTCGGCGGGCACCCAGGTGACCGCGTACAGGTCCTCGCCGAGGGCCCGAGCCCGCCAGGCCGTCGGATCGACCGGGCGCGAGACCAGCCCGCCGATCTCGGCCAGCACGTGCCCCGTCGGGTCGTCCAGCCGGAGCGACACCGCGTCGTCGCCGGCGCCCAGGCGGAGCGTGGCCCGGACGCGGGTGCCCGGCGTGGGCCGGTGAAGCCGCGCGCCCGTGAAACTGAACGGCAGGTAGACGACCGACGCCGAGGCCTCGGGTGGGCGGGTGGCCGCCGCGGCCAGGAGGGGGTGGAGGCAGGCGTCGAGCAGGCTGGGCGGGAAGCGGAAACCACTCTCCCGGGGGGGCGTCTCGATGTCGGCGTAGACGACCTCGCCGAGGGTCCAGGCCTGGCGCAGGCCCTGGAAGGCGGGCCCGTAGTGGTAGTCGTGCCGCGCCACGAGGGCGTAGAAGTCGCGATCGGCCAACGGCCTGGCACCGATCGGCGGCCAGGGCGGGGGAGTGACGGGGGGCGGGGCGACCGGGTCGAGGCCGAGGCGCCCCGTCGCGTGCTGGATCCAGCCGTCCGAGTCCCGGATCAGGCCGAACGCCGACGCCGCGTCGGTTGTCCCGCCCCCAGCGACGTCGATCCGACCGTCCGCGTCTCCGATCGGGCCCAGCGCCCCGGCCGGGCGGTCGGCCCCGGCGGGCCACGAGTAGATCGCCAGGCGGCCGTCGCCGTCGACGGTGACCTGGAGGGCGGTGGGCTGGTCGGGGTCGAGCAGGAGGGGCTGGAGGAGGGTGAGGTCGGCCACGCCCGCGTGGCCGGTGGCGGCGGCGGCCTGCCAGGCGAGGTCGAGGAACGCGGAGCCGGGGAAGACCACACGGCCGGCGATGGCGTGATCGGCCAGCCAGGGGTGCTGGGCGACCGAGAGCGTGCCAGTCAGGATGGTCAAGGTGCCGTCGGCCAGCGTCAGCAGCCCGCCGAGGAACGGGTGGCCGGTGGCGGTCAGGCCGGCCTCCGTCAGGACGGCCCGCCGGTCGTGGGCCCGGCGGGGCAGCCAGTAGTCGCGGTGCTGGAAGGCGTAGCTGGGCAGGTCGACGCCGGGCCGCTCGCCGCCCACCAGGCGGCTCCAGTCGACGGGCAGCCCCTGGACGGCGGCTTGGGCGGCGGCGCTGAGAAGGTGGCTGCTGTCGCCGTCGGGGTCGAGCAGGCAGCCCGTGGTCAGGCCGTCGACTTGGAGGGCGGCCAGGGTGCTGAGGCTGGGCCGGGGCCCCGCCTCCAGGGCCAGCGTCACGCCCTGGGCGGCCATCGTCGCCAGGCCGGCGGCGAAGCGGACGGGACGGCGGGCCTGGGCGGCCCAGTAGTCGGCCGAGCGAGCCTCGTCGTCCGACAGGAGTTGGCCCGTGAGGTTCGAGATGACGGGCAGGGACGGCGCCTTCAGCTCGATGTGGCGCAGCGACGCCCGGAACTGGGCCAGGGCGGGTTCCAGCGCCGCCGAGTGGAAAGCGTGGCTGACCCGCAGCCGGGAGGTTGTCAGGCCATCGGCCCGGAGCCAGCCAGCCGCCTGGTCGATCCGGGCGGTCGGGCCGGTCAGGACGATCGAGGCGGGGCCGTTGACGGCAGCGATCTCGACGGGGTCCAGGGCGGTGGCCGGATCCGGCGCGTCGAGGTTGCGGTCGGCCAGGAAGCGCCGGGCTGCCGTCTCGGACAGCGGGATGGCCAGCATGGCTCCGGGGGTGGCCACGGCTTGCATCAGGCGGGCCCGCTCGGCGACGACCCAGGCGGCGTCGGCCAGCGAGAAGACCCCGGCCACGGCCGCCGCGGTGATCTCGCCCACGGAGTGGCCCAGCAGGACCGACGGCGTCAGGCCCCAGTCGGCGACCACGTGGGCGAGGGCCCAGCCCAGGGCGAACAACGCCGGCTGGGCGTACTGGGTCTGTTCCAGGGCCGGGCCGTCCGGCGCGGCCGTGCCGAACATCACGGGGCGCAGCGGTGTCGGCAGGTGGCGGTCGCACGCGGCGCAGGCCTCGTCGAGGGCCTGTCGGAACACGGGCGAGGCCTCGGCCAGCGCCCGGCCCATGCCCGGCCATTGGCTGCCCTGGCCGGAGAACAGCAGGGCCAGCCGGGGCCGGGGCGCGGCCCGGCCGGTGACGACCCGCCAGCCCGGCCCGGCCGGCTCGGGGCCGACCCCGGACGCCATCGGTGTCGGGAGAGTCCGCCCGCTCCGGGGCGGCACCGTCGGCGTGGCCTCGGGGCCGACCCCGGACGCCACCTGATCCAGCCCGGCGATCAGCCCGGCCCGGTCGTGGGCCAGCACGATCGCCCGGTCCGGCAGCCAGTCGCGGGTCGTGGCCAGGGACCGGCCGACGTCCAGCGGATCGACCGCCGGGTGGTGTCGGGCCCAGCCGGCCAGCCGGCCCGTCTGGGCCCGCAGACCGGCCTCGCCCCGACCGGACACCGGCCACAGCAGAACAGGGGGGGCGATCTCGGGAGCGGTCGGCGCGACGGGGGCCGGGGCCTCTTCCAGGATGACGTGGGCATTGGTACCGGACACCCCGAACGACGAGACGCCCGCCAGGCGGGGCCGCGCACCGCGTGGCCAGGGCTGGGCTTGCCGCAGCAGGGCCACTGCGCCGGCGCCCCAGTCCACGTTCGCGCTCGGCCGGGTGGCCCACAGGGTCGGCGGCAGCGCCTCGTGGCCGAGGGCGGCGATCATCTTGACGACGCCGGCCATCCCGGCGGCCGCCCCGGTGTGGCCGAAGTTCGACTTGACCGACCCCAGCCAGAGCGGCCGGCCGTCGGGCCGGTCCTGGCCGTAGGTGGCCAGGAGGGCCTGGGCCTCGATCGGGTCGCCCAAGACCGTGCCCGTGCCGTGGGCCTCGACGGCGTCGACCGCCGACGGCTCCACGCCGGCGTTGGCCAGGGCTTGGCGGATGACGCGCTGCTGGGCCGGGCCGTTGGGCGCGGCCAAACCGTTCGAGGCCCCGTCCTGGTTGACCGCCGAACCACGCACCAGCGCGTGGAGGCGGCGCCCGTGGCGGACCGCCTCGGACAGCGTCTCCAAGACGAGGACGCCGACGCCCTCGCCCCAGCTGGTGCCGTCGGCCCGGTCGGAGAAGGCCTTGCAGCGACCGTCGGGCGCCACCCCGCCCATGCCCGAGAACAGCTCGAACGACTCGGGCCCCACCAGCACCGTCACCCCGCCCGCCAAGGCCAGAGACGACTCGCCCGAGCGCAGCGACTGGCAGGCCAGGTGCAAGGCCACGAGCGACGACGAGCAGGAGGTGTCGACCGTCACCGCCGGGCCCTCCAGGCCCAGGGTGTAGGACAGGCGGCCCGAGACGACGCTGAGGAAGGTGCCGGTCAGGCCGTAGGCCCCGAACTCGGCCGCCGTCGACTCATCGGCGCCCGAGCCATAGCCCTGCTGCATGGCGCCGGCGAACACGCCCGTGGCCGTGCCGCGCAGGTCCGACGGGCGGATGCGGGCATCCTCCAAGGCCTCCCAGGCGGTCTCCAGGAACAAACGCTGCTGCGGATCCATGACGAGGGCCTCGCCGTCGCCGACGCCGAAGAAGGCCGCGTCGAACTCGGCCGCGGCGCCGACGAAGCCGCCCTGGTAGTGGGCGTCGGAGCCCCAACCCCGAGCCGCCGGCACGGGTCCGATGCAGTCCGTGGCCGAGGCCACCATGCCCCAGAACTCCGCCAGCGAGTCGGCCCCGCCGGGGAAGTGGCAGGCGACGCCGACGATGGCGATGGGCTCGTGGTCCCGCCCGGCCAGCCGGTCGAGCTCTCGCTCCAACTGCCGGTTGCGGCGGGCCGCCTGGCGCAGGGCGGCCTCGACGTTCGCCTGGGTGGTGGTCACAGGTCGTCCTCCTCGTCGGCGGATTCGCCGTGGTCGGCTCCCACGGGGGGGCCGGCCCGGCCCGGCGGCAGCTCGTCGGCGTCCTCGTCCGCGTCGCCCAGGTAGAACTGGACGAGGTCGTCGATGTCGTCGACGTCGTCGCTGTCATCGGTCGGCGGGGCCTCGTCGGTCTCCGGGTCGAGGCCGCGGGCCAGCGCCAGGAGCGTCCGTTCCACGCCCAGGCGGCGCAGCCGGGCCAGCGGCGTGTCGCGCAGGACGGCGATCAATTCCTCCCGCAGGTCGCCCTCGGGATCGGCGGCGGGGCCGTCGTCGATCACGAGGTTCTCCAGGATGAACCGGGCCACGGCCAGGGGCGTGGGGTAGTCGAAGACCAAGGTGGCGGGGAGTTTGAGCCCGGTGGCGGCCATCAGCCGGTTGCGCAGCTCGACGGCGCCGAGCGATTGGAGGCCCAAGTCCTTGAACGTC
>JGI20166J26741_11797584_pt1 | contig 10191 bp, 11 predicted proteins | sample TergutCu122P5_FD_26741 | JGI IMG/M metagenome (IMG submission 26741) | reverse complement strand
TCAGGAGCCCTCAGAAGTCAACATATCGAGCACCTGTAAGGTAGGACAGAAACTTGGAGTGTCTCTCCCACTGTTGACATGCTCCCCTTCGGCGTGACCACCCCAGCTACTGTACCGCAGGGGTCGGAAATCCCGGATGGACTTATGAATAACCCTGTACAGCAGAGACAATCAATAATGCAGAGTATCTGAACACAAAACATGGAAAAGAACAGTTGGTAAATACTGTTAAAAGTCATGACAGCCATCAACCAAATATGAATTAAACAATTAAAGTGACAGCAAAGATTGCAGAAGAATGAAACCAATCAAATGAGAACAGACACAAAAAAGGAAGGCATTCAACACATAAAAGCAAGATTAGGAGAGTCCTTAAAGAAAAAACAGGAAAGCAAAGTAATGCATGATCAGTATATTAGAAGTGCATACAGACAGCTTATTGGTGGTGAAGACATGATCCTGTTGCTGTTGAGGGGAGATCTGAAAGGAGAGACTGAAAGTGAAATAATGGCAGCACAAACCAAATATCATGTGACAAAAATATTACAAACACAAAGAGACAGCAAATGCAGACCCTGTCAACATTTGAAGAGACAGCAGAACACTTCATATCAGCACACCCAGTACTGGCAAAAGAACAGTACATAAAGAGACATGATAGAATGTGTGCTGAACTGCACTTTAACATATGCAAGGAAATGGGGGGAAAATTAAACAAACACTGGTATGACCATGTAGCAATATCAGTCGAAACAAGTCCTGAAGGTAAGGTAACCGTATTGTGGAACCAAAAGTGCAAACTGAAAATAAATTGGACATCATAATGCATGATAATGATAAAGGAACATGTGTGTTAACTGATGTTACAATTTATGGGGACAGAAATGTGATCGAGATGACATGAAGATTCTAAAATATAAAGACCTCTAAACAGAAATTCAGCACATGTGGAACATAAAAACAAAAGTGATACTGGTAATATTAGGGGTGACTGGAACCATCTCAATACCTGAACAACATACTGGGAAGGACAAAATTAAGGAACTACAAAAAAAAGCCATATTGGACACTGCACAATTACTGCAGGAAGTGCTAATGTAAAAGCACAAAACATTCAACATGGGAAATAACATTACATGCAGCATAAATTGTAAATAGAGAACAGCTGCAACATTACATACCCTAGTGACATGGTTTGTTTCAGGCATATAATTTTAAATACCTTACATGAAGGTGGTAAATATTAATAATAATAATAATATATTGATAGAGAGGCAGGGGGGCAGGCAGTCATGTAAGTGGAGATACATAATGATGCTAAAATTATGCAGTGTAGGTGGTAGATGTGTGAGTATAGGGAATTGGTGGAAGGCAACTGTACTGAATATATATGGGGCTGATAATGTGAGGCAGACTGCAGTGCAGGGAACACACGAGGTACCGCCACTGCTTGTTCAATGTGATTTGTGATGTTATATTGATAATGGCAGTATATGGGAATGCTGTAACTTTCTTAAACTCATAAAAAGAACTTAAGATGCTGAAAAGCCGTTAACCACAAAATAAGAACATGTCAGAGGAACAGGTAATAGAGCATTAGTGTACAGCACTTGAAAATCATCTTTGCCCACTCTCCAGTAACGACTGTTCCTCTACCATTTCTTGTACCTGACTGCCCTACACATATTGCTGATGCTGCCTCCAGTTCTTCACAAGCGCAACTTTCACCACCACTTGCTAGATTTGTCCCACAATAAGGCAAAGTGGCTGGCTGCCTTCAGCTGTGTGAAATTGGTCCCTGGAAGCACTGATCTGGTTCGTTATGCTAATAATTAATACTGCTCTTTTCCCCATACTTCACCAGTAAAACAAAGCCAGGAAAAATAAATCTCTACTATAAAGTTATGTTTTCCAACAGTGACTGAACCATGCTGTTGCCTCTGCATGCTCTGTTGTTGTTTAAATGACCCACACAGTTGTCTGAACAATGTATGACTGATAACTTGAAATGTGCAGTGTGAGGCAACAGGAAGTCGGTGTTGTGATGTCAGCAGCTGTTTGAATGTACAGTGACTCGAAGCACACAGTTTCTCGACGGAGGAGTTAGTCTTCGCTACTCAGATGAGCCTTCGAGAATCAGGAACTGTAGCTGCCTCAAACCTGTTGCATGAAGCTGCTGAGACAACTCCTAAAAGGGCTGCCAAAATTTCATTGGCTTGGAAAAAAGAAAAAACTGCAAGGGAAACAAAGGTGTATTCTGATGAGGAAGTGATTTCCCTTCTAGTTGAAGCCCAGCTAAGCAAGCAGCAGTATAACACTATCAGACTTCAAGCCAAAACAAAAGGGTGCAATATTTATCCATCATACAATAAAGTCAGGGCCGCTAAAGAGCGTTGTTACCCAGATTCGATAATCGTGACAGAGGATGAGTGCGAAGTCAAGGTTCAACAATTACTTGATCATACTGCAAAACGTCTGCTTCTAGGGCAGTAGGAAGTAGTAACTGCGGCAATGCGTGCTGAGGAAACGTCGAATCTAGTTCTCGTTTCGAAATGGGGTTGCGACGGCAGAACCGGCCATTCACAATACAAGCAAAAAAGGAGCGCAGAAAGTTTCAGTGATGCCGACTTATTTCTGAGTTCCCTGGTTCCTCTACAGCTGCAGCTGCACGAAGAAGATTCATCTGCAGATGCAAGGGCTTCCACTTCTGCTTATTCTGGTCCCGTATGCATCCTGTGGCAAAATCCACGCCCTTCATTGAACCGATTTTGTCAGCCAATTCGAATTCAAGAAAGAAACAGCTGCACTCACGCAAGCAGAGGTCGACTATATTTGCACTCAGATTCAGAATCTTGTCTCTACGCAGGACCTGATGGAAGGAGGACGGTACATCAGCGTAACACATAAGCTACAGTTGACAATGATTGAAGGCAAGTTGTGCAATGCATTAACATCGACGTTATCATCTCGAAATGCTACGTTTGTGGGGCTACACCTACGGAGATGAATAAACTAGATGTATCTACACGGATGGAAGTAGACGTTATTGCATACGAATTCGGTCTGTCAATGTTGCACGCCTGGATTCGATTTTTTGAATGCCTGCTTCACGTTCCGTACAGGCTGGAAGTGAAGAAATGGCAGATTCGGAAACAGGACAGGAAGAAAGTCCAGCAAAGAAAACACTTAATACAGGAAAAGTTCCGCAAAGAGATGGGCTTACTGGCTGATGTACCAAAACCGGGTGGAAGTGGCACTACGAATGATGGGAATACAGCCAGGCGTTTTTTTCGAGACCCTACCTTATCTGCGTCGATTACGGGAATCGACAAAACACTTATTCGCAGATGTTCCGTCATCTTGCAAGCACTTTTTTCCTTATATAGGGTGAATGCGACTGCCTTCGATAATTATGCTAAGGAGACCGCGAAGCTGTTTGTGTCACTCTACGCATGGTACTACATGCCTGCAAGTGTACATAAAGTATGAATACACAGATCAGCGATAGTGCCTGCTGCTTTGCTTCCTATCGGTCAGCTGTCGGAGGAAGCCCAGGAACAAGGACACAAAAAAATTCAGAGAACATTATACAAGAAAGTTATCGAGAGAATCGACCAATCTGGATTTCATGTGAAGGCTGATGTTAACGTCGGATCCTTTGATCTCTTCGTTACGGGAACTACCGAAGAAATCAAGAGGATCACTTCCTTCAGCAGTCCTTGCCCTCTTAGAGGCTCCACCTTCACTAAAGTCTGGTGCGAGTACAAGTACTTCAGCAACTGTGATAAATCCAAGTGACTCAGAATATAGTAGCAGCACAGAAAGTGAATAACTTAATTCTTCCTCTGTAACGTTCGTTCCATTGAATTTTTTAGACAATTTACTTATTTTCGTCTTAGTTTTATTAAAAATATGTGTTTCAAACAATACCAGTAAAGTAAGAATTTTGGCCAGCTTTTGAGTGATTCCGGCCCACTGTGCATTGGTGCCAGGGCAGGAACCTGACCACTCACCTTCATCTTGCACCTCAGTTGACATGCATGGCACTATTACCTCCACTCCCCCCACATGCCTTCATGGCACATACAGGAACAACCTTACACTTCAGGTTAGGCACTGTCATCTTAGTAGGACAAGGCTATCCTCTCAGGGAACTTCCTATATGATTCAGGAGACAGACTATCAAATATGGGATAGGGTTACACCATGAAGAAAGAGGTTAAATGGTCTGCATAAGAAAGGAAAGAAGGAATCTAAATGAACAGCTGAGTCCACAACAGCATGGAAAATATGAAAATGAAACATGTCATTACATAGTTAACATTTTACTTATAATGATAATGATAATGTGTACAATACATAAAGTGACAAAACCGTGTAAGGAAATACTCATTCTGTGAGTGCATTTATATATTGTAACCAAGTTTTTTTCTTTTAAACTCAAATGAAATGCAAATTAATTATTACCACTTCCAGTATATGACACACATGATGGAAATGAATGAACAGAAAACATTCAAAATTCAGGAAATGAGTGAGATATGTGTCTCTCTACACCATCCTGTTTGTCTAAGGAAGAGCACAATGTGGTTTTCTGCGTTATGACACCATGAAGTCACGTAGGGTGGTACCAACACTGTGGGAACAGACTGCAGTATGCAGCCGATGGACACAGAATATCCCTGATACACATCGACCTACAAGACTTACTGGTGTCCAAAACCTGGAAGACCACAATGCAAATCTTCACTACCAAGAGGCCCGTAAGCCCCAGACAAGCCATTTATAAGGCTTAACATGCACCCTTCATCAGATCTCGTCAGACACCTTCACAAGTGACTCACAGAAAGTTTTGCTCTGTCTCGTACAGTCGCACAGTCTACACAGTAACATCAACAAACAAGTCTGTAGGAGATGTATCGGCCAGCTGTTTCTGATGGTCGGATTATTTTCACAACCTGCAAAACATAAAAAATGCCAACTGCACAGCAACAGTAAACTACTGGTGCACTATGACCCTATTCCAGTGGTCATAATCCACATCGATGGCAGTAAACCTCCTTGAAACACAGATTTTCATACTGTCAAACTCATGTTCACATGGTTTTTCCTTCTGCATACAAATTATTCAATCACAGCGTAACAATTTGCATCTACTTGTACATGGCCTTGCAAAAAAATGTGTTCTTACTTCAGCTGCAACAATGATGTTAGTAAGGGAACATACCATCGTGTTTAGATACGCTCAATAAAAGAATATTTCACCTAGTACAGTATTTTTATCAACTGGCTACATGTTTTGGCTTCACAGATCAAGCCATTGTCAGACCTACACATACATAATGTGACATATAGGAGAAGATGTGAACTGATGTACAGCATGAGGATCAAGTTTTTTTTACAACAAAACATGTACAAACAAGAGCTAAATTCTCTTATGTTATCAATATTTATGTGTAAAACCAAAAATATACATAAAATATTGTAAGTGACAAGTTTTGCCTCAAGAATATTAATTACTTTCTCCATGGAGCAGAGTCCTTCTCGAGAAGCTAAATGGTTTTCAGCTAGTCAAGAAATTTCCCGCATTTTATGGAACCCAAAAGTTCACTACCACATTCACAAGTTCCTGCCACCTAGCCCTATCCCGAGCCAGCTCGATCCAGTCCACACCTCCACATCCCACTTCCTGGATATCCATCTTAATAATATCCTCCCATCTAAGCCTGGGTCTCCCAAGTGCTCTTTCCCTCAGGTTTCCGTACCAAAACCCTGTATACATCTCACCACTTCCCCATACGTGTTACATGCCCTGCACATTTCATTCTTCTCGATTTTATCACCTGAACAATATTGCATGAGGAGTACAGATTATTAAGCTCTTCATTATGTAGTTTTCTCCACTCCCCTGTTACCTCATCCCTCAAGAATATTGTTTAATTTTTTAAATAGGTGAAAATGAAATGAATAAAATTGATGGTGTAAAATTATTGTATTGTTGTTACTACTTTCTGTTTTTAGGTAAAGCTGAAAGGAGATCATATTCACAATGTACAATGGCCTGATGTCTGAAGCCACAACCCACAGCAGAGCTGGTACCAAACAAACATCAGGAATTAATGTTCTGTCAGCTGCAATGCTGCAGCTTCATACAAACACTGTACAATGTCTCATGTGTCCTGGTTGTGGCACTGCGTGCAAGCTGCCTCACTGTACTGTGTCAAATTCATGGAAATGAAATATTGCTGTCATTGTGCTTCTCATTCAGCACTGCCCAGCATGTTACTTTAGGAGGAACACAGCCTGCTGTATCTCCAAACTGGAGACTCTCACACTACAGGCACTGCAATTAGAAGTGAACAGCATATGTGCTGACTTACTTACTCCTTCAATTTATGGATGTTCCAAAAGCTTTGCCTCGAGAACTGCACTCTTCTGGGTTATTATGCAGTGAGCAGTGGTAATTTCTTACCCACTCTTGACCCTTCGCGATGGGACCAATAGGTAGTCTCAAATTACCATTGAACACTGTGTAATTACCCCAAAGAGTGCAGTTCACATCTACTTCATGGCAGAAGCCTCAATCATGCACGCTTTGCCTTGTCTAGAGCAGATGTTCATTTTTGGACTGTAGCTTGCCTTTTGCCCTGATTGCTTTACATGTAGCTCTCCCAGATCATTCCCTACATCTTCCAGCCATCTCAGTTGGGGGCTACCAATGTTCCTTCTACCATCTTTCTTGCTTGCAACATTACAGTACTAAACAGATCTTGTAAATTTTATGTAGTTCATAATGTGCATTTTCTTAAATTCAATACTTTTTAAAAACCAACAAAATCCAAAAATTAAAATACACTAAAATAAAATAATTACAAAACACACTTAATATCAGGTGCCATCTCCTACATGTTTTGGCACAAAGGTGCCATCATCAGGGAGTTTTTCAGAAGCAAAGGTTTGTAGGTCAAACAAGTATTTCAGGCACTACTTGCCCATACTTCCATCATAAAAGTTGAAAGTCGTAAAATGTTAAAACTCCAAATTACACAACCACAATGCTGCAACAACAGCACCACACACTGATAAGACTCCTCTATTGCACGCTGAAGGCAGTTATATTTCCTGGGCTGTGCTCACAAACATCCGTAACAATATACAATCCAAAAGGATCTCATCCTGTACAGGACTTGTAACGTTTACAATGGAATTGTGGGCAAATAGTGCCTGAAACACTTGTTGGACCTACAAACCTTTGTTGCTGAAAAACACCCTAATGATGGCACGTGATGTGAAGTGTGTTTTGTAATCTACTTTATTTTATTGTATTTTAATTAAGAGTATTCTTTTGGGTTTTAAAAATAAAGAAGACATCGTAAAATCACAGAAAACGTTCTGTTGCAACTCCATGAATATGTAACAGAGTCTACAATACAAGATTTTGTCATTTTAAATAATCATGACCTGATAAAAGAGAAATATTACATATTTCTGAACACACTTAAAAGGACAGAAGATGAAAAACATGCAAAACAAACATTAAAACACAAACAAAGAACAGAAAGCATTTAAGAAGAACTTTTAAGGAGATGAACAGATCAACTACAAAAATCTACAGTTGCAGCAGTTCAGGGTCCTTACGGGTGAAGCTGATGAAGTGTCACTGAATGATGGGATGTGGACACAGAAATACAAGAAACACAAGTGTCATTGGCATGACATAAAACGTCAAAATTCAGATGTTGTTAGACTATGAAAATTCTTAGAAACAGACGCAAAGAGAATTGATTAAAGTTTCAATTGGACAAGTCACAAAAATGTTAAATTCGAACATTACCAGGTGCAACAATTACAACTGGCTGCACAGCAATTCAGTGTCAGTCTATACCAGTGTATATGAATATGTGCCTCAGAGGACTGGACAGAAATGTGGCTTGCAAATAATTTTTTTCCCCCATCTATCACTTCAAGAACAATAAAGACAAATAAAATTAAAGTAGAGAAACAAATCAAGATAACATACGGAACTGCCCTACAAGTATCTATACACCAACCAGAGCAGAAACTTCAGACTTCCCTCCACTTTTTCACAGTGCTGTAATGTCAGAGGCGTGTAGCAAGGTACACTGGTCTTACAATCACCACCTCAATACAGATGTCCAACCAAAGAAATAACAATAAACAAGCCCTCTACCTATCCACATCATTGTCACTGTCACAGTGACATACAACCTGTTCAGAAGACATCAGGCTCAGTCTTGAATTCCTTCAGCTGCTGCAGTAATAGTTGGCATGGTCAAGGGGCTGAAAGTTAATGCCCCATGTCTCCCAAAATGCCCTCAACAGAAACTTGCCACACACTGCTGGCACAGACCTTGCACTCTGTGGATCACTGATGCAGCAGGTCAAACAATGACAGTTCAACATGACAAGACTGTCAGTGAGCCCAACTTCTTTATTACATGTAACATGTGCGTGGCGCACAGCTGTGACAGATGCCTCAATTCAGGTGTGCATCCAAACTTTTTTACTGTGGGAGGGGCTAACACTGGGATTATGTGTAATTTTCATTTAATTTTAAGAACTATGTCTACATACTCCTAAGTTTTATTTTTTATATTTCAAAATTCCAATATACTAGTTATCAGCTGATATCAGTGGCTCATTTCAGTTGAACTGTAAATCACGTGAAACACCTGAAATCACTGTGTATAAAAATTCTGTGTTTTTTAAATTTCAATTCCAGGGGTGGTGTCTGCAGCCCGGCAGCCCCCGCCCCTTGGGTGCGCAACTGTCTCAATTGGTCTGGACAAGTACATAGAGGTATAGAACATATGTACACTGTTCTGTGTTCTGGACAACTATGTCAAACTACTAAATCTGCATGTAAAACAGCCTTGTATGATACAGAACTGTACAAATATTATGGATGTCCAATAAGCACAGTTCTCTAGGTCAAAAACACTTACATGAAAAGTCATTACAATGTTAAAAGCAGCTTATTTATTCATGTATCATTACTAGCCAAAATGATACCCGAGCACTTTGATGCATTTATCCTGTCTTGGCATAAGCTAAGAATTCTGCCTGCAGTAAAGATTGGGCATTGTATTTGTAACGATTCACAAACTGCCATTTCCACTTCCTCATTATCGTGGAATCGGCAACCTCACACGCAATGCAGCTTGTCTGGTTTGAGAAGCTACATGGTGCACCCACGTGTCATCACTTGTCTAAAGTCTGAATTCTATGGTGATTGATTTGTTGAACTTGTGTCAAAATGAGCACAGTGCTGCACCCAGGAACTACAATGAAAAACAGTAATATTTCTGCGGACTACGTGGGATCCATTAATGTTGCGACAACTCCTCACTTAATTTTTATGACCCAGGGAACCTTAACTATTGGACATCCTTCATACATGTTTAAAGTAAACCATGATATGAATATTTCCAGAGAAGGCAATGACAAACCACAGAAGGTTCAACATGTAACAAACACTGCCACACAGCATTAGTAAACTCTTGTGTGAAATATGAAACCACAAGTCTAGTTTATTTTCTGAGAACATCAGAACTTTCTAGCTCAGTCTGACAGAAAACCCCCACTAGGGCAAATTTAAATATAAATAAAGTAAAGTAAAGTAAAGATCACCCTATAACATGCCATGAAGGCAGAGAGGGACTAGAGGTACAGCTCTTCTCTTTCTTTAACCTTGGTGCTGGATGGGAGTGAGTTGTCAGCGCCATGCTCCAGCCACTTTACACCAAGGAACGACCCAGAAACCATTGTACGGGATTATGTGTGGGCCCCAGGGCCAGCCTGAATGGGTATGGAAAATCTCGCTCCCACCAGGGTTTGATCCCCAAACCATCCAGCCCATAGCGAGTTGCTATATTGACTGTGTTATCCCAGCCCACTAAATTTAAATAAGACAAACCACCTGGGACTGTTTTATAATTTTAAGAGAGTATTGTTGGACTCCAGACAAACAATTTCCACTCTTGTTGGAATTAGTCTGCCACAAGACCACAGATGGTCAAGTCAAAGCAATGCTGTCTGTATGTCACAGATGATGGTGCACTACAATCTGTAGATCAGAGAAGTTATACAGTGTAATGACAGTAAAGTATTAGCATGTCTGTGAATCAAAGTAGATGCACAGTGAAGTGACAGTTCATTGTCGGAACAGTC
>JGI20166J26741_11797473_pt1 | contig 10191 bp, 5 predicted proteins | sample TergutCu122P5_FD_26741 | JGI IMG/M metagenome (IMG submission 26741) | reverse complement strand
ACTGGCCTTCCTTTACACCGTGTTTCACCATTGCTAAGGCAGTCGACCATCCCTGCCACCGTTTCCCCAGTGCTGAAGCTACTGGCCTTCCTTTACACAGTGTTTCACCATTGCTAAGGCAGTCGACCATCCCTGCCACCGTCTCCCCAGTGCTGAAGCAACTGGCCTTCCTTTACACCGTGTTTCACCATTGCTAAGGCAGTCGACCATCCCTGCCACCGCTTCCCCAGTGCTGAAGCTACTGGCCTTCCTTTACACCGTGTTTCACCATTGCTAAGGCAGTCGACCATCCCTGCCACCGTTTCCCCAGTGCTGAAGCTACTGGCCTTCCTTTACACCGTGTTTCACCATTGCTAAGGCAGTCGACCATCCCTGCCACCGTCTCCCCAGTGCTGAAGCTACTGGCCTTCCTTTACACCGTGTTTCACAAGTGCTAAAGCAGTTGGTCATCTCTGTCACCACGTTTCTCCAGTGCAAAAGCATATGGTCTTCCCTGCATCGTATTTTCCCAGTTCTGCAGCAGCTGGCCTTAACTGACCCTTTTATCAACATCATACCTATGAAGTGCCTCCTCGTATCTTGCTAATACGCATCACCATAAACCATGCTCCATAAATGGCCCTGTTTCTTATCTCATTACTGTAGCAGACCATTATCTTCGCACTGCATGACACAAATTGGTGGTTTTTAGTGACAAAAAACAACCCATTGCAGCTCTTCAGATAAGAGCCTTAATAGTGCTTTCATATTAAATTAATACGATTATATTTTATATAATCTACTTAATGTCGCTAAGCCTTCAGTAACTCGTATTATAACAATTAAGTTAGCTCATAATCTCTAAAAGTGTAACAGGTAAAATACGAAAATACGAAATTTTAATGGTGTAATGTAATTTTTGTAACAGGTCGCACGTGAAATCTCGTCTCTACCATCACCATACCTTGACTCAATAAATGTAACTTTATGGCTTGGTAGCAGACTTAATCACATCTAATCGCCGTCGTAAAACGACCTGTACACGCAAGAGCAGAGCGTTCCTGTTTAAATTACGGGCATCAGATAGCACACAAACAAGTGTAATACACGTGTTGAATAATCCTAAGTAAAGAAAAATTGCCAGATCTGAGGAAAATTGGGTGGGATATCTCCATTCTTTAAGTGAGTGGTCAGCTTAAATCTCAGATCACACGAAACGATAGTATAAGTACTGTGTACAGTGGACCCAAGGTATTCCGGACCCCGGTTATTCGAATCCCCCCGTAGTTCGACAAATTTTCGGCCAAATAAGCCCGGTATTTCCCATGGAAATAATTATTACATGACATTATTATTATTATTATTATTATTATTATTATTATTATTATACTGTTAGGTACAGCATTTTCGCTTTAGGAAATTTTACATCAACCCTAAGTGATGATTCTTGATTTCAAACTTTCGTTGTGTTCTGAATGTTGTATGCTTTCTTCTGGGTAATTCCTCGGCGTCTGAATTCAGACGCCGGTGAATTACCCAGAAGAAAGCATGCAACTAAGTGATGATATTTGGTGTTACCTATACCACGGAGTTCCAACTCGGTGGTCGGGATTCTCGAGGAATCCGTATCACCCCTCCCCACACATAGGCCAAATGACCAAGGAAATGCCGTACATGTTTACTTTGAGATACAATGTCAGAAAATTACGCAAAGTCATTAGCAGTGTCGACATGGAAGTCAGGTTCCAGAAAAGCATCACTTTGAAAGGGGCTGTGATATATCGGATATACTTTTATTTTCGAAGGAATGTGAAGCCACTCGGTTTCATATACAGCATTATCATGTGTATGCCCACAAATAAAAACAATAATAGTAAAAAGACTGTACATCCGCCCTGAACTAGTTTCCTAATGGAACGTGATTCTTGAACTGCCAACATGTTACTCTCCCGTACAGATTTAACTTCTTTTGTAACTTTTTTACTTCGGGTTGGAATAGTCGTTCCGTGCTTGAATAACTACCACACCCGTTCCTTTTTTTATTTTGCTAACTAAACTGAAGAACGTGTTCTGAAGTTAATTTAAGCTTGGAAAAATAACTACGTAATGGACAGAACTTTAAGTAGGTCAGGAGAAGAAAACAATTCTGTAACCAAGCAACTTCGCATCACCAATAAAACAAAACACTTTCCGCGAGTTTAATGTGGATGGGGTTCTGCGGTATGCTTCCTAAAAGTGAACAGTTCACGAAATGTACTATTTCGGATTCTCGCGGCGAGGTTTCAACATAACTGTCTTCGGAAATGTAACGCCGAGAACATCGCCAGATTGGTACCGGCGTTTCGGAGACAAGAGCTGCATCAATCTTCAAATTATTTCCACTCTGAAGTCAGATGCTATTTATTCGTGGTGTATTTAACAATTCTGTCAGTCGCTATGTATACCGTCGAATGATTTGATGATTACAAAATAACACACTGGCATGCATATCGAAGACAGCAGCCGTGACCTTATTTAGGATAGTATCCAAAATTTTCTTCGAGAATCTGAGGAAAACAACGAAAATCGCTCAAGAGAAGAGGGCTATCAAACGCGTTCTTTAACTGAGGAATTGTACTGGGAAAACATTCTGGTGCATTCAATTACTTTCAGATGTATGTTAGAAATACAATGTGAGTCCTGCCTCTACAGAGTTTTCGTTCGAAAGATCTCTCACTCCAATGTACCATTATGTAGTTACGCTAAAGATGCCAGCCGAAACGCATGCTGTTCTGCGTATAGTGTGTGCACTTACCGTTGTCTTATTTTAAATTCAATCAGACCGTGTCAATAAATACTGGCACAACTCACCAGTATTAAATTTAATGAAAATTTGTCCAGAGATACTCAACATGTAACATATACACATACGGCGAAGCTAATAAGGGCAGCTTTGCTACACGTTTCGCTGCAAACGTGACGTAATCATATCGTCACCCTCTTCCACGTGTCAAGCTATTCATCACGGTATTCAAAACTAGAATCCAAAGAAGGGCGGCAAGCTGCACACCTTATGATGGCTACACTACAAGGACGCAGGGAGACACACCCAACCTCTCAGGATTCAACATACAAAATTAAAATGAATATTTCAATTACTCTACATTCAACTGTATTAGGTCTTTAAAGCACACTGGTAACTGTACGTACCACACACTTTCAATATGCAGAAACGTGGCACTTTGCCCATACAATACGCAGGAACAATCCCCGTAGTAAATAGCCTAAAATGTTACCATTTCCAGACAGGAGTGAAACAAAAATAAATTTCGCCACTTTTACGCCTAAAGACGAAAGGAGATCGAATTTCCGGAAAAAATATCTAAGCCCAGAAACCCAGTAATACCAGCTTCATTAGTTCGAAACTCGGGTCGGAGAATGAATATTATCAAAGAAATTATTTGTCCCCCCCCCTCCCCCGCTGCACACAAATGGCGTTACAGTGCCTTGCAATACAACACCGCCATTTTCCACGCTCTTCCTTGGCTCAGACAATTCATGAACGCGACTGGCCAGCTCAATGTCGGATTTGTAGTGGACGAGCTGGCTGTGAGACGGATTTTTCTCTGAATACTTCCAACTTCCCGTGTTGGCATCATTCCACCAAAACACCATGTTCCTATTTCGTTTATCTACCACCCATTTCATACAGTTTTAGCAACTGACAACGTCGATAAAAAAGCACGCTCTCCCCTTACACATACAAACAAACACATACACACTTTTTGCGACTAGAAAATGCAGGTCGCTCTACATTACGGCATACCGCACAGCACTAATTTCGCAACCTCAATCAGTATGAACAGATGTATTTACGTCACCTCGATATTACACCGCCACACAGTTTCTGGGGTAGCATCATATGACAATTTCGCGGGATAACAGTCTCTCTACCTGATCACAGTATCTTGCTTACGAGATCTCTGGATCCGACATGATATGCTACTGGGTACCGACCACCTCAGCAAGGCAGCACGGACGCTGTAGCAAAGTTCCCGGAAGGAAAGGACGGAACAAAGTTTCATAAACAGGAAACAAACTCAAGCAAATTATTTCCCACGAAATTCATGTTAACTTCTCGGTTTCCATGTTAAACAGTTGCCGTTTGTTAAGGACACTTTTCATTGCTTTTCATTCTATATTATAGGAACAAACTTTCCAACAGGCGACTGCTGTTTAATTCGTGTTTAGTTCCATTTAATTTACTTATAGCCTATTTAGCGAAACTACCTGTAACTCAAGACAACACGGACAAGAAAAGTAGTCTCTCTGCAAGGCATGAAGGCAAATGGGGCAGTGGAGGTACAGTTCCACTCATTCATAACCAGGAACTAGATGGCTGTGAGCGGTAAAATTCAATGCCCCGCCTATTTACCTCAGGGAAAATAGCCCCTCTTATCCACTGAACGGAAGACTTGGTGGGCCCCACAGCCGATCTGCAAGCTTTCGAGAAAAGAAAAATATTTTTACCACTGTTGCGATTCAAATGCAGTCCCTCCCACAGCATAGCCAATACTGAGCTATGCCGGCGTAGGGACGGTAACAGTTTGCAAATGTAGGAATAAATGTCTTGGAAGCAAAGAAACTTGAGTAACGAAAGTAACGAACAATAAATCAGCCATATGCCCAGGGGCCCTCCACACGGCAAACCATTTAAAATCATACCCAAATACAAGAATACTGAATTTAACATCTCACTGATCATAGAACACAAATGTTCACAGAACATGCTGAAACTATCCTCCATTGTTGAGTGCGTCAATTCTCTTGGCCTCCTTTAGACATACGTGTCAGTTTTCAATGTTTTCGAGCAGGGCATGCTTTCAAAGGGCCGGGATGAACATTTTATTTTTTCCGTGGCATGAAAGCTCCTAGTGGGCCTGTCTCCCCAATGTCGAGGCTTCACCACCACACTCGGTAGGACTCCTTTGGACGGGTGAAAGGCCCGATGCAAAGACCTGTACCTGACAACACACAACACTCATCAAGAAACAGATATCCATGCCCCCGATGGGACTCGAACCCGCAATCCAGGGGCCGCAGACTCACGCCTTAGACCGCGCGGCAACCGGGATCAGCAGCCTGTATATAAATCAACGAATATCACATACGAAACACGTTTTTAGAGAATTTTCAGGGGAAAAACAGGGTGTCTAAGAATGTAACATAACTCAGCAAAGTCTCCTCTCTGAATTACTAGAGCGGAACGTCACGACCTCGTACATCAAACGCCACAAACAAGCAGTATCAATGTGAACTGAAGCTGTGTTTGTTTGCGATGCTCTTTCGCAGCGCTGCAATTATCTCCATGCTGTGAATTAAGGAGGCAGACTACAAAGCTTGAGGTTTCCACGAGGAATGAAGTGGCATGGGGGCTTGGAATGGTGTGGGTGATTACGCTATTACGGAAATTGGTCCGGTGCGCCCATGCTGTCTTGGTACTAACAGCCTGTCTGTAGGTCCGGTAACTCAATTTACTTCTGCGGTCAAGTGAAAACAGAGGCTATGCTATTCGCAGGCCTAATGCTGCCATGCATTACAAAGGGTTTTTATTCACATGAGCGATCCTCTACGTTCCACTCTGCAAGTTAATTTTCTGTTTCATTAAATACGTAGTTACTTGTAATTAAATTATTTCACTTATTCAAACATGCAAAACCGTAACGTTACCTGCCGTTTTCCACGACAGTTAAGTTTCGTTATGTGTAATGTGTTTAATGACGCACACAGTCATGAATGCCAGGGGTCCACAAACTTTCTACAAATGTAGAAGCCACCTCAAAATTGTAGGTGTCATAGGTGTGATGAAGGGTGAAAAAAATTTGAAACAAGTCTAGGAGACACCTCAAACTTTTAACACCAGAGCGGTGGCAAAAAGTAAGCCTCAGACTGAGGACCAAAAATTCTGTTGTGGCTGTTAACCTTATCGTTATGTCGCGCTTCTCCGAGGTACATACAAAATCACACTGTTTTGTATGTAAGGGAAAACAAATATGGTAATCGTGACAAAATGATTAAGTGCCACCACAAAACATTAGTAGCCTGGGCGACCTAGCGCTCGGGGTTTGCGCATCCCTGAGACTATACCTGTAGCGTCGAATGGTAGTGTTAGTGAATAATCAACTGGAAAGGATGTGGAAGAAGACAATGGTGGTTGAATCTAGGGTCCTACACTGGTATTTGCCCGGACGCACTGAGGAGAGCTGCAAATCACCTCAGAATAATCGGTGGCCTGGCAGAGAATAAAATCGGGCACCTCCCGAACAATGTGCGTCAAAATGGATCTCTCGCTGTAAGGGATGAATAGTGTTTAGAGTCTTCTGAATCAGTTCATTTACTTACCGTGCACTATTCCACATATAATAGTTATTATGGTCCCTACATACACACGTGTCCTAAGAAAGTATAAAAAATACTACCGTATACCTGTTATGGATGTTTGAAATGCTGCTGCTGCTGCCAGAATATCTGAACCTAAGAACAGGGTTGCACAAATCCCGGGCGTCAGATAGCCCAGGCGACTAAATTTCGTACGGTGGCACCTAATATTTTTGGCTGTTCAGTATGAAACTTGATGCATGTTCACCCTTCTGACGCCTGGAATTTTAGGTGGCTCCTATATTTGTAAACATTTTTGCACACTTGCCTACGAGGTAGCAAAGTTAGGACAGAGAAAACAGCGCACAAATAATTTACTAATTTGTGCTATTCACCAAATATTGTAAGACTGATGGCACCCCGGAGGATTAGATGGAATGGGCATGTAGCAGAAATAGAAAAATAAGTAATGTACACAAAAGTTTGGTCGCAAACGTACAGCAGGGAGACACTTGGAAGATCTAGAAGTAAACGATACAACATTAAAATGAATCAAGAAATAGGACCTGAGGTTGTCGAGTTGTCTGATCTCGATGAAGGGAGCGGCTAGGAGCGAAATCTTGTGAAAAGTGTAATAAACTCTCGGATTCCGTAAAAGTATTAACATTTCTTGAGTAGCTACTCCACTATTAGCTTCTCAAAAACATGTCTACTTCATGAAGTCTGTCGTTTCACGTTCATAGGTTCCGAAAATCGTAAATGTATCTAACGGTAATTCCTATGTGTTCAATTCAATTCTTACAAACAAGCAAAAAATTTATGTCTGGGCCTACATTTAGCTTTCAGTTTGATGGCGTAACTAACTGGGCCTAGCCAGCCTAACATGTAGAATAAGACACCACTTTATAATTACAGACTATGTTCTCAATGACCTCCTGCTTTACCTACAAATTCCTGTTTGCTTCGGTCCTTCCACCAAGCACAGGCACGCATGCACAAACTTGGATTGATCTGTCCTCATTATTTCCAATGTATTCAACATCTACAGCGTAATAAACTCATTTCATTAAAAACTGCAATTACAGAGAGCAATTCATGTACACCAGTGTCCTTCTGCATTACATATTAATTCGTACGTTTCACTCACAGACAAAGTTGTGCTACGATGGTATGATTTTTAATTAAATTACAAAGTTAGTAAATGGCAAATTACGATTACATTTGAAGCACTATCTATCACTTGTTTCTAATAAATCAGCAGCCTATAAAACAAAGAAAACCCCGGAAATTTACGATTTACAACGAGCTACAGACACTGCTACTGTGATAACGACACGAAATTTCATGCATGGGGTTTTCTGCAACCAGTGAAGAATACACGACTTCGATCTTCGCGCCCATGAAGATTAGTACTGAGGGTACTGCGTTACGGAACTTTGCATTCTGGTTACCAATAATTCTGAGGTACATACTGCCGCCATTTTCACGGTAGACGTGAGCGGCTATCCTAAGTAACTCGCACTTCTGTAAAACGAGTCAAGTGAACTTCACTAAACTCAATCTTCGGTAGCTACGGAGGCAGCAGTTTCTTATTAACGTCTGGCATGCATCTACCCGGACACACGGCGTCATAATCAAGACGACAAAATATGAAACCACCGAGCTTCATTAGCATTATACAGCTGGCATTTATTCAATTAAAGCTGCTAGGCAAAGCGCAAGCTGATGGGAGGACGATAAGGAAGCAATCAATATTACCAGCCCTGCTGCCAGAAAAAAGGGCCGGAACTGCAGTGACCCAATTAATGGGTCAATCCCCAAAACATATTTTCGTGGCATAAGCGCGCGCACGCGCGCGCGCGTGTGTGTGTGTGTGTGTGTGTGTGTGTGTGTGTGTGTGTGTGGAGGTGGGTGTGGGATGGCAGCCAAACATGTACAACCCGTACAGGCTGGCAATGTTGGACAAAACGTTAGACGCAAACAGTTCCAAGATTTCGAGAAACTACGAGAAGTTACTTCAGAGATATCGCTGGCTAACAAAAAGTAAAGAATTCATTTCAGAAATTGTTGATGAAGACCCTCTCTACTCTGTTAATGTAAAAACAAAGAAAATCGACTTGTCGGTATGTCCAGACTTGTTGAACCTCTTCTCTGATTTTTATCTTGAATTCGAAGTGACACCACTGTCACGTGTTCTTGCAAGCACATTCACGAGCAGTCGTGTCGAAGGTAAAGACTGACTCAATTAACGTCACCTACATGGGGGGAGGGGGAAGAACTACGGCCGCACTCATTCTTAACCTCGGTACCAGATAGAGATGAATTCCCGACTTGACGCCCCGGCCGCTTTACCCCCAGAGCAGACGTCAGCACTCTTGCCCGTGCCGGTAATCGAACCGGATCAATCCCGTAAGCCCAAGAAAACAGTCACTATTTTTTTTTAATAGACAGGGGTTTTATAAACACCCTGTGTGTCGTAGAACAGATAAAGTTGGTTGCCAGTGTCCCAGTATTCTACGGTAAATTCGCTTGTCCCGTTAGTGGATTTTTGTCTTTCGGCGTTCTCTAATGTTTCAATCGTCCTGCACCACTGGTGCTTCCACGCCAGTGCAGCCCCATGCTCCCTATTTAATAGATTTACAAAAATCTGTCTGTAGGCAATGAATAGGGCCATTTATCGGGAGGTACGGCCGTCGCAAGTCACCAAACTACACAGAAGATACGACAGAGAAAAAGCGACGCAATGCGTCTACGTCTCGAGTGGGATTCGAACCCATGTTCGCAGTGACCAAATGCAGAAGACAGTATACGCCATGCACAGCGCAACCAATGTTATTGGCTCTTTACACTCAAGTCTTCCCTGAAGAACTATTTTACATGTTTTTACACTGACGTGCATACCACAGTCAGCAACAAATGTAAAAAGCAGGTGGCGGAGTTAGAAATGTAACGTTACGTGCGGCGCATGTCTTCAGGTTGCGGACGGAGGAGACTGCCTCCACACATCAAGCTTAGGTGAGAATACAGTCAGTAAGCAATTGTAGGTGGCCGATAAGAGGTTGTCATTCACGCAGGGGCATTAACAACTTTTCACTGCAAAAAAAAAAAAAATGAAAGAAGACATTTCATATGCCTTGCGGGGAGGAATTCCCTGGCCAGCTCAACAACTACCAACGGTTTTGGGGAGAATCTGTACCAAACTTAATCACTTGCCACTTACAATAAATCACTGGCCTCGAAGTTAACTTATTAATAATAAAAATTTATTATCACATAAATTACGTTGCAAGAACCGCAAAACCTGGAGACGTTACGAACAGAATCAGTGACTACCCAGTGTGACTGCACTTACGATGCACGACTAATTTGTAAGTCTATCGATGAAATATAGCCACAAACTGTGTATCAGAGCAGTGGTTTCAAAACTTTAGTTAGGGAAGCACCTGGATATCATGGCTCCCCGCGGAACGCTATAAAAATTGGTTCCTTTTGTGCCATAATTTGAATTATGAGCAGTATAACCGAATGAAAGTATGAAGCGTTACTAAATTATGGGCCCAGTCAGACGGGAAGCTTTTACGCCAGAAAATGAAAGAAAATGTAAAACTGAGAAACTTTCCCGTAACTTTATTTGTACTATGAATTATGAAACGACAAGCACTGCTCAATATCAGTGGCGAACAATGCGATCCGCTGGAGCATAATTTATGAACGGATACTGGTGTACAGATGTCACTGTACACTGAACAGCAAGTGTTCATACCTTTAGATTTCAATACGACGCAGTAGGTACTTACTGCCCATCTGCCGCTTTGTGTCAAATGCGGTGCCCCAAAACTCAATCACAGTTTGGAC
>JGI20166J26741_11797362_pt1 | contig 10192 bp, 6 predicted proteins | sample TergutCu122P5_FD_26741 | JGI IMG/M metagenome (IMG submission 26741) | reverse complement strand
AAGACAACACTAGTTAAGTCACATGTGGCAACCAGTTCCAACTACTAAAACACCGTTCGCTCCATGTTTAAATATGATTGGTTATTTGGTTGTTGCACAACGGTGGCGGTAACTGTTGAGGTTAAGGAGCGCCGAATAAAATGATTCCAAATGAAGTTGGAGGGGCGGGGATATGGATTACTTAAAGTGTCAAGAAATTTTCTCGTTGAGATTGAACAAAACCCATCTACGCCTTTAATCCATTTTGTTGTGCTGCGACTCGTATTTCCCGGAGCGGATTCAGAACCTAATTTGGATGGTGGCCTGTATCGATACTCTGAATTATTGATATTTGTGGTATAACCTTACGTCCCACAACAATCATCCAAACTGCATCAAATTTTTCACTTTGGCATGTTACACAAAACTGCACATTTTCGTGTTATTCTGCACCATATAATGATCGCAACCCTTGCGCAGAGGCAACAGTATATCTAGGTTTCAATATCCTACTGTAGCATCGATCAATGGCAAATCCACCATATACAGGATGACCCGGGCGGAATGTGTCAGACTTCGGGAGAATGTTTCTTAAGTTAAAATACACCGATATAACCGGATACACCTATATCCGAAGTTGAACGGTTACGGAGATAAAGATGAGAGATAAGTGCGTTCTTCTTGCGGTTCCACGTACTGTACCTGGTTCGCGTGACGTATTACCCATACGCTGCGCATGTCCGTCCTTGTCTACAGCCTGCTCAAGCGCGTTACTCGCTGCGACTGCACATCTGAAGTGCTTGGAACTCTAAGGAAAAGTAAGACAATAGTGCGAGTGCTTATGTGGTTAAATTTAATGGCTTTATGTCACTCAAATGTTAATTAGATATTATGTACATATATTAACATTACAGAAACCACATATTCCTGCCAGTTTCAATGTGTATTTATTAATCAATAAGTGTGTAACAGCTGTCATACTTTCAAAATTCTCTTGTCATTATCTCCGTAACCGTTCAACTTTGGATATAGGTGTTTTGGGTTATATCGGTGTACTTAAACATAAGGAACATTCTCCCGAAGTCTGACACATTCCTCCTGGGACACCCTGTATACAGGCGTCACTTGTTCCACGTCACTAGAGTTTTGCTTGTTTATATTATGAAGTCATTTTAACACCAAGCTCTGTGGGTCAAACGGAGAGTAGAAAGCATAACTATAGAGGTATATTAGAATTTTAAGGGGTAAATGGGATATTCCCATATTTCTGTATCCTTCCGAGGACGTGTAATATATTTTTCATAACCTCATATAATGAGAAACTAATTACTGCACATAACCGGTGCAGAATCTTTTGTCTTGCAGTTTGCTATCCAAAAATTGAAAGAGCAAGATATATAGAACTGTAATATTGCCCGTTGTTCTGTATGGGTGTGAAACTTGGTCGCTGACATTAAGTGAGGGACGTAGGTTGAGGGTGTTTGAGAATCGGGTTTGAGGATAGTATTTGGGCCTAAGAGGGACGACGTAACAGGGGAATGGAGAAAATTACATATTGAAGAGCTTAGTGATCTGTACTCCTGCCGAATATTGTGCGGGTCGTAAAATCGAGAAGAATGAGATGGGCGGGGCATGTGGCGCGTAAGTGGGAGGGGAGAGGGGTGCACAGGGTTCTGGTGGGGATACCTGAGCGAAAGAGAACACTGGGGAGACCCAGATGCATATGGGATGATAATATTAAGATGGATCTTCAGGAAGTGGGAGTGGGTTGTGGGGACTGGATGGAGGTGGCTCAGGATAGGAAAGGGTGGCGGGCACTTGTGAGTACGGGTTGCAAAAATGCGGGGAATTTCTTGACTAGCTGCAGAACCAGTTAGCTTCTCAAGAAGAACTCTGTTCCATGGAATAAGTACATAAATATAAGTAAAATATATTCAAAGACTAAGTAAATCCTGGATTGTCTGTGTATTCTGCCATTCATAAAAAAATTACTTTCCGTGTAAATCAAAACGCTCAAGCTCTGAAAATTCATAATTCTGTCAGGGGTGGAAATGTTTTCCTATGCGGTTACTTGAGCGCTCAACTCTATGTGAAGTTAAGTTCAGGAATGTATCGAGTTTTCCCTTCATCCCAATTAAACGCCTCCACAGAATCCGCAATTCACAGATAGTAAAAACATTACTTGTGAAATCCACCCACCTACAACAACACAAAACATGCATAGTGCTGACACTTGACAGAGAATTCACCAGCACAAATCACTACCAACACACTACAAATTATATAAAAACAAACAACTAGATGCTACATTTCTGCTACCAAATCACCAATGCCTACTTAAAATTTCATACCTCCTTGTATTTGTTCTTACTAGTTTAACCTACACAGTCATGCACCTCACTACTGTGAATCTTCCAGCTAACAAAACATTACACTTCTAATACCGTCACTAGTCCTGTAACAATAGCTGAACACCATATCATTTCAAGAACAAAATGATGAAACACATGACTTCTCCCATCACCATACCCTATCATCACATGTTCTTGTACTGACATGCTCAGAACCTCCACTACCTCTATGCCATACATTAAAATATATACTAAAGTTACACATTATGTAGCTATTCCACTGGCCTTCCTCCTGACAAATGTTTTTTTTATCCACACACACAAAAAAACTTGTTTCCAGTATCTCTGGGGTTCTCAAAATACATATTTTAAAATCAAACCAAGCCTAATGTAGCTTAAAACTCAGATATTTGTGACTTATCACTGATTTGTTATGTATGTGGCATAAGAGTGCATATTATCATCTCTTATCTCTAATAACTTGGGTTTTATGTAACTGCCCAAAAGGACAGTAGCATCAGAGAGTCAATTTTAGCTCCAACAACATTTATTTTAAAAAATACATCATATCAAAGAAATGTATATGGAATGAATAATAATGTTTTAAAATTGCATTTAATTCTCTTCGATATTGACATGTTTAAACTCAAATGGAGTTTAACCATTAGCATCATCCTAAACCACACTCCATTCTTCTAAATTGGAGGTTGGATGAGTCCAGCACTATATATACTAATCGATGCAGTTTTAATGAACAGTGAGTGCACTGTGGGAAATAAGAAATATTCATATTTTTCGTAATAAACATACCTTCTAAGAAATTTTCTGGTTCTAAAGACACCCAATATCCCATAGGAAAGATAAGACAAGTTTAACTGTCAATAAAATAAGCTAAATTGGTACAGATTATCATCATCATCATCCATCAACAATTAGACCTTGATAGACCTGTTTCAGCCTCGTCTCATAGTCTCTTCAATGATCTTCCAAGTCATCTTCATCCAATTTTTTCAACTATAACTCTGTTCTGCACATTCACAATGAACATCAAATAAAGTGCCCATTAGATTCGCCATGCCTGTGTGCCCATTTTTAATACCTCAAAAACCAGCAATCAAATTATCATCAAATCTTATTCCAAGGGAATTTCACTAAACTTCGTCAAAACGTTCAAATTTTGGATAACACTGGACATCAATAACAAAAACCTTACACCAGGGATGAAACAACTCTGGGCACAACGTCACTTGGGTGACTACATTTTTTACTGTGGTGCCCCTAAAATTTTTGGGTCCTAGATGCCACCTTAGTGGCAACTAGAATTTTGAGGTGCCTCATAGATTTTGAAGAGTTTGTGCGCCTATGCTACACACTAAGATCTACGTACTTTTCCTCAAGGACATCTTGTCTAACTCACTAGAAAACTGAACATTCACTAACGTGAAGAGCGATTCATACAAAGGTAGAGAAATAGTTCTATAAATCATTCAGTGTTTAAAATCAGTGATTTTTAGGTAGTATAATAATAACAGAAGAAATCTAGATGGAATGATAAAACAAACACAGTTACAGTATGGTATCTTTACATTTCCTAATATATTTTACCTTATGTTGAAAAGGCGTGACAGACAATACAGAAAATACCAAAATACTGACCCACAAAACTCCTCTAAACCTTCCAACTTCTGCACTACCCTAATAACCACAACAACAGAATGATGGTAGTGACAGCCCATTTTATGTTTCTCTAGGGACCACCATATTTCTACAATAATTTAAGGAAAATCTTAAATACAGGAGATTTAGTACTCACATTACTGAATTGCGATTACTGAAACTGAACTATAAATGAAAGAAAATATTAACTACAAAGTCTACTGTACTTAAGACCAAATATAATGTAAATGTCAAATTTCGGATAAAATACACCCATGAACCAATGTATAGTGTGTATATTTAACTTTTTTCCATTCTTTATACAGCACAATTAAAGGTGTGCCTCCCTTATATGTAGCGGCTTGGTAAATACTACTTAATTACAAGGTCACACAAATGTGGAATTCCATGTCCTGAGAGGAATTCAAATCATTTTTTCCTTGAACTCTAGAAAAGAGGTGACTGTACAACGCAGTATGTGATGCACGCAAAAGAAATACTAAAACGCAACCAATGCAATGTCCAAATCAATTCAGAAATAAGAACAGAACAGAATAACTAGAGAGATTGAATATGCATACAGAAAATGCTTGTGAGAAGAATGAAAACAGATAAATAACCTATGATACTGAAACAGAAACAAGAATTGGCAAATACAACATAAGGTGATGTTATAAGATTTTACATCCTCACAGCAGCACTCATCAAGATTCCAGTCCAGGTCGGCCAATTTGCCAACTGCCCGTCAAAACATTTTGTATACCATACATGATGGTTTCGTCCCACTTTTTTTAACCTTACATGTACTCCTACTCACAGCAGTTCTCTCTGTTTTATCCCCACTTTATCCAGCATCTATTCAGCCCCATACACACTACACTTCTGTCACATCTTTACATTTCTTGCACAATTTACCTATACCCTCAAGCCCACTGTTGTCATTACTCCCACTGGCTTGCTATACTATTTCCCTACACTAATCATATCCTACATAATACCCACTATGCCAATGCACTTTACTCTTCTTGACACCGAACTCTTCCTAAATGCTGACACCTAAAAGTGCTACCCAAAAGTTCCCGAAATTCCTCTGCCATAGATTAACCACTTACTGAAATTTCTATTCACCTCCATCCACTTCAATGTAGTCCCCTTCTACATTCAAACAGCGAACCCAGCAGGATTTCCATGATTGGGAGCACTGCTGGAAGTCATTTCGCATCAGCATCTTCATCACCTCCTGCAAGGCGATCCAGATCTACTCAACGTCCTCACAACAGAACGCCACTTGGCAGAGTGTTTCACAAAGGGCACAGCTTGCGATACCCAGCGGCGCACAACTGTACTACAAGCAGTTTTCGTGCAGCATTCCAATTTCGGGACTTTGGGGTAGCACCTTGTACATACAGCTACACAGTGTCATATGCATAAAACAAGAATCTTTAGAAAATAATGTTGCATGCAACATAATACATCAGCTCATGTGCTAATGACAGCAAAATTGAGATGGCATAACAATAAACTTGGCAGATAAATAGGGTAACCCCACGGCAAATACCGTGGTTTTCGTAATTTTTAAAGAGCAGGATTTCCGGGAGAGAAATGATGTATTTGAAAAGAAATTTGTGTTTTCATTCTGTATGAAACATTCTTCTGAAACTTCTGTCTTTCCTGCAGGAATACATTGAAATATTATTATATACATACTGAGGGGCTCCACATAAAGTGCACTGACACTTTTGTATGACTTTAATAAAACTTGCAATTTCTTGACAGATATTAATAAAAGTATCTACTGTCTATAAACATTCGTCCTGTGGTAACCGAGTTGTTTTATGCGGGCAGACGGACAGACACGACAAACATTAATAGTCGCCTTTCGCTATTTTTCGAAAGTGCCCCATAAAAAGGTACTACTCTAAAAAATAACGTATCCTCAGAGGAATCGGGATAGCGTAGTCGGTGTAGTGACCAGACCACGGGTTAGAGGGTCCGGGGTCCGGAAACCGGAAGAGGCAAACATTCCTTTTTTCTCCAAAATAATCCAATTGCACTCTGGGTTGTACCAAGCTTTCTATTCAGTGTGTACCGGGGTTCTGTCCCAGGAGTAAAGTGGGGTGCTAAGTTGCACATTCGCCCTCATCTGGAGCCGAGGTTAAGAAAGTGTGCAGCTATACCACCATACTTCCCGTATTATTCCATGCACTGGACAGGGACAATTTTCATACCATATACACAGAATACTGCTCTATTACGTTAATCGATATCCCGATTGAAACATTTTGTGGTTTCCCTCCGTTTCTACAGTCCCGTATCTTCATGACTGCATCCACATAAATCATTGCCTACTCAGAATATATGAAAAGTTTTCATCTACAAAGTCCAGGGTTCTAGTCCCCGCTGTTGCAGTCGTTTCTTGACGTCTGATTCTCCGCGTTATTAACAATTAAATTTGGATTCTTGAAGGTTATGTAGAGATCATATGGAATATTACAGACAGTGACGTTTGTACGGAAGTTGTTTTCAATTTTTGGGCGCGTTCGGTAAACTGCGAAAAATAAATGTTAGTTACGTCATGTCTGTCTGTTCGTACGTCCGTCTGTTGGCATGGGACAACTCGGTTCCCATTGAGCGGATTTGCGTGGAATTGGATATTTGAATATTTTTCGAAAATATGTCGAGAAAATTCAAATTTAATTAAAATTTGACCAGAATGACAGGCACTTTCCATAAATACCGATATACATTTTTTATCATATCTCGCTCATTTCTTCTTAAAATCAGAAATGTTTCAGGCAAACGTTATAGAGAAAATCAAAACACACATTTCATGTACAAATTTGTTTTCGAAAATCGTGAAATAATGTGGAAAAATATGGAAGAACCGGACAGGCCACAGACAATATGGCGCATGCTTATTGCATGCTGGATAACTAAGACTACAAACGCACACGTCAGCATATGCAATACTTACAGCTTTTCCACCGAATCAATGGATGCACGAAAGAGCCTCGGTGTTACGTGATACGTACATTGCCTGTCTTGTTGACTGCCGGCTACAAATGTAAGTAACAATAAAGACCATTCATAACGAACAGCAGTGAGACCGCGCATTGTGCGCAGTAAATTCGGGACAGTTTTGTGCGCAGTTACTCATCCATTCATTTAGTATTCTGTCTTAGGACAGGTCCAAAGCCAGTTCCAAAACGAGCTCAACACATAGTGCGATCTAGAGCTTCCTCCATCATACGAGAGTTAGACATTAGGCATAGGATAAATAATATTATATTATTAGAGTAGTGACTGCAGAATCACTTCGTAAGTGATTAACATTAATTCTAATTATGAAGTAGGCTTACGACGTACATACATAAAAGTTTAAAATCTGATGGCTACACCACTGGTCAGAATATGCCATAAAAGCTAATTCACATCACGGTTATTTATTGTATCAACAAAGCCATATTTTTTAACATTTTCTTTATATTCATGCCGTCCATTTTCTTACATTATATATTTTAATCGACATAATGCACTAATTAAAAATAAAACAAAACCTGTCATTATAAGCACTTCATTTTAAGTACCGACTCCTACATGTTTCGGCACTAAGGTGGCGTTTTCAGGCAGTCTAGTTGTACTTGTAATTGTTAACATGTGTGGCTATGTTTATACATTCTAAGATTTCTAATTTTTAACCCTTTAAAGACGAAGCGCAGACCGCTTTATTTACAGACCTAGCCCGTACCGCGCAGTAAACACTTTTCAACTCAGTTATAAAAACCAACCTGTTTATGCTGTAAGTGGCACAAGTCGCTGTTTGTTCTCAGATAAATACAAAACACATAAATACAGTGTGGGCAGAGCGTAAAGTTGTTGAATATTAAGTCCTTCACGTAACCATTTGGCTTTAAAAGTTAATGATGAAAGTGAGGGCGACTAGCACTGGAAATGCGTGTTGGACTTACGATCCTTTGTTTTAATACACTCCTTGAGGATGGCATCTTGGTGCCGAAACATGTAGGAATTGGTACCTAATATGAAGTGTCTTTTATGGTGTTTTAATTTATTTTAAGTAGTACATTATGTTTTTTTTTTAAATATGAAAGGCAAGACATACATTATTGCAAGGAGAGGTTTTACCTGTATTAATTTCAGTTTATCCCCTGAAATGGCTATGTATTTTCAACGCAAATATGCTTCACCCAAAACTAACACAACAACAACAACAACAACAAACAACAACAACAAACAACAACAACAACAACAACAACTTAATAAAAAATCATTAATTTAATTTCGACCGAACATTGTTATAACGAAAGTTTGTAACCTTCGAAGATGTATTACCGTCCAATATTTCACGATAATAAACAGGGACATTATATTATGTGATCACTATATTTTGACACTTGCTGCCGGCTGGCTGATCGCATGAACTGTATTCACTAAGCTACTCGCCCACACCTGCTTAATTCTGATAAAGCAGATATTCCGACTGATTCAAATTCATCCCTGAAATATTTTCCTGGTTTCAGGAAATGAATAAACCGAAATTATTCGCCAAGGCGTGCCATGACTTTACGGAAAGAGTCGCCACCAAAGTGTTATCGGTGTACATAAATTCAATGAGTTGGAAAACAGGAGACCGAGTGCTTGACTTGGGCTGTGGTCCGGGCCGTGTGACCACGCAAATGTTAATGCCTCGCCTGCCAGAGGATTTCGGTCCATTGGTAGGAGCAGACCTGTTAGCTAACATGATTCAGTACGCTAGCGAAACGTATACGAACTCTAAACTGAGGTTTATACAGTTCGACCTCTCCAAAGACATAGAAAACACCTTACAACTGCGGCCATCGGATTTCGGCAAGATATTCTGTTTCTTCCTTCTGCACTGCATTCCTGATCAGAGGTATTACTTGGCAATAGAACCAGGAGTTCATTCTTCATACACTTTTATTGTGGGTTGCTGAACAATATATTTATGATATTTACACACATGCTTAAATACTTTTCGAAATTTCGAGGGAACGTGGCACCTCCGAAATGTCGGCAAATATTTACCACTCTGAACGGCATTACATCCCACTAGAATTCAATCTTCATCAATACCGCTCTGAGAACTTCAAATCTCACATCATGCGCTTTCGTTTGAAATTATCCTTATTGGTGTCGGAACTATTTGCAAGATGTAAAAATCCATCCCAAAATTAGATTACTTGACAAAGTGCGAATCTCTCGACCCTAAGCTCTTAGTAAATTCGGACAACAGGAAATTCGTCATGACCTACCATTTGGAACGTGGTTTCTAGTTTAGGTATCAACATTTTCTAGGCTTATTTCAAGAATTAAGAATTAAATTCAATACAATTTAAGAAAACTGCATAACGTAGAAGAGGAATACATCATACAGACGTGAGAGCCGTTGTCGACATCTGGCGAAAAGATGAATGTACCATGCTGGTGTTTTGGTGTTCGTACTACAAGTTAATATTACAAGAAAGTTGACGGTTTTTCACTGAACTCTCCTTCAATGTACTACCCCGCGCCCCCCTCAAACAGACAGTTCCATCACCGCTGGTCCCTCTCTATTTATGTCTTTACAAACTAGCGGGATTTTATCAAAACTCCGTTACGAGTATCCAGTCAATACACATCACGTTACGTTTGTAATCGTAAATATTCTTCTTTCAGCCAGTAATTATTAACAGAACACATATGTACAATGAATTTTAGAAGAGGAAATGACACTACAGTAACTTCATATATGGTAATTATTTTTTCTAACAACTATCGTTTATTAATTCCCGCCGATACAGTAACGATCGTGTGGGCGAGTAGCTTAGTAAATACAGTTCATGCGATCAGCCAGACGGCATCAAATGTCAAAATATAGTGGTCACATAATATAATATCCCTGTTTATTATCGTGAAATATTGGACGGTAATACATCTTCGAAGGTTACAAACTTTCGTTATAACAATATTCGGTCGAAATTAGAACTTTATTGTCGCCATGCCAAATTTATACGTAACTTTCGCTTTTTGAGCAAAACAAAGGAAGCCCTAAATCAATGCAAATGAAATTTGGAGGATAATGATAAAAATAGCTGCTAATGTTTTTACTGCCTACAGCACAACAAGCAGAGCGGAGGCTGAGCGAAATTTGATGATACGCGCTACAAATTAAGAGCAGTTGTGAACTG
>JGI20166J26741_11797029_pt1 | contig 10192 bp, 5 predicted proteins | sample TergutCu122P5_FD_26741 | JGI IMG/M metagenome (IMG submission 26741) | reverse complement strand
CTCACAACGTGAAAAAGTTCGCTGCACCAACTGCACTAGGTAACTATCTACACTCTACTGAACACACCACATGACTGATCTGGTACAATGAAACAACTGCATGGGTTGTATGCACAAACGTTCTTTACTTTCCGAACATTCCTTGTATATTTGTATTATTTTGTAATTTTAATTAATTATTAGTGTTTTTATAATTGCCTGTTTCTCTGCTGTCACCAGTTTTTAACCAGTTCACATATTATGAATCTGTACTAGTGGAAAGTGTGTGCATTAGTGGATCATTTAGTATATAATAATTTATCATCTTAACATTTTTTAAGCATTCGGCAGTAAGGACATGTAAATTCTTCCTGTAACTTTTATATTCCAGCTAATGTCTGAACTTTACTAGTACATAGTTCTGCAAACTAAGAACATTTTCTGAATTCTAACACTGTTACACCACATAATATCCAACTACCAGTCATCCAGTATTAGAGACATATAAAATCCCTTTTCCCGGGTGATAAAGGTTAGTAATATTTACATCATCCTATTTTAAGGGAATTGGCATTTAAAAAGTTACTGTTGGTGTCCTGCCACTCTTATATAATAGAAATGTTATGTTTGTGATGTAACACAAATTTCTTCTTGTCAGGTGATGGTGTGGGTTCCATCTTGGGTTATGATGCCCTGTGTCGAACAGTTCAGTACCAGTCTCGCCATGACAGTGAGAATAGCATTCTGGACACAGATGGTCCACCTGCGGATGATGGGGATGTGAAACCTACACATAAGGTTCAACTAACAGACGGAGGTCAAGGAGCTGAGGGGGGACCATTCATTTCTGAGGTTTTGTATCCCAACAGACATCTTGCTGCACCAGCACCTCGGAGAAGATCTTCGTCAACAAGGTGAATTTCTGCGCATTTTGTGTACTGTGTATCCAACATAAGTTATGTAACATGCATTAAAGTCATGGCAAAATCAGATCTAGGTTCAGAGTACTGTTTTATATTCTGTCCTTAAAAAAATAAAAATTTGTTGCAAAACCGCACAAAAAAAATTTGTAGCATAGTTTAAACTGTGCTGGCTAAATGGCAGAGGAATTGTAGTTCAAATCCTGACAGAAGCAAGAGATGTTCTCTTCGTTGAAACTCCTATACTGGTTCTGGTGTGCACTAAACCTAACCTCATATTCAGTGTGTACTAGCAGCTCTTTTTCTTGAGGTAATGTGGCAAGGATGTGGTACTAACTACTTACTTCCATCTAGTGCCAAGGTTAAGAATGCATGGAGCTGTACTCCCACTCCCTCATATTCCTTCATAGCATGTGCAGGCACAGCTTTACCTTTAACTTACATTTTAAACTATGTGTCTGTATACTGGGAGATAGATAGCAGCACGCTATTGCTGATGCATCTTCACTCTTAGTGACATGGCATTCAACTTTGAATGATATATTAACAGGATCTCTGTACATTTGCAAGTAATTTTTATTTTAACATTTCTTATTAATCTATGTACATCTTACGATTTGCTTTGATACATATAAATGGAATTTTCCCCACTGGTTATAAACACGCTTAATTTTTCACTATTGGTATACTGTATGGAGCTTGTCATTCCTCCGGCCGTAATGCAAGGTTACATAAAGAACTTGGTTCTCTAGCCATATTTCTTATGGTGACATTTTGCAGTTGTATGAGAACACCATGTCACCTACTAAATTGATCATTTCAGCCCTCCTGCCTTATATATTTTCTCCTTACATGTGGTTTATTTCTAAAGCTAAATGAGTGCTGCTTCAGTAGCTGTCCACAGCAAACCCCATAGACACTCTGTTACAGTAATTGTTGGTTACTGTGATTCACAGTCCAGTGAAAGTTATGTAACAATGGCCTACATCTTTCATTGGGATTCTGCACAGATCTTTTCTAAGAAAACTGTAGTTTGCAATAGATTTAGTTATTTCTTGTCTGGGATTTTGGTTCCTATGAATATGAATTGAGTTGTGTTTCATGAAAACAGGTAAATGTATGCAATGTAGTAAGGTAACATTATGCAGTTAAGGGTGTAGAGACTTTGAATAAAAAGAAGAGGAAGTATTTTCTTTTACATGTGTGATAATTTTGCAGTGTCTCAGAAGTGGATTCCCTCTTCTGACTGGTTGGTTAGACAATGTGCAAGTCAGTAAGACCATAACTGCAGATTTTTGTCACACATAATATGAACTTCCTGTACTTAGTTTTCAGAAGGCTAGCTTTGCGCTTTAAACTGGTGAATAATTTGTATCTTAACAACTGTTCTTTTGTCTCCTTGCTAGTGTGTTTAGTCCCAGTCATTTCTGACTCCAGTTCCCTCATTCTTTGCCAAGCGATTGTTTTTCTCAGAGATCCCCTTGTTTCATGTGGTCTGTTATATACTATGTAAGCAGAAAGTCCCATTTAAGAAGTACCATTGTGTTTCTGAGTTGTTTATCCAGTAGCAGAGTGTATTTAGACTGGTTTGAATGTCAGCCATTGCCACATTTTCCATCTAGGTTTGTCATATAAGATTTGATGTCTCATGGTAGTGGAGTATCAATATTGTACTGTTCCAGGATGTGACATTGTCAGTCTGATAGACAACTACTGTGAAGATTCTAACAGCAGTTTCTCCCCAGACTTAATACCTGTCTATTGAACTGCATGGCATTTTATCCTGTTTAGACTAATCTTGAGGTTTTTCTCTGCCCTTTCAGCCTTTTGCATGCACGGTGGTTAGAGTAGCCCATTGTAATTTCCTGCCACACTTCATCCCCTCTCATTCTGTTCATGTTCCTGTGAGACCTAATTTATCCTTTTAAGACATCAGGAATTGCGGCACTTCAGAGTCATGGTGCAGCCGCATGACCCAGCAGGCATTGACCACAATCCCAGTCCCATCTGGCTCTGCATTGCACTAATATCCTTATGCATTGATTGTTGCAGTGACCATCAGTGCAGATTAGAGTTTGAAGTGAGTGATTTCTTCATGTTTGGAAGTCCACTTGCATTGGTTCTTGCTTACAGGAAGATATCTTTGCCTGATGATAAAAGTGGTGAGCTTTTTGGTATGTTGTGTGGACCGCTGTTATGGAACATTATGATTGTGAAATTGGTTTTGCTTAGGATGTTAATTTTATGGAAAATTTTGAACACTTTTAGGTATGTTCATATTTTGTGTGTATGTGTGTGTGTGTGTGTGCATGTGTGTGTGTGTGGGTGTGTGCACGCATGCACACATGAATGCATGTCCAAATACACAAACATATGCATGTGTGTTCAAACAATATTTATTATTTGCAGGTGCAACTTATTTCATCTTCTATTTAAGTGCTGTAAGACTTTCTGTCTGCAAGGACACTGCAGAGATTATGAATTAATAATTACATAGTATAGTGTTATGTCTTTGTGAATAATTTTGGCTGGTTTGTAAATACACAGCTGCAGATAGTTGCTGTTTGCTGTGTTATTTAACCATAATGATAATGATTTTATGATACATTAAGCTGCAGTGCAGTTTTCAAGTCATCATTTCACTTGCTATTTAAAAATCATAGATAACGACCCCTTCTTTGTTGTTTAAACTAGCTGATCTAATGGAAACATGGAAGTGTGAGAAACGAGTATTTCACACAGCTGGTAAAGAAATTCTGTCTCTCTCTTATGACATTATCCAGAGCCAGCTGAGTGCATACTACACCACACCCTCATGCTTTATCTCTTTAAGATCAATTATATACATTAGTCTCCTGTCTGTGGCTCTGTCTTCAGAGTGTTGTCTAATTACAAAATAAATAAAACATTTTGTACCCAAGTGACATGAAGTAAACATACAAGAAAGTTTTTTAAGATGCTTTCAGTCTAATATAGGATTAAGATGAACTATAAAAATTTGAGATGCCTTAGTACCTCATATTCACAAAAGGAAGAAATCATCTGATTGGAAACATTAACATGAAGCTGTCATTCTACAGCTCCCATTCCTAAACCGATGGTGCAACAGGTGTACAACCTGTTTCACCCAACAGATCCAGTGGCTGCTAGGCTTGAGCCTCTTCTCTCAGCAAGATTCTCCATGTTGCCACCTGTAAATGTTGCCCGCTACCAGAAGTATCCCCTGGGAGATGGACAGCCATATCATCTCTGTGAGTAGTGTCATTGTTTCCCAGTGAAGCACTAGCATTTGTATTTTTGGAGCATGGATCTTGTTATGCTGACGTCCAGGTAATGTTAAGTGCTCAATAAGACAAGAAACATGATCGCTGCCAACACTCTTCATCTTTACTCGTCATCTGTTTTTCTCTCAATGTAGGTACTAGTTGGGTGTTGACTGGTTGTTTGGAATATGCCTCAGCTGGGATGAGGAGGCACTGAGTCACTAGATAGCAGTTTAATCTTTCCATGGATCTAGTAAGGGAGATCACTTATTATTTGTGAGATTTCTTAAGTTTTGAAATTGATACAATAGTAGCTGTTTGCCTTATTGCTGATATTATAGTTCTTTAAGTTGGATTATACCACTAATAAGCGTTTCAGACACTTTTATGCGTAGTTTTTCAGCTTTTATCCTGATCTTTGATCTTGGCCAGAACTTCTGTGTTAAATTATTTTGTTTCTATATGGCATTGATAGAAACACTGTGAACACAGGTGGGTACTGTGATGTCCCACTGTGATTTTGACAAGAAGCAATCAGGTGTATGCAAACAGGACTCTGCAGTTTTTTTAATCAGTCTTACAGCCATTGTGCCCATAATAGGAGATCCCATTACCAAATTTGTGTTTGAAATTGTCCAGTATGTTTAAAAAATTAGTTTGCTTGTGAACATTGTCATAGGCTGCTGATCCTAAGGTTTCTCTCAAGTTGGGATGGCAACATTCTGCAGGTGTGGACAAGCTTGCATCAGCTTTAAACCTGAGCCTGAAGCAAAGTGAATACTTATTAAATTCATATAAGTTCCCAAATATCAGGCTTTTAACACATTCTTAATAACTGCCATGTGTAGAAGGTAATCAGTCTGCTGAACTACAGGTGTATATGGCTTTTCTGTCTGGGTTTTATACATATGTGTAGTTATAGATAAGTTACAAATTTGTGTGTGATTTCAGGCTTCTGTTGCAAAGTAAAGGATAACTGCACTCTTCTTAGCTATTAGGCTGGTTTCTTGACCCTTGAAGATGGGACCGATAGGTTGTCCCAGAACATCAGTACGGAATTACAGCTACACACTGCATAATAACCCACGAGAGTGCAGTTCTCAGGTTATGAATTGTGTATTTAATTAATAGGGTTTATTCTTCTTGCAGTGGAGATCATCCAGGCAAACCCACAGATGTTTGCAGAAGGTTTGAATGTAGCCCCTGCCACACCAGGTTGCCACCTGCGGCGGATGTCAGAAGTCAGTATACAGAGTACAGTATCAGGTGTTATAGACTCTTTACCACTTCAGACAATCAATGCCTGTAAGTACCTCAAACACAACAGAATGACTTGTCTTGAAACTGTGTTGCTTGTAAAGTCATTTTACTAATATTGAAAAATAAAAAAATTAAAAAATATATGAGACCAAAATTAATAAATATCTTTTGAACATTAGAACTCAGTTTTCCTATTCTTTACCAATGTATTTGGGTTTACTATTACTTTAACCAGTATATTAAACACTTTTAAAATTTATTGCTTGTCTTTTTCTGTACACATACTTTCCAAAACTGTAAGAGTCTCAGAATCAAAATAAACGAGTTGAAATTGGTTCTGTTTGTTTGTGACATGATAAAACAGAGATTCTTTGTCACAGTTTTTCCAGCATTCGGAGACTTTGGTTCATGTTTAAGCTGTTTTTGACTTGGTGAGAAAGCATAAGCCAAAATATGAGAGTATATGCCTGGGAATATGAAGTCATGTGTTGGTAATGTTTTCTTCTCATTCTCAGTACAAAATTCTTATAATATTCAGACACTCCAAATTGATTTTTGTATTTACAGTAACCCAGAAATGGTGGGGCACAAAGCGGCTTGACTATGCATTGTATTGTCCTGAAGGACTGGCAAACTTTCCAACTAATGCTCTGCCCCATCTGTTCCATGCCAGTTACTGGGAATCCTCTGATGTCATAGCATTTATTTTGCGCCAGGTGAGAGTTTGAGTCAGACGGACCCACATTCATTTATTTTGCTGTTCTCCCCCCTACCCGTCTGTATTTCCTTTTTGTTGAAAATTTTTGTAGAATTCGGATTGCCAAGCTACTAGGAATACTGAATGGTACACCCCAGATGATTGGTAGAAAATTAGTTACGAAATTGTTATAATTTAGTAGAGTGAAATACTATTCTTAATTATGAGAAGCACCGTAAGGATACTTATCACAGCAGTTAGCAGTGGCATCAAATAGACTGTATTGTGATTGTAAGTTTTAAACAGTAGTTCAGCAAGTGGTTCTTATGCACAGTTCACTAGTAGACAGTGAAAGGGTTAGAAACAAAATTGCATTGGATATCTTGCATTTGCAATTTGAATTTTAGTTTCAAGGTTTGTGGTAAACCATTTACAGGTTTTAAATCACTGCAAACAGTGTTACATGGTATTGTCAGAATAGTATTAAGTTTATATGAAACTATTGATTGTATGTTGCAGCTTGGTCGAGTAGACATCATGCCATTAGCTGGTAATGAAGAAAAAGATCTTGCAAGCTTCAGCCCGAGCCAACCAAGAGAAAAGTGGATTAAGAAGAGAACCTCTGTGAAACTTAAGGTACAGCATATGAGGGTCAAAACATAAATGAGGGGAAGTTGTAAGAAGTGATTCTAAGGTATAGAAAACCGACTTCCATGTTTATTGTGTAATTGAGCTACTTTTTTGCACCATTCATAAGAAGGTTGTCACTAGTTTCACCCCTACTCTATCACTGTGGTCATATAAGAGTGCAATATTATAATAATAAAATTTTTAAGTATTTACTGGTACTTTGTCTCAGTACAGTTTGGTATGTAAGATAACTGTTTTTATTTTTACGTTCATGTGACCATGCATCATAACAAATTTCTTTATAATAAAACCGACTAGATGCACTAATTTCACAAATTTATTTTGGCATGAAACTCTACATGTTTCGGACAGTTCGTCTGACCATCATCAGGAGTTTATTCACTGTACACTCAGCAATGGTATATGTTAAACAGGTTTGTAGACAGCTTTCGAGCAGGACCAGGATGGAACTGCTCGAAAGCTGTCTACAAACCTGTATGACCTATACCACTGCTGAGTGTACAGTGAATAAACTCCTGATGACGGACAGATGAACTGTCCGAAACATGTTGAGTTTCATGCCAAAATAAATTTGTGAAATTAGTGCATCTAATTGGTCTTATTAAAAAGAAATGTTTTTATTTTATTTTATTTTCTCAAAGCTTGACGATATTTCAGCCAGTATTTTGGCTTCCACTGACTTGTCATATTGTTAATACAACATTGCTTATATATGAGATATAAGATGATGAGTACTTATTTTTCATTTTCATCAAGGAATCAGATTTACACATCAGTCCACCAGGGGGAGGAGTGGAAACTAAAGCTGACTACAGCACACACAACGTAAAAACACAGTGTAAAAGGAAGAGAGAGGCAATTTTGTGGTGCTGATCATTGATTTCCTCTCCAAAGATCTTATCATTGTATTCAGTGTTAATCTCCATGAACCTACTGCAGACCTTAGAGTGGTTTTTTACCCTTCAGGGGATCTTCCTAGGTGTCTCACTCCTTAGTATTAATATTACAGATTTTTGTTCCCATGGTGGTGAATCTGAATATACTTCAGGTTCCCTTAATTCCTTAAATGAATGTACAGGGTGACTGAAAAATCACTGTGACTATACAATATTTGTAGTGAACCTGTGTCTTCTATGTACTAGAAGTGAGGAGTACCACCATGTGTATGCCTTAGGTGCTGCATGTGATTTCTGTCATGCAATCCCAAATCCTTATCACTCCCCTCTACCCATTACTTTCCTGTAAGCAGTGACTGATCGGATAGGTGTAAATGTTGTGGGAAAGGCATTGTCATTTAAAGCCTAATTGTGTTTGGTCTAACATGTTCAATTGTAGAGGTGAATGTACAGAGGAGACCAAATACAAATTTTTGACAGTGTTGCCATGTTGTGACACAGTAACCAATGAATGTATAAAAAGTTTAGAAAAATTGGATCAGTTGCAGACACACTGAGGTCTGGCAGGTGGAGGGTTTGAACAGAAGACAATGTAATGGAGATTTATGGTTGCAATGTGAGAAGTGTGAATATGTCTGTCTGCAAATTGTCTCAATAAATAGGCATGAAAGGAAGTGCTTAACAAAAATCCTAACATTGCATCTGTACAAGACAACCCCAGTACTTGAACCTACAGAATATGACTATGTAAAGTGTCTGTCAGTATTGCCAGTGGGTTTGATTCTCTTGCCAGCTACTGGTGAGGACATTCTGGAGGTCCCTTTCTGTAACAGTGAAGCATGGTTCCATTCATCAGCCTACATGGGAGGGTGGGTGGGCATGTGCCCATGCACACAGATGCCTTTCAGTGAAACTTATCAGACAGCAAGAGATCTTATGAATTAAAGTATTTTAATTCTTTTGTAGCATTGTAAGACTTCAAAGCAGGTTATATCATAAATGCATGAATTGTGAGTTTTAAGCGTTTCAATTCCTGTCATTATTTTGATTTTTCACCTGTAAAAACTGTGGCCCATAAAGAGGTACCTTATTAACTGTGGCCCATAAAGAGGTACCTTATTAACTGTGGCACATACTGTGACCCATAAAGAGGTACCTTATTCAAACCTCATCTCTCAGCAAATGCTAGATAGTGCTCTTTCCTGCCTGTTTCTGTTGCCTTATTGCTGATCATGCTACAGATTGCACTCATGTCACTTGCTCATTTCATACAAATGTGCTGTATGTAGATGGGATCATTGGTGAAATGTCATCTGTTACCATTGAGCAGGCTTGCAAAGTGGTAATGCTTGAGACTTGTATTTAGGATAGAGCTGGTTTGATTTTCAACCAGAACACCCACTATCATGATGACATTTCTTTTTCTGACTTACTTCACTCCCTGCAGGCAAATATTGTCATAGTACCTTGATTAGACCATCACCACTTCATATACTTCCTAATTATTCACTGTCAATCCTAGCAACAACAGTACATAGTCAAATTGAGCTGTAACCTACCTCAATAAAACTCTCTCTGGCTAGCTAGTTTTATTGAATTCACTTGTTGTGAAAGCTTTAGATAATATATAACCCACCTCCTCTTACCAGATTAAGAGAATCAGGCGCTATCACTGTTACAAGAGTGTTGGTTTCATCATTTGTATATTGTAGGATTCTTCTTTTCAGAATGTTGCAGCAAACCATCGTGCCAATGATGTAATAGTAAGAGAAGGTGCAGCGCAGGTTCTGGTGGCACGCTTCATGTATGGGCCTCTTGATATGATTACTTTGGCAGGTTAGCTTAATGGTCATGTTACACTTAATGGAGTTTCTTTTATTGCAAACTGTTTGAGGTGGGTAATTTTGCAGCAAGTGTTACAACACCTGCAAATATTAAAAGTAAAATTATAAGACAAAATGCTGGTTTCATTGCAAAAAGTGACTGCACACCAAAAAAAAAGTGAACTATTGTTTGTTAAATAAAATATCTGACAATCATGCTGATGCTTTTGTACCAAATTTGGCAGGATTGGTGAACTGGTATAAGTTACATCATGTGACAACATTATGCAGCAGTTTTGTTTCAATATTTGCTGGGATTAAGTTTGTGTCTTTGTCAACATTTTACTGATGCAGGATTTCATTTGCTCAAAAAGAATTGTAGATTTTAAATTGTTTAGGATCATAATTAAGTTTTTAGTCACATTAGAGGGGCATGTGGTGGCATGGTGGTTAAGGCACTACGCTACAAACCAGCAGGTCACGGGTTCGATTCCCGATAGTGTCATTGGAATTTTTCAGTGACATAATCCTTCCGGTCGCACTATGGCCTTGGGGTCGACTTAGCCTCTAACAGAAATGAGTATCAGGAGTTTTTCCTGGGGATAAAGGCGGCCGGTGCTTAAGGCTGACAACCTTACCACCATCCTGTGCCGTTGTCATGAAATCTGGGAACCTTAACTTCCTGGAACCCTCTGGGCCACTC
>JGI20166J26741_11796918_pt1 | contig 10193 bp, 8 predicted proteins | sample TergutCu122P5_FD_26741 | JGI IMG/M metagenome (IMG submission 26741) | reverse complement strand
ATCGCTGGCAACGGGTTGTACACAATGCTGGTTACTACAGTGAAGGACAGTAAAACTTCGAAACGTGTATCTATTTTGTATCAGTTGTAAATAAATAGTTGCCGCTATTAAAGTTCCAACCCTCGTATGTAGCGTTCAGCCACCGCCGGACATCACTCCAGTAATGCGCCGGGGCTCCGTCATCCTAAGAACACAACCTCCGCCCCAGAGCTAGAGGCATATTTTCAAGCATTCCCGGTAGCAGAGCTTCCACGAAATCGCATTATCGCTGCGTAGCCAGCCTGCCACGACGCAGATAAGGGCCTACGGCTGGCCAGTGTCAGCCAAGACAAAATGCGCGTAGCCATAAAGGTAAAGGTAAATTTCACCCTACAACAGGTCACGAAGGCCCAAAGGGGGAATAGAGATATAGTTCTACTCTTTCTTTAACTTCGGCGCTAGATGGGGTGGGTGGTCAACACCACGCCCCGGCCGCTTTACCCCCGGGAAAGACCCGGTACCCATTGTATAGGAGGCTGGGTGGGCCCCAGGGCCGGTCTGGACGGGTGCAGAAAACCTCGCCTCCACCGGGATTCGATACCCGGGCCGTCCAGCCCTCGCGCGTTGCCGTGCGTAAGTAAATTGCCAAGTCGAATAATGCAGGCGCCGAGATTTAAGAGCATGTCACAGTATTCGTCGTGTGTGTATTCCGTGATCTTTCTATCACAACTCAGCCATGCAGTGTACTGCACTGCAGTTGGAAATTACATTACTGTCCTGTTAAATCCCTCCACCTTCGCCCGATGAGCGCCATAAGTCAGCGAGACTTCCCATTAACATCGACAAGGCTTATCGTATGTACGTCCAGCACAAACGAAAATGAGTTGTCATTGGCATACAACACCATATCGTACACATTATATGTCAGCGAACCCCCCACCCCGTTCCTACGTGAAATACCGACTTCATACATGTCACCCCTGCCATATTTACTGAATTCGCAATTTTTGGCATTTGACACGCAAGCTGTATTGATTATGTAACTCTGTCTTAAATGTCTGAAGACAATAAACGGATCATTAAAAAAAAAAGTATACCTAACAGTGCGCTTTATCACCGTGACAACTCTGTTGAGGACTGTGTTAACTGCGATGACATGCACCTCGAAAATTAAACGTTTCATGACATACGTTGTATAATATTTACGACAAACAGCTTGCATACCCGAATTTCTTTTCACTTTCTGTAACAAGAGGATGTGAATGGAAAAACCAGGTCAAACAGTTGTGAAATTTTAGCATATTTTTCTTGTCAGTCAGTCCCCTGCAGTAAATACGTAGTATGCATTCCCTTCACTAGTATGATGTTGAAATAAATACGCGCACATGTTATGCCTCGGATGATAAAGATTTCCGGCCGGTATAACCATTTTTGCTCCTGGCTTACGAAGAAAAAAAATGCCGTTACTTGTGCTGTCAGAAACTCCGAGTATGCTCAGTGAATGTGCAGATCTGAAGACCATATAAAAGACAGTAAAACTGTAGACTTTATGGGGGGTCCCTAGCAAATATATTGTCTTCTGGGATGTGACGTCTTGCAGTACGGTGAACATCCACTGAAGTCTGGAAGGAGCCTTCCGCCTGTCTACCAGACTAGACGACCTCACAGCCCTGAACAACGTCACCTTAGCATTCACTGCCGTGCAAATACGAAAGCCCACACTGACTCAGCATATCTCAGTCATTAAAGTGACGTCTTGTGGTCTGGATGCCCGACTGGGGCGGAGATATTTCTCTTGGCGGCCTGTCAAGACTGGATCTAAAATCCCCTCAGTCACCTAATCATGTGTACCGGTAACAAACCGCTCACCGAATAAAGTCAGCTACTCGCCTCTATCTAGTTCGTGGAGCCTTACGTCCATTCCCATATGTGTTCATGGCATTTTGCTGAACTACAGGGGCAACCTTGCCTTTATCTTCCTATTACTGAATATCTGGCTCATAAATCTTGAATGATCATATTCAACTGAGACTAAAATTTGGTGACAGACACAGGTACTTGGCCACTTGACGCTGGAAGTGTTTTGATTAAGTAATATATAAAGTTTGTTTTGTGGTAAAACACGCAGTGTCTCCGTAACTAAGGCCAGTGGTCAACGTCTTTTACAAAAGTAGGCGCACTCTTTCCAACCATACTAAACACATATATAACACTTTGTGGGCAAAATGCAGGTTTTTTTTTAAAGCAAACACTGTGCTTTCGGGACAAATGCCACTACATTAACCAATGCAATTTGTATTATTTAGTGCCGCTGTGTTTTTAGGCGCGTTCGTAAAACTGCGAAAGCGACTATTAGCTTCTTCATGTCTGTCTGTCTGTCCGTTTTTCTGTCCGCACGGAACGACATGGCTTCCACTAGACGGATTTAATGAAATTTGATATTTATTTTTCGAAAATATGTCGAGAAAATTCAAGTTTAATTAAAATCTGACAAGAATAACGCGTACTTTACATGAACACCCATACCCATTTTTAATCATATCTCGCTCATTTCTTCTTAGAATGAGAAATTCCTCACACAAAATTGGAGAGAAAATCAAAATACACCTATCAGGTTCAGCAACATGTTTCCGAAAGTCGTGCCGTTGATGAGATAATGTATAAAATAAGGTAGAGCCAGACAGACCACAAATGACAAAATACGGCGCATGCGGTTTGCGTGCTGGATACCTACGACTACAAACACATACTCAGAATATGTGACAATTATTCCCTTTCCATGGCAACGATGGTTATGCGAACGCGCTTTAATGTTACGTTTATACTACGTTGCCTGTCTTGTATACTAAGATTTTGTAAGGAATTCCATGCAAATATTCTGGCGTCCATATATGTACGAGGGACAGTCGGTGTGTTGTCACTTTGTTGGGATATTGCTGAGTCTGATCACGGATTACAAAGTTGAATTCCTGGTCGTCACTCACACGTGCGAGAAGGGGCAGGGGGAACAAGAGGGGGGCTCAGGATAGGTCGACCTGAACAGTAAGTAACAGGAAGAGCCACAATGCTATTCGGATGCGCGTAATTTGCAGCACAAGAAGACATATGGGGTATTCCAGTGGTCCGTAAAATTTTATTTGCATTTCATTTAAACGGGAACTTTCCTATCATAAAAATTCTTGCCATATTGGGCTTCTCTCTTCATCAATACATGAAAAAGATGTTAAGGTGAAACTAGTGACAGCAACAGACACGTAGAGTCATACCTCCGCGTACATTAGCACGCGTGCAGAGTTTACGAAGTTCAGAAAGCAGTCTCATCCACACGCAATAGCGAGGCGTGGCCCTGTTTTTGTATTGCTCGGTTGTGCCCCTTAAGATAAAAAGAAATCCATTTGAAAGTTATAAAATTAATAACTGACACGCGAAACGACTGTTCGTTGTCCCTCTTTGGTTTTTGTTGCAAGGAAACGCTGAACGCAAGAACACAACTCTTAACCTCAAATTTACACTCAGATCATTTACTTTGTTTTCCCCCCAATTGTAAGTAATAAATGACTGCAGTTTTAAACTGAAATTTGGAAATGATGATTCTAGATGTAGTGGCCGAGTGGTTAGCATTTCTGCTCCGTAATCGCGAGGGCTGGGGGTTCAAATCTGGAAGTGGAACCGTTCTTGTCCTGACTGAGGACTTTCGTGGTTTTTCCAGACGCTTCCAGGCAAATGCCTGAAAGCGTTTTGCAAGACATGGGCTTCCGACTACTATACATTCTTCCTAATTCACTATTCACTGACTACTGACGATACGGCAAAGCGATTACTGTATATACGACACGAACAACTTGCATCCACATTAACAATTTCTGCACTTTTCCAAATGAGAGTTTATTTGATTTCAAACTTTCACCGTGTTCTGAATGCTGTATGCTTTCTTCCGGGTAATTCCCCAGCATCTGAATTTTATATGCCAACGTTTCGGAACATTCTGTTTGTTCCATCTTCACAGGCGGGTAGGTATGAAGCACCTACCTGCCTATGAAGATGGAACAGATGTTCCGAAATGTCGGCATATAAACTTCAGGCGCCGGGGAATTACCCAGAAGAAAGTACAGAGCGAGTTTATACGGTTTCTATTATTCTCAAATTAAAAAATTATTTCACTCAAGAGCATCAACCACACGGTGTTTGTAAAGAAGATGCAGTTTTTTTTTTCGGTGAGGCAGGTTCTTATTTAGTTTTAAATATTAATTGCCAGCTTCAGGCTTTAAGGGCCAATCGTCCTGTCATTCAAAATCGTTGTTAAAAAAAGTGAAGGTCACCCCCACCGCATGCCTATGCAGGCACAGAGGTGGGGCGGAGGTACAGACACAACCAATCCGCAACCCGGCATTAGAAGGAGATGGGTGGTCAGCACCACACTCCGGCCGTTTTACCCTCGGGTAAAGTCCGGTACCCATTGTATAGCAGGCTGGGTGAACACCAGCGTGTCTGGACGGGTGCGGAAAATCTCGCCGTGCCGGCAATCGATCCCCGGACCGACCCGTTCGTAGCGAGTTGCTATACCGACTGAGCATCCCGGCCGACGTTACTAAATAAACCATGAATAAATATAAGGTGCTGATGATTCGAGGAAATTTATAATTTTGTGACTGTGGCTGCACTTCACACTGCATTTTGTGACTGTGGCTGCACTTCACACTGCATTTTGTGACTGTGGCTGCACTTCACACTGCATTTCCTCAGAGATACGTAGTCAGTGCATTTCAGTCCATCGTTTTGTTGGTTGGGGTTCATTTAGCTAGCTGTTTGTGACTGGGCCCTAAAGCGTCTGTAGAGTAGGGCAGATAAATGAAAATGAAGTGGAACATTGATGGAAACATACAGAGCACGCATGACTAACAGTGTCATGAGAACTTCAAACAATGTCATGAGAACCGAGACGAAGTGTGGTCGGCCGAATGCAAGTAAACAGCTGGTAGCACAAACTATGCAACTGTTCATCTAACAGTGTGTTCCCGCGTGATACGGTAAGGGCATGTCAACCGCACTCTACGTAAAAGGAAGAGCAAGGGAAGTGTTGTTACTTCCCAAGTATTTGTAGCTTACGAGGGACGGTGCGAATTCATACTTCGCTGGGAATGAAGGGACGGGGCTGATATCCCTTGGCTTCCTCACTTCTATCGCCAGTCATATATATCAGTCGGCTTACAGACTTGCCTACAAAAAATGCTCCCTCTATTGCTGGTCGAATAAGGTAAAGGCAGATTTCTCCCCCACTCGTGGCTCTAGGTCGGTATCGTATTTCAGCAAGATTCGAATTCTACCCACATTCACAGGGAGTACAGTCGCGTGTGCATTGGAAACGTACAATAAATGTGTCAGTTGTGGCTTGTTGGGACTTCAGGTCAATGCACTGAAAATTCAGAATCCGCTTTACATTACGGGCTGACGCCTATGTCATATTAGCACACCTGATTCGCTACAGGTTGAACATGACTTACACAAGCCTACTACAGATATATTTTTTAGCATGCGATTGACCACTGCAGAGCGGGCGGCTTCATCGGTCGCTATGTAGCACCGATGTCAACCGCTCTGTGGTGCACAGTCCCTCGATGAAACGCGAAAAGGCAAGGTGCGTATAACTTAACATTGTAGCGCGTTCGCGTTATGCTTATACATCCTCGGTTATTCTAACAGCCTGGCAATTTCACTCGAAGAGAGTGTGTTTGTGGCGGTTTTAATGTCGCCAGCAAATATATAAATAAAGGACTCCGGCCTTCGTGCAAAGTATCTGATTTTAACCAAATCTGGAAATGTGGAATTTCTCTACAGATATTCATAAAAGTCCCCGATATCCAATCTGACGGAAATCCGTCCAGCAGGAGCGGCGCTGATTCATGCGTCGAGACGGACACGTTGAAGGTAAAAGGCGGTTTTTGTGACTGCGACACGCCCAAAATTTACAGTACTTAAATAAACATATTTCCAAAAAACGGACACATGCTATTATAAACATATTTACAAGAATTAAATAACAAAACAGCCATATTTTGGCGGCTTGCTGTAGCGTGCTCTAATGGATACCACCCTTCGGTCTCGAGCCCTTTAGGAGAGCCGCTCATGAATCCACGGCTCCAAGTGACTCCTCGTTATACTGATTTACAAAGGCTGGCGAATATCATTGTGCCCCTTGCATAATATGTAGCATAGAACATAAAACTTTTAACTGAACTTGAGGTAAATATATGTTAATGAAAAGCCTATGAAGAGATAAATCATCAAGATGCAAAGAAATGAGAAACTGAAACACGAGAGAACCTCAAATCTCGAGACGTAGACGCCTCCAAAATCCCGTGGGCCAGCAGCACATGAGCCGCCTTTGAGACGTGATAAGTATGAGGCGGTACACAGAACTAGATGGTTTACAAACCCTTCGCAGGGGTGCACGAATCCCGGGCGCCAGGTCGACCGGGTGACAAAATTTTCTAGTAGCGACTAATATTTGTGTGTACTCGTTACACATCCTGCTTAATATAATCCTTCTGGCACCTACACTTCTGAGGCGGCTCACAGATCCTTGGAAAATTTGTGGATCCCTGGTTAATTATATAAGACGTTTATCTAAGGTGTTATTACATGTAAAATGCGAGAAATTACATACCTCACTGTAAGTTACACCTACATTTCTGCATGTCAATTCGCATGACATCTAGTCATCAACGTAACAGCAGTGCTCAGGAATTATAAAGTTTGAGCTCTGTGTTTATACAGACAAAAGGTACTCACATGCTATTCCATATAGCGCTGTAGTTGATGGCAGCTCATATAACTCTTGTAGTTCTAAGCACAAACGCTGTCGGAGTGTCCCCTGCTGTACTGATCTGTATTGTTTAAAATGCTGATGAAGTAACTTAACACCTGTCAAATCCAATTTCAGTAGGCAGTGATTAACTCGTTGGCGGCAGCAGCAGACATTTAACAGTGCCGCGCAATGAAAAACTTCCGACGTACGCAGCTTCAACCACTTACTAGCGCAACCGAGTTACTGGTTCCACCGTTTGGTTGCCCGCTCTACAAGATACCCTGTAGCGACAGTCACGATCTCTACGGAAAGAATTTGAGTCGTATCCTTTAGAAATTCTCACTAGATGGCAGAGTAGAAAGGGTCATGTGTAGTACTATATTCATTTCGTGCAAGAGTGAATAACATTCAGATTTAAAAGTTATAAAACATAAAAATAAGATTTATAATATTTTCTTGCATAGTTTACTACGTTTTCCTTTCTCCTATTTTATTTTCCATTTTCCAATGGCTGTGTAAGAATTGATACATATGTATTAAAAAATTTTAAATATACAGCGTCATTTTTAAAGATCATAAAACAACAGGAGTTTATTGAGCGACGTATTTAAAGAATATGGTGCTCTAAATACGTGTTTAAATGCTGCACTACGAAGAATTCAGTAATTCCAGCAATGCCTCGTTGCCCTGCTCGTAGCGCCATCTGCACTAAATGAGAGCGGAAGTTCCTGTTTGTAGCTTCCTTGTGACAAGGGTATCGAAATGCAGAAGGTAAAAACGTGTTTTGTGTGTGAGAGGCGATAGGAATGACGTTTTGCTTATATTTAAGCATGAATTTAATAAATATTTTCTAAACATTTTCAGCCAACGAAGGAGCCGATTCAGTCCGTGCAGGTGTTCGGAAGGAAAGTAAGTATTTATGCCATTCGATTCGTTTTCTGTCCAGGAAGCACATGGCAGTGCCTGTTACAATCTAATGTTTACAGCATTTGTGTTTTAGTTTTTGAAGTAGCATGTGTGTAAACGTAATCACGAATTATTTTCCTTTTTATTAGAAAAGTGCAACTGCTGTTGCTTACTGCAGGAGAGGTAATGGGAATCTTCGGGTAAATGGCCGACCTCTAGAGATGGTAGAACCCAGAGTATTGCAGTACAAGCTGCAAGAACCTGTTTTACTTCTAGGAAAGGTGAGACAGTTTTATTGAATATTCGTTTGTTATGTTAATGGTAATGTGTAGCATATTCATTAAACTTCGGATTACTGACAACGTGCATTTGGGTGTTATAATTTTGATATTGCTAAATTTCACAAGTTCATTGTTAGGAGTTTTATAGTTCTGTTTTTTCGTATTACATTTAGTTGTGAGTGATTGATCGTAAATACAAAGAGCTTGGGGCCTCAGTCATGTATAGACCAATTTTCATCATGTTATTCAAATTGTAGTAGTTGCAGGTTGGTATTTTTGCATGGGGTTATAATATTTTTGTACACCATGTAACTCATTTCATGACTTGCTGGAACACAGGGATGCCACAATAACAGAAACTCTCAACAGTAACTTTTTTATTTGCATTATGTGTAACTTGTGTTGTACTTTACTTAATTATTTTATTAATATATTCTCTTCACTGCATGTAATTATTGAAATATTACAGTACATTTTGGATTGAATGTTGTGCTGGCATAGATTAAGTACATTGCTTCTTGCATTTTTTTTATGGTGAGTTACGTATATTCATTATTCTAAGTCTTGTACAGGACCTGTAAAGACTGAAGGCAATACATGGCAGTCAAAGTGCACTAACCTTTTAAATTTTAGTGGTTACTTTTACAACCACCCCACATCTTTAAAAGGTTAACGTACACAAATTACTGTCACATAGTGCATATCTGGATGAATGGGGACCTTAACTTCACCACTGCTTTATCCAAAAATCAAAAGTGATTGACACATTGCTTTTCTGGAATGAGCTTGTGATGCATGATGTCATGACCATGAAATAACAGCTCCAACATGACATTTTCCTTTGAGCAGTGTGTATAAACCATGTACTTCCTGGATGAAGAGGAAATTTCCCCCATCATTGAGAGATTGTTCTGTATGTTGATTCTGTATAGGGTTATGAGAATGTGTTGGCTTGTGCTTGAGATTGCAACATCCTTAAGTGCCAAATTCTGAAAATAATATAACTTGCTGCACCACCAACTGTGTGTACATTGTGTGAATTTCTACTAGCAAGTTCACTGTGTATCTATGCATGCTTTGATGACTGAACAGTACTGCCTTCTTGTGGCTGTTGATGTTCACAAATGTTGACCCAACCAGTAACAGTACTAAGAGGAAAAACAAATAAATAAATAGGTTAACCTGCGGACATTTCTGCTTTAGCCAGAACATAAGTTCAAGGTTGCATTAATTGTGTTATGTTGGTGTGCATTATAAAGAATTAGCTCATTGCTTTTGATGTGATGAATCTCCATATGGGATCATGCGCATTATTGTTTTCCTGTACTGTGGAGAAATAGTTGATGTTTCAGTGAATTACATTTTATCAACAGAAAGAATGAATGTGTTTATGCTTTACAGACAAAGGTTCACCCTTTGAAGTTACACTGATATAAAAATTTATCATAGTAAATCTCTACCAGTGATGAGCCTTTTATCCCGAAGTTGATTGTTCATGATATATGATATAATACGTTGACTCTCTGAGGTGGGTATTGCATTTATTTTTTGTGCTGAATATGTTGTCAGTTTTTATAGCTTTTAATAATTTATTATTTTCAGGAACGTTTCTCTGGTGTAGATATTAGAGTCCGGGTGAAGGGTGGTGGTCACGTTGCCCAGATTTATGCAATCAGACAAGCCATTTCAAAGGCATTGGTATCATACTACCAGAAGTGTAAGTATAACCATAAAACCATGTTTTGTAATAATTCTGAATGTTGTAACATTTGAGACAAGCACCAGAAATCACAAAACCTGCAGTAGCAATATGATTGAACCTCATCAAGATTATTCGGGAAGGAGGCAGGGAAGTCTCTTATTACATCCAAATAAGGATAACTTCCAACTGCGAAACAGATTTATAAGAACATCATAAACTTAAATCTTCATTTAAGTGAGTGAATGCAGATACATGTATAAAAAAGGGTTAATTTTAAATATTTGGTTTATACTGAGTTTTAATGCTTTACCTCATATTCTTTCACAGCAAACCTTACCGTAGAGAAAACACCATGACGTTGAAGTGTATTGGGTATATACGAGGGTTGGAACTTTAATAGTGGCAACTATTTATTTACAGCTGAAACAAAATAGATACATGTTTCGAAGTTTTACTGTCCTTCATTGTAGTCACCAGCATTGTGTACAACCCGTTGCCAGCGATGTGGAAGTCGTAGGAT
>JGI20166J26741_11796807_pt1 | contig 10194 bp, 8 predicted proteins | sample TergutCu122P5_FD_26741 | JGI IMG/M metagenome (IMG submission 26741) | reverse complement strand
CCATCTGTGAACGTTGTGTTTTCCTTAGTGTTCTTTGTGGTAAAACAGATTTTTCATATAATCCACTTAATGATAGGTGGTTAAAAGGGCTGCAAGCCCGATATATGTCAGGGCAGGGCAACGCCCTGGGCTTACATCCCCTCCCTTTGGAGGGGCTTGGGGAGGCTTTTGGGCTAATATATATCAGGCTTTCAACCTTCTAACGCCCACACAAGAATCTTTTTTAAAAACTTCGTTTTTTCACAATTTACCACAAAGGTCGCAAAGAACTATCACAGAGAACATAAAGATTTGGATATCAGTATTTTCCATCTGTAAACGTTGTGTTTTTGTGTCTTTGTGTGTACTGTAAGGGGTTGTCTCAAAAGTACACAGATAACGCAGATTATTTAGATTTACACAGAATAAATATACATGTTCAAATTGTGGAGTATTCAAAAAAACTCTACTCCCGCCCTGACACTATGCCCTTGCCGGATGGTTATAAATAATTATAAATCAATGTTTTGAAAAATAAAATGAGTTATTGAAGATTTATTGTATTTTTTTTATACAAAAATATTGTGTTATATAACTATTTCCACTTATCTTTGACCTGTCAAAAAAGAGACGAATAAATTTTAGACAATTGAATGCTTATTTTTAATCTCAAATGAATGGAAACACTTGATTTATCGATCATTGACTGGTCGCGGTTACAGTTTGCCTTTTGTGCTTTATCGCACTGGGTATTTGTGCCGTTGACGCTAAGTCTGGGAGCCATCGTGGCTATTATGGAAACTTGTTACTATCGTACAGGTAAGGAAGAATGGAAACGAATGGCTAAATTTTGGATGAGGCTTTTTGCCGTGAATTTTGCCTTAGGCGTTGCCGGAGGATTAATTCTTGAATTTCAATTCGGTACGAATTGGTCTAACTACAGTTGGCTTGTTGGAGACATTTTTGGCGCTCCATTGGCTATTGAGGGAATTATGGCTTTTTTTCTGGAGTCAACATTCTTTGTTGTTATGTTTTTTGGATGGAACAAAGTGGGAAAAGGATTTCACTTGACAGCAACATGGTTGACGTGGATTGGAGCTACAATTTCAGCGCTTTGGATTTTGGTTGCCAATGCGTGGATGCAATATCCCGCAGGGACGACTTTTAACATTGAAACTTCCCGAAGCGAATTGAGCAGCTTCTTTGCTGTCATATCGCCTGTGGCTGTGAGTAAATTTTTTCACACAGTTACCTCTTCGTGGATTGTCGGCGCATCGTTTGTTATCGGCATCAGCGCGTGGTATTTGATGAAGAAGCGGAATATTGAATTTGCTCACAAGAGTATTTTGATTGCCGCTGTTTTTGGTTTTGCAGGCATTGCCTTTGCCATTGCCACTGGCGATTCTGCCGCTTATCAGGTAGCTCAAAAACAACCGATGAAGCTGGCTGCCATGGAAGGTATTTACAATGGTCAGAGTGGTGAAGGATTGGTTATTGCCGGTCTCTTGAATCCGGCAAAGAAAGAGTACAACGATGAGGTCGATCCGTTCCTCTTCAAAATCTCTTTCCCCAAAATGTTGTCATGGCTCTCTTACGGCAAATGTGATGCGTTTGTGCCGGGCGTAGTGGATATTCTGGAAAAGCCTTATGTTATTATTAACGAAAAGGGTGAACCGGTGAAGCCGCTCTCCACAGACGAAAAATTGGCTTACGGGAAAACGGCTCAAACAGCGCTGGCAAATTACCGTTTGGCTCAAAAAGCTAACAATGATTCGCTTATGAAAGTGAACAAAGCCATTTTCACAGCCACCTCCCCCTATTTCGGATACGGTTATGTGAAAGATAAAAAGCAACTGGTACCTAATGTTCCGCTTACTTTTTATGCATTTCGTATAATGATACTTTTGGGAGGACTTTTTGTGATTTATTTCATCTACCTGCTCATTATCCGCCGGAAAATTGAAACCATGAAATGGCTTCAATATACGGCTATTATAGCTATTCCTCTGGCTTATATCTGTTCTTTCGCCGGTTGGATTGTAGCGGAAGTCGGGCGTCAGCCGTGGGCAATACAGGATTTGCTGCCTACCTTTGCCGGCGTTTCAAATGTGCCGGTTGGAGCCATTGCAACGACTTTGACAATCTTTGTCGTTATTTTGGGCGCATTGACGATTGCTTTAGTCAGTGTCATGCTGCATGAAATAAAGAAAGGACCTGAACATATTAAATAATAACAACCATTTAACGAATAAATCTTATGGATTACGCATTTTTTCAAGAATATTGGTGGCTGTTAGTGTCATTGCTGGGCGCTTTATTGGTCTTTTTGTTTTTTGTGCAAGGAGGTCAGACACTAATCTACACTATCGGAAAGACAGAACATGAACGTTCGATGTTGATCAACTCCATTGGCAGAAAATGGGGGCTTACTTTTACCACTTTGGTAACTTTTGGAGGCGCTTTTTTTGCCTCTTTCCCGCTTTTCTACTCTACCAGTTTCGGTGGAGCTTACTGGCCCTGGATGCTGATTCTGATGTGCTTCGTGCTGCAAGCTGTGGCTTATGAACTGCGCTCTAAAGCCGGCAATCTGTTTGGACAAAAGACATACGATACATTTTTATTGATCAACGGTTTTGGAGGATTAATACTCTTTGGAGTGGCGGTGGGCACATTATTTACCGGCGGTAATTTTAGCGTCGTCAAAGATAACATTTCCAATCTGGCAATGCCTGTCATCTCTACATGGACAAGCCCATGGCACGGACTCGAAGCGGTAGCCGACCCGCGCAACCTGTTGCTCGGTTTGGCAATCTTCTTCCTTGCACGGGTACTTGGAAGCCTCTATTTTATCAATAACATTAATGATGACGCAATTAACAAACGGGCGCGGAAACAGGTGTTGTGGAACGCCATTCCGTTTCTGGTATGTTTCCTTGCATTCTTTATTTGGATGATGTTCAGCAAAGGATTTGCCGTAAATCCGGACAAACTGATAGACGGAAAACCGGAAGTGTATATGGAAGCGGGCAAATACTTCTTCAATTTCATTCAAATGCCTGTGATAGCTATTATCTTTGTCATTGGAGTAGTTGCTCTGCTGTACGGCATATTCCTCGGCGCTTTTTGTTCTAAAAACAGAAAAGGCATCTGGTTTGCCGGCGTTGGATCAGTATTGGCAGTGCTTTGCCTGTTACTGATTTTGGGTTATAACAACACTGCTTACTATCCTTCTTTGAGCGATTTGCAGAGTTCTTTGACCATTCGCAACAGTTCATCAAGCCCGCTTACGTTGAAAACAATGAGCATCGTATCCCTTCTGATCCCGTTTGTATTGGCATATATTGCATACGTTTGGTACAAGATGGATGCAAAGAAAATTGACAAGTCGGAAATTACGGATAAAAACGAAGTAAAGTATTAATTAATAGATACTTATGTTATGAAAAACCTGATGAATCCTTACATCAGGTTTTTTTATGGTTAAAAAACAGTTATTTCTCTTTATTTTTTTATTATCTTTGTCTTGTTCTCCAATAAAAGTAAAGGAGATTGATTATCACTTAATTATATAATTATGAAGAAAAAGATTATTGCATTAGGATTAGTTGTGGCATTACTTGTGTCGTGTGATACGGTAAAGCAGATTGCCATAAGCGAGTTGGGCGCAATGGCAACAGGTGGCGGAATCAGCGGGCTTGGATATGATAATGCGTCCGGATTGAAACAGGCATTGCTGGTGGGCATTACCAACTCTGTCCTGAATCTCAACAAAGAGAACGGTTATTTCGGGAATACGTTGCTGAAAATTTTGTTGCCGCCTGAGGCTAACACGATTGTGAGCAACATCGGAAAGATACCCGGAGGACAGGCAATGATTGATGACGTGGTGCTGCGCCTTAACCGTGCGGCAGAAGATGCAGCAGGGACAGCCACGCCAATCTTTACGAGCGCTATTACAAGCATGAGTTTTAGCGATGCAACGGGCATTCTCTTCGGAAGCGACCAGGCAGGAGCTACCAATTATTTGAAGAAAGCGACTACCAATCAACTTATTGCAGCATTTCGTCCGAAAATAGATGCATCGTTGAACAAGAAGCTGGTAGGAAACATCTCTACGTTACAGTCGTGGTCAACATTGACTAATGCCTACAACAAGGTTGCCAATTCGCTGATTGGTCAGGTTGCCAACATGAAAGCCGTCAATACCGACTTGGGCGGCTACGTTACCCAACAGGCATTGAACGGGATGTTTACGTCAATGGGGCAGGAAGAGCAGAAAATCAGGCAAGACCCGGCAGCCCGCGTCAATGACGTATTGAAAAAAGTTTTCGGACAATTAGACAATAAGAAGTGATTCTGAAAAATCTGTTGCGAATGCTCATTGGTTTGGGTATTCGCAACACTATTCTTATTTCTCCTTTTCTTTTCTGCTGTATTTATCCAGAACAGGTTGCAATTTTTCGACCATTCTTTGAAACTTATCATCGGGATGGTTGTTCGGATTCATCAACTCTACCGGCATTTTCCATTTATCAAAATACCCTAACTCCGCACAATAGCCAGTTTGCGGAGGAATGGCGTGCAAAGCCTCAATCAGCCGTTTGTAGAGCCTGTCCATCTGTTGTTGATACAGTTCGGCAGTCGGCTGCCTCAATCGCATCAATTTCTGAACAGTCAATATGTGCTTTGTCTTCAACCCGTTAAATGTCAACGTATCTATTTTGTAGTCAAGATTATTGTTCAATGGAGTTGAAGGCTGAGGTCGAAATCCCTCGAAGTGAATTATATTCTCAAGAGACGGTTTGACAGGCGGTTGTTGTCTGGCAGTGTCCCTGTCCGTTTGTTGAGCATTTACCAATATTCCATTCATTATCAACAGAATAATAATGGTTATCCGGACATATTTCCCAACTGACGCTACACAAATCATTTTTATCCATTGTTTTTCTCAACGATTGCTTTTTTGAGTGTGTTCATTAAGCCATTTTTCAACAGATGCGTTGCCTGTTATTTTGACTTCTTCCATTTCGTTTTTTCAGCAATTATTTCTTTCACAAAATCAGGCAATTCAACATTATTCGTTTCTGCAATTAGTTTTATTGCGTCATAATATTTTACTTCTTCGTCTGTCCATTGTAAATCCATGCGTCTCATTTCTTTGCCTGCAATGTGAGTATAATTTTCAGGTGTACCCCAATAGCACGATAAACATATTTTGAAGTCCTTTTCCTCACTCCAATTGCTACAATGTTCACAAGACCAAGATTTTGCTCGATTACAGGAACTGCAAAGCAATATAAAATCGGATATTTTTCTCTCAAAATCGGTGTCTCCGCCAACTTGATATGGAATTCGATGGTCTATTTGTAAATAATGGTCTTCAAATGTGGCATTGCATATAGAACAGTGTCCTTCCAATTGCTCATAGAGTTGTTTTTTGAACTCTTTCGAAAAAGCAATCCTTCCTTCAACTCTGTTTTTTTGTATTTGGCTTAAATCTCCGAAACGGTAGGCTGCTATTGACTTACCTTTTTGATTTTACCGTGAATGTTTCGAGAGGAATACCTGCTTCTCTCACATCTCTTGCTGCTCTTGGCGGATGGTTATACCCGTATGTTGTTTCCAAATCTTCTGTTGTGATAAAACCATACTTCATAATATGCTCAATCACAATTTTTGCGCGTTTATTCGTGATTGACATTATTTGCTCAAGAAATTCTTTTGGATATTTAGTTTTAGGCATATACTTCAAATAATTGTGTTTGTAATGGACTTTTTGATAATCGAGGTGTCGAAATATCTATTTTTTGAAGCAAACTTGGTGATAAGTAAATTGCTTCATAAGTGTACTCTTTTCTATTAAGTAAGGTTGCCTGTGTTGAGCGACCTGCATTAATTTCTATTTTTGTCAAATTCAATTCATCAGGTAGAGGGCGACCGTACGTTTTATTTTCTGTTCGACCGTCAAAACTTAAAATAAACGGCACATTTTTTTTATTTAGACAGTAAAGGGATATAATAAAATCATCAAAATCAATGTTTCCTGCATAATTAAACCCACCATTCATACCTGTTCCTTGATAAGGCGGGTCCATATAAACTAAATCATATTCTGTTGCCTTATCTAAAATAGATGAATAGTCAGTAGAATATAACTCTACTTTATTTTTTAACAGGTGCGATACACGTAGAATATCCTCTCTCATCATTTGGGGATTCCGTCCCAACCTTCGTTTGTCAGGACTTTGATTAAACTCGCCCATAGTATTATATCGAACAGCGGCTTTTACACATTTCGCCAACAAAAATAAAAGATATTCAGGCTGTTTCGTTTCATTAAATTTTGTGCGGATATGATAATAATATTCTTCTTCGTTTCCTATCTGCTCGTTCCAAATATCGTAATACTTTCTAATGATTTGAGTTGGGTTGTTTATGATTTCATTCCACAACGCAATAAGTGGTTGATTAACATCATTGATGATAAATTTATTGGCTTTATAATAAAATGCTGATGCAACGGATATTGCAGCAGAACCTGCAAAAGGTTCTATTAAACGATAAAACTCATTAGGAAAATATCGCAAAATTTCGTCTGCCAAATTTCGCTTACTACCTTGATATGGAATTGGATGAGGTAACTTCATGCTAATTCAATTTGTTTTTGCAAAGATATGATTTACTTTCAAATTTTTCAATATGTCGCTGGCGATTTCTGTAAAAGTGCTGCTAACGCATAAATTTCTGAACAGTCAATATGTGCTTTGTTTTCAACCCGTTGAGTGTTCATTGTTTTTCTCAACGAATGCTTTTTCATTTTGTAAAGATAATAATAAAAGTTGTTTTGTGAATTTAAAATTCTGTTATTACCACTACTCTCATTTTGAAATCTTGAAATTATTTATGAATTTTGTATGTTGAAAAAAACAGATACGGGCAATGATTATTTTCCCCAGCGCTAAAGTCAATATTGGACTGAACATAATAGAAAGACGACCTGATGGTTACCACAACATAGAAACCGTCTTTTATCCGATTGGATGGAGAGATGCGCTGGAAGTAGTTCCCTCAAGCCCCTCCAAAAGCCTTGCTACGCCCCCCAAAGAAGAGGGAATTTGCACTGTGTCCGGTGCGTTTGTTCCCGATGGTGATGTAGAGAATAATCTGGTAATGAAGGCGTTGCGTTTGATTGAAAACGATTTTCAATTAGATGCGACAGACATTTTCCTGCAAAAGAATATCCCGTTTGGCGCCGGACTGGGCGGCGGATCGTCCGACGGAGCATGTATGATTCGCCTGTTGAACGATTATTTTCAATTGGGCTTGTCAATGCAACAAATGGAACGGTATGCTTCCCGTTTGGGCGCTGATTGTCCGTTTTTCATCCAAAACCGTCCGCTATTTGCATCCGGCATCGGCGATGAATTTGAACAGATAGAATTGGATTTAACCGGTTACGTTTTTGTTGTGGTGAAGCCTGATTTCTTTGTTCCTACCTCAGAAGCCTACGCATTGATTACTCCCTGCAAACCGCAACTGTCGCTTAAAGAATTGATAAAATTGCCTGTAAATGAGTGGAAAAAATATATTAAGAATGATTTTGAACAGCCTGTAGGGGCGCACTATCCAGCCATTGCAACGATAAAGCGTCAGCTATATGAACAAGGCGCCGTGTATGCTTCATTATCGGGATCAGGGTCGGCAGTTTATGGCATCTTCCACACGGAAATAACGCCGTCATTCTCTTTTCCCGACGGCTATATTTGGAGAGCGTTTTAAAATGCAAAAATAAAAACGCACTATGTCAAAAAAACACGGTATGTTTTGTTCCAAAAGAACTATATTTGCATAGTAATATTAACCCCTTTGATTAATCAATTATTTAATTAGAAATGAAGGTATTAAAATTTGGAGGAACCTCCGTTGGCTCAGCTCAACGCTTCAAAGATGTTGCAAAACTGATTTGCAATGGCGATAAAAATCTGGTGGTGCTTTCCGCCATGTCGGGTACAACAAACACATTGGTCGAAATATCTGACTACTATTATAAAAAAAATCCGGTAGGTGCGCTGGAGGTGATTAATACGTTGGAAAAAAAGTATTTAAGCACTATTTCCGAACTTTATTCCAAAGAAGAATCGAAGCAGGAAGCCGAAGCAGAAATAAAAAACCAGTTTAACTATATCCGTTCATTTTCAAAAAGTATATTTACTCTTTTTGAGGAGAAAATCATCCTGGCGCAAGGCGAGTTGCTCTCTACCATGATGATGAACATCTATCTCCATGAAACAGGTGTTAACTCTGTGTTGCTGCCGGCATTGGAATTTGTGAAGACCGATAAAAATGGCGAACCGGATACCGCCTTCATTCATGAGCATCTCCTCAAACAGTTGGAACAACACCCTGATGCCGAAATTTATATCACTCAAGGGTATATTTGCCGCAACTTTTACGGCGAAATAGACAACCTTCAGCGCGGCGGCAGTGACTATACCGCTTCATTGCTGGGCGCCGCCATCCGTGCCGAGGAGATACAGATATGGACGGACATTGACGGTATGCACAACAACGACCCGCGTTTTGTAAAAGGTACAAAACCTGTACGCAACCTTCACTTCGAGGAGGCTGCCGAGCTGGCTTATTTCGGCGCAAAGATTCTGCACCCGACGTGTGTGCTGCCTGCCAAACTGGAAAGCATCCCCGTGCGGCTACTCAATACGATGGAACCCGATGCCCCTGGCACGATTATCTCTAACGAAACGGAACATGGAAAGGTGAAAGCGGTCGCAGCAAAAGACGGTATTACAGCTATTAAGATAAAATCGGGCAGAATGCTTTTGGCATACGGGTTTATGCGCAAAGTATTTGAAATATTTGAGAGTTACAAAACACCAATTGATATGGTAACAACCTCAGAAGTAGGTGTTTCTGTTACCATCGACAGCACAAAACATGTAGAGGAGATTGTTAACGATTTGAAAAAATTGGGCACTGTAACTGTCGATAAGGATATGGTAATAATTTGTGTAGCAGGCGATTTGTTGCCTGAATACAAAGGACTGCAAGCCGACGTAGTCAACGCGCTGCGCAATGTGCCTGTCCGCATGATTTCGTATGGCGGTAGCAATTATAACATTTCTTTGCTGGTGAAAAAAGAGGATAAACAACAGGCGCTGCAAGATTTGCAGACAATTTTTGAGTAATAAAAACGATAAATGATTAAAGGAACTTTTCCCATTGATGCGTTTCGGACGCTCGAAACACCGTTCTATTTTTACGATATGCAACTGTTGCAAAAGACGTTGGACAGTGTAAAAGCGGAAGCCGGTAAATACGGGTATCATGTGCATTATGCCGTTAAGGCAAACGCCAATCAACGCATTTTGCAGCAAATTGCCAAGGCGGGATTGGGGTCAGACTGCGTGAGCGGCAATGAGGTGCTGGCGTCTCTTGAAGCAACATTCCCTGCCGGAAAAATTGTTTTTGCCGGCGTGGGGAAAACGGATGCCGAAATACACATTGGACTTGTCAACGATATTTTCTGTTTCAATGCCGAATCTATTCCCGAACTGGAGGTGATAAACGAACTTGCCGGAAAACAAGGCAAAATCGCCCGCGTTGCCCTGCGCATCAATCCGAATGTGGATGCACACACTCATCAATATATTACGACCGGATTGAACGAAAACAAGTTTGGATTCAACATGGAGGATATGAATAAGGTAATCGAGCTTATTAACACGTTGCCAAATATCCAACTGATTGGTATTCATTTTCATATCGGTTCACAAATTACAGACATGTCTCCCTTTCAGAATTTGTGCATACGTGTCAATGAGATACAGGATTTCTTTGAAAATAAGGGTATAATGTTGCAGCATATCAATGTGGGCGGAGGTCTCGGAATCAATTACGAGCATCCCAATCATATCCCCATTGCCGGATTTGACGCTTATTTCAAAGTATTCAATGACTATTTGAAACTGCGCTCTCATCAAACGCTGCATTTTGAATTGGGACGCTCTATCGTTGCCGCGTGTGGAAGCCTTATCACCAAAGTGGTGTATGTAAAAGAGGGCGCTTTCAAAAAATTTGTCATTGTCGATGCCGGAATGACCGACTTGATACGCCCTGCGCTGTATCAGGCATATCATCACATTGAAAACATCACATCCGAAGGTGCATTGGAAACGTATGATGTGGTTGGTCCGATTT
>JGI20166J26741_11796696_pt1 | contig 10194 bp, 6 predicted proteins | sample TergutCu122P5_FD_26741 | JGI IMG/M metagenome (IMG submission 26741) | reverse complement strand
GGGGGGAGTAATTGTGCATAAGGAGTTTGTTCCACCTGGTCAGACTGTCAATGGGACGTTTTACTGCGAGGTTTTGAGATGACTTAGGGAAAATGTGAGGTGCAAACAGCCTGAGATGTGGAAGAACGGAGACTGGTTGTTGCACCATGACAATGTGCCTGCACACACCTTACTCATTGTGAGGGAATTCCTGACAAAAAATAACATGACCACTGTTCCCCACCCTGCCTACTCACCTGACCCGGCCCCCTGCGATTTCTACATGTTCCCTAAAATGAAACTCCAGTTGAAAGAGCAGCGTTTCTTATCCATTGAAGAGATCCAAGCAGAATCGCAACAGGTACTAAACACGCTGGCAGACTTCAAAGAGTGCTTCCAAAAATGGCAAAATCGCTGGGATCATTGTATACAAGTCCAAGGGGACTACTTCAAAGGTGACTGTGGAAATTAGGACTTAAAGTAACTATTCATGTTATTACAAGCAAATTCTCGGAAATTTTGGGTAGCACCTCGTATGTAACAATCTTTATTTCAAGATCTAACACACATTTTCATCAGTTTTACCTTGTGGAACGCCTTTTACAATTGTGGTATTCTTATGTCCTTTTATACTCAGGAAACAACATAAGATGCGAGCTCAGAAAAGCAAGTGAATGCACTGGAATTATCATGTCATGCATACAGTTGCTAACTTATTTGAAAAGTACTTTAAAAAACACATTTTTGATATCACTGGCAGTTGTTGCATATTTCAATTTATATTAGAGGCAGTAACATATTGCAAGTTCTCCTGGACAGTTCTGAAACCATGTTTCTAAGTAGCCATCCTTTGCACTTTGTGAATGTGCAATAGAAGATGGAAAGCTTTAAAATTGTATGTATTTTCATTTCATCATCTGTTTCTCTCATGAAGGTAATGTGATTGATGTGGAGTCAGGGCGCTGGATAGGGAGGCTTAGTGGTCTTGGTGCAGGTCTTGACTCCTACTATGAGTACCTGTTGAAATCATATATCATGTTTGGTGAATATGAGGACTATGGAATGTTTGAAGAAGCGTATCGTGTTATCAAGCAATACATGCGTAGAGGGTGAGTTAAAAACTTCATATATTGTGTGACTTAACGTTCTTATAGCAGTGATGACAAGGATCATCTTCAGGGATATTACGTGATATTGCGTGATAAATAATTACGGATGTTTTATACGGGCATAGTATCTTCAATTTTAGGGTTAAGCATTCTTGAAGTACTTGCAGATTAAGTTGCTGCACTCTATAAAACATCTGTGACCATTTACCAGTCAGCATGACATGACATTCCAAAATACTTGAATCAACTTCAGATATTTCTTACATGTGAATTTAGGCTTCAATTTATATTCAGTTTGATACAACTTCAGTACATTTTATTAATTGATTTTATTCAGTAATGTAGAATATATATTAATATTATATATGATTTCTTGTACAAAAGGGATGAAATGGCAGTTTTCAAAAAAATCTCTTGCTGACGGCTACATCAAAATGTCACCTGGCTGTCAGTCCAAGAAGATTTTATTCAATTTTTTCACTGTAAAAGCTTCAAGGCATATATATATAGTAACAGTTTTATTTATTCTTGCAGTATAGCAGAGTTTGACCACTTACAAGTTGTACTTCATCCTTCCATTATCCAGTTTTTCTACTGCAAACTACCACTCTGTGACACACAGTGTTTCTCAAGCATGTGTTTTGGTAAAATCAGTGACACACGTTAAGGTTCTGTGGAGAACTTTCTGATTTAGTAAAAGTTGATGTCAGCAGGGACCCTGAACTGATTACATGCTGTGCAGACCTTACAGGCTTGAGACAAATATTTGAGAGAATTGTTTGAAACTAACAAGTGTCGATAGTGTATCCACATTATAGGTACTGTGCAGTAGATGGGTAAGGAGTGAAGCCATTCAATACAAGACACTAAATGTGACCACGTTACTCACTGGATGAAATACAAAAATAAGACATAGTGAACTGTAAGTTTTAAACTTACCAGTTGGGAGATGGCTGGCAAATACTTTAAGCAGGTAATAATTAGTGCCTGTTTCAGGCTGTGACTGTTTAAATACAAAATATGCACATGTAGGAACACTGTAATTAGATTTTGAAGGTTTAAGTCTTCTGAGATGTTACACTGTGTCAATGGGTAAATAATTACTCACACTGTGGAATACACTGCAGTTTCACATGTCAGCCATGTGCAAGGGTCATCATGATATGTAAAGTCATATAGCATTGAAATGTTTGGGAACCATTTACCCAAAGACACTGCATAACATCCTAGAAGACTTGAATCTTCAGCAACACTACTGTTAGAACCTAAAATCTCACAAAGTTGTTATACTGCATTCTCCTTCAGTCCCAGAAAATGCTTGAATGTTATTTAATGGGCTGTTACCGATCTTCCTACAAAGTAGCCATTGAATTTGAATTGTTCTGTCATTTGTCATCATTGTCAATGCCTATTGCAAAATTATGGTCAGCTCAGAAGAACAAATGATGAATTCCTTTACTACTGAATGATGTTGAATTTTCCCTTAGAATAAGTACAAAATATTTGAGTGTGATTGAACTCAGATCCTATAGAAGAATAGTTGGTTGCTGTACTGAACTGAGTTAGTTAAGGTGCAAGCAATCCGCTCTTCGAATATGTCATGTTAGTAGTGGAGACGGGTGGAAGGAACTGCCACAGTAATTGATATGAGTATTCCGCTCATTCATGTTGTTCTGTTCCTTTCCAGACGAGCTCATTGTAACCAAGGTTCTGGCGATCACCCTCTCTATGTGAATGTTGACATGCTGAATGGTGCCATACATACATCATGGATAGACTCTCTACAGGCTGCCTTTGCTGGAGTTCAGGTAAATAATCAAGATGATTGAACATTGGAAAAGCTCATACTCCGTGTTATATGGTGTCACTTATTTTTACGTACTAAATCTGGGAAGCTGCAATTCTGCTGTGTGAACAGAAGGTACTTTACCTTGCTGTATCAGCTGCCAGTGTTATGTAGCATTGGATGGGTCCTGATAAAATTATTGTTTTTTGTATTTGTTAACTAGGTAAAATTTGGGAAATAGGTAGGCTAAAAATGATGACATTTTCATATTCTGCTCCTGAGGAATATTAAATTGTGTAGTGTGATTGGTGTTTACCAGCATTAATTGGGAGGTTGTATGTTCATCCACATTGGAGTAAGCATCCACAGTCCGCATACTGTTGTAACTTAAAAACCATAGTAAGAATCATCACCCCAAATTTGGGATCTCATATAAGCAGTGGTTTATACAGTACTGTGGCCACAAAAATACAATTTGTTGTTTTAATTTTATTCTGAATTTGAACAGGTATTGAGTGCAGTCCCCCGCAAGCAGTAGTTACAGATATGAAGAATTTAATAAATTCATGTATATTTCTTGGGTATTTAGGAAGCTCAGATGTGTAACACAGAAAATTATAGATTTCTTAATTATTGCTGTGGTGCAAATAGTTCATTAGGTAACAAATGAATGTTACAGGAATTTTGATTTGAAACGAGGAAAAACACGCTTCTCCGAGAAATTAAGGTACAGAGAGTATACTTGTACCAGTATTATTTTCCACAAGGTACCATTTATTTTGTAACTTTATCTGTTTCTGTTCAAATAACACTCACTTTTTTATAAACTATGTGCTGAAATTGAAATACCAATGCGGTTGTCTACAGGTTAAATGTGTATTATGTAAAATACAAAGAAGGCAACAGACCAATTCCTTAATCCCAGTATCACAGCTGTAACAATCAGCTGATGCTTGACAGGCATCCTTCACGTTATGTTCAGGTTCTTCATGGTGACATTGAGGAGGCAATTTGTACACATGCACTTTACTATTCTATCTGGAAGCATTATGGGGTTCTGCCAGAACGCTGGAACTGGCAGCGGCCGTCTGCTGACGTGACCTTTTATCCTCTCCGTCCAGAGCTGGTGGAATCTACATATCTCCTGTACCAGGTTTGAAAAAATTATGAACATTATTACTACACTATGAATTGATTTGTCATCTAATGAATGTGTTTAGTCAACAAGGGGAAAATTATTTTCCAGTTTTGTGTATTGTGTGTGCTTTTTAATGGAATATATCACTGTTATATGCACTGTTCAGAATAATCAGCTTTCATTTGGTCAAAAATATCTGCTTATAATAATTCAGCTATTGAAAAAATTATAGTATATATTCTTCATATATTTGTAATGTTTAATTATTTCATGGAATATTCTGTAGACAGCAGAATACTGCTTCATGGTGCTTATATTGAGCAGGGAATTCAATTGAAATATACATGTTTGAGGACTGGTTTGTACAAGTGTATGCATCAAGTATAAAGCATTTTGATTTTGATGGCTGTTTTTATGATATTTTGTGCCATTATTTTGTATTTTAAATTTATTATAAATATTTTGATAATTTTCAGGCAACCAAAAATCCATTTTACTTGCATGTGGGTATGGACATCTTACAAAGCTTGAACAATTTTACTAGGGCAGAGTGTGGGTATGCAACGGTACATAGTGTGCTGGATAAGAGTTTGGAGGATCGCATGGAAAGTTTCTTCTTGAGTGAGACTTGCAAGTACCTATACCTGGTGAGTAATGTTGCTAACAGCAAAATTACATTATATCCCTTCTTTCATATTCTTCACACAAGAGATCTGAAACAGACACTTCCTACGTGTTTTGCTTCAGACCACACTAATGAATTATGTGAATCTGTTGAAAAGTTGCACAAGTTTGAGGTCTTCACTCTTCTGGAATGTTGTGCTGTGTGGATCGGTAGTTAGTCCCCAATGTTTTAGGACAGCCAGTCCCATCTTCAAGGGCCAAACAGTCCAAAAGTCTTGGTATATTATGCAGAGTTAATTGGCAGTCAGTTACCCACACATTTCAGGACGTCCTGTCAGTCCCACCTTCAACTGGACTGTTCGGCCCTTGAAGATGGGACTAACAGGTTGTCCCGAAACGTCGATAACTAACTACCAGTCAACGCTGCATAACATACTAGCAGAGCAAAGACCTCATTCCCACTGCAGCAGAAGTCTGAAATCACACGTTTTACGCCAGTTTCACATGAGCATCTTTTGACTTCATGTTGATTGTGCTTATAATTTATTTTGCAGTTGTTTGATAAAGACAATTACGTAAACAGGCACTTCAGCAAGTATGTATTTAGTACAGAGGGACACCTTTTTCCAGTAGATATTCAGTTCCGATCCAAAGTGTGGGAAGAAAAGACTGTGGTGGCTGATACTGGATTAGTACAAAGCAACAGTAATCTTTCGGTATGTAAATGATTAAATCTAGCGTTGTTTATTTAAACTGAACAAAATACACAGCAAGAAACATACAGTATAGATCCATTCTCTAATTCAGAATATTGTTAAATATATCTAAGCAGGAACCCAGAACAGAATATTACAAAGGATAGGATGAACTTGTGAAAATCTCTCACAGTTCTGTGTCTTTTGCATATGTAGTTGTGTGTTTGTGTAGCATTATTTAACAGGTGTGTTTCATTTTCTCCGTCTAAATAAAGAATGCAGTTCGTAAATACAGAGACTGACTAATGGCCGTGGGTCAGCCTCGCTGACTTGTTGCTTCTGTCTGCTGTAAGCTTGTTCTAGCTTAACATATTGCAGGATACCTGCATGGGCATGATCATTACTGTCATTAGTCCTCTAGTTGTTCACAAAAAAAATGGTGACACCTTTCTCTCAAATCATTGGTGCATATCTTAATGTATGACATCATTAGTGATTACACACAGTGAACCAACAGTGCAGTTGTGTGAAATCATATTGCCATATCAAACATACAAGATGAAGATTTTATTGAATATAATCTTTTCCTTTATTCTTACTTAAGCTTCTAATTTATGGAATCATCTTGTATTCAGGTAAATATAGAATTTATGATGAAACTTTCACTTTCAGTGATATATTTTGTTTTAATTTTTTAACAGGATATTTTACATATTTATGTGAAAAAAAAATTTTTCAGTGTGATGCTGTCGATGCTGAAAGAACATACTTCCTGCCTATCAAGACCCATTATTTCCTGCAGATCAGTGAAACTTTAGGTTTGAAGAATATCATGTGAATAGTATTTTTTATGTCTATAAGTTGTTACATAAATACATACATACACACACACAATTTCTTTGTAAGGGGTGAATCAGCTGAACATGAAGTTCGGCATAATTCTACTACAGTGTAATTCTTTAGCAGAGGTGCCTTTGTTTGATTTTTTGCCTTTATTATTTTTGTGTAGGGATGTTCTTCTCAGCGTGACTGCTGCATTATGATGTGTGTATTTCTTTAAGTCAGAGGCACACATGTTAAGATCATGCTGTTGCGTATGAGCTGTTCCACACACACACACACACACACATTAATTAATAGGTATATTGAAACTGATTACTGATTTGGGTTTGTATCAAGTGATAATATCCATTGTGCTAGTACTCTAAACAACAGAAATGTGTTAATACTTCAGATAAAGAATAAATTTTGGTGCTGCAACATTCATGTATCTTAGGCATATATTTTTCAGAAATTTCCAGCCATAAATTTCACAGTAACTTCACCCCAGCCAGGTGTTCCAAGGCACTGTAAAATTCAACAAACTGTGCAAGACAAGCTGCATGTCTGCTGCTGTCTGACATTATTTGATTCTCTTAGTTGTGCTTATCAGAAGAGCTATATCAGCATTATGTGATGTGCTTGTGGCTATGGTAAAGCTGTGAATTCCATTGCAGCAGTTGTTCACCAAGTATGGTTATTAGGTATCGGTGGTTTTCCATTTTAATACAGCTTTTCCAAATTTGGTGTTCAATTTTATGTATTCACAGGTTTTAATTTGTGTTCATGAAATATGTGTATGTCTTCCACAATAAGAAACCCAGTTCCAGTGGTGAGGGCTGTCATGGCCTCCACGCTGAGCCTTGTGGTTTCTACATGTCTGTTGTGATCCACTTTTTTGTGACTTCATGCTCATGACTAATGGTATTGCACATTTGTTGTGTTTATTAATGGAACAGACAAATTATTTCAACTTTAACAAGTGTAACAATAGTTTCAATTCCCATAATTTCTGCTTTCTCAGAACATCCCGATCTCCATCTCCCCTTGTTGTCTTGCTCACTGCTGTAACCTCCATAGTCAGTGAACGATTGCTGTACGTGTTTTTGGATACAATATTCTGATGTGTTTAGCTGATTAACCCTGCTTACTCTTGCTTCTCATAAAGTTATTTTCTTACTGCAAATATATATAAATACAATACAGTGTATGTGTATATATATTTTTATATCTGATCATATAATTGTATGATGGTTGTTTGAAGTTTTATATCAGGAATGCCCTACGTGAATTTAAATAAGACATTATTTGACTTCTATTCTTGACTCCAGATTACTTTGTATTCAAGTCAATAATAACAGCAAACAATGTAAATACAACCAGATTTAATAACATGGCCCTTCCTGCCTCCATCATGTTTTGTTTTATAAGACACTGTCATTTTCAAGGATGTAGAATTAAGTGGAAGCTATTAAAAATTTTACAGTTTACTGAACTGTAAAGTTCTGTGTTTAATTGTTCAGTGAAGTAATCAGAATATTATCAGGGTACCACATACACTACTTCCTCCATTACTGTAATAGTATTTGGTTTATAAAATGTATTATCATATTGGAAATAATTTTGATACCATTCTTAGTGAGAATGTGGGCTGGGATAGTGTAGTTGGTATAGCAACTCGCTACGGTCTGGACGGTCCAGGGATCACCTCCTGGCAGGGGAGGGACAGAATTTCCACACCCATCCAGACCGACTTTGGGGCCCACCCAGCTTCCTGTACAAGGGGTACCAGGTCTCTTCCCTGGGTGTAAAGCGGCTGGGGTGTGGCGCTGACCACCCACCCCCATCTAGTGCCAAGGTTGAAGAAAGAGTGGAGCTATACCTCTACTCCCCCTCTGGGCCTTAGTGGCCTGTTCTAGGGTGAACTTTACCTTTCTGCATTCTTAGTAAGAATACCTCTTCCTTGTTCTTCTGTCAGTTTTATTTGCTTATTTAACTTATCATCAATTCTGATGGTTCCTTCATTGAGTGTAGTACCTAGAATTCCTCTATATCTGTTGTTATACATTTGTGTTCATCATTTAATTAAAAACTTTGGCCTCTTGGTCAGTTTTATCAAATTGATCTTCCTTAAGGATATGTGAGCTTTATTTTGTAGTTCCGTTTTTGCCAGTTACAAGGAGCATTTTTGTTGTTTTGTAATAGACTCTAGTGATGAAGGTTTTTGATGTTCACTGCTTTGGTGCTTTGGGGTTCAGTTGTACTGCTGTTTTCTAAGTTGTTGTTTAATTAGACTGACATAATTTTAAATAATCTGGTTTTGCCTTGGCATTTTCTAGGCTGGTTCATTTTGTAACACGCTGATTTCATTATCATTGATAAATTAACTTTTTTCCTGCTTCCTGCAAGTAACTACTATTCCTGTCTTCCCTTTACCAACTTCTTCTATTATCATATTATTCTTATTCATTTAATTTACGTATTTTGTTGCTCATATGTGTTGTATAAGTTGTTTTGTCTGTTGGACTATGTATGTGACACATTGCAAAATATTGAATGGGCTTCTGTTGGCTGATTTCTACTTTCATAATTTTCTGTTTCAGAAATTACATATGTGTGATTTTCCATACAGCTACACCTATATTATATTTACATTGTTTCTCTGAAGATGATTTCCAAACTGTGCTTGGAAACTTGTACATTACATGTAGCTGTGGATATGTGCCTCATCATAATTTTATTACTCCCTTACTAGCATTTTCTTTCCCTCCTAAAACTTTTGTTTCCATTCTTCTTCTTCTTCTTCTTCTTCTGCTGCTGCTGCTGCTGCTGTTACTACTACTACTACTACTAAATTTAGATGTAGGTTGTAATAATATACATTGAATTCTGTCTTGAGTTTGCTTTCCATTTCGACATTCTAAGCCAATACTTAAAAGTTACATGTGATTTACATAGCTGTTCTCTGTCATTTCCTTTCTTATGTACAGGGATGTCATTTAGATGTTTATCCTATTCTTGGTTGCTAGTACTTCGCACTTTTGCAACAGCTCAGTCTCTTGTCCTAATATTAGCATAATCTCTAGCAAGACTCTTTCTGATATATCGTATTGAACCAAATGTTGTCCTGATTTTGAATAGCTTCCCCTTGATACAGATAAACCAGTGCACACATTTGGTGCAGTTTGTACTGCCAGCAGCAGACATTTTCTGAAAAACAAAAACTAGTTTACTGCCAATGGTTATTTGCAAGCCATTCATACTTATACAGGTTGAACATGCAGTCTGTTACAGAAATGGTTTGTACCTTGTGTTAATTTGGTGCTGAGTGTGATAAGTGATTGTTGAATATTATTGTAATTATTGAAGGACTTCTGTGTGCAGTATGGGCAGTACATGCTTTTGGGCTAAAATAAATGTCACAGTAGTAATTTTATGTGTGTTAAGCATTTATGATATCATTTTAAAGTACAGTAAAAAATGCTGTTCTTGGACAGATTATAATTGTACTGCAAGTAATTGCAATGGAAACAATTAAAATGAGGTTGTCATCTACACATAGATTCTGAAACTGCTGAAAAATAATTAAAATATATATATTTTTCCTATAGAAGTCCTGATCATGATTCAGTTTTCACTAGACTAAGATGTTTGTCACATACTAATTAAACTGTATGCCACTTTGAATACTTCCTCCACTTGTGATTTTTTTACCAGTTGAAAAATTTTTTAAAAGTAAACTTATCATTCATGAGATACCCTAGTTGCTTTCTAATTGTGATCCAGGCAGTCCAAACAACCTGTGAATCCCCCCCCCATCTTTTTTGGTGCGAGGGGTGCACTTATGACAGGAAACAATCATGTTTCTTTTTTCCCCCTCTCCCCCTATAACATGATGCTCAGAAGGAACTCAAAATACCCATTTTAGTTCCTTATATAATACAGTGTGTAAGGGGTGTGTCATGACATGCTGTTAGTTAACTTATGCTTTTATAGTGCTGGTATTCATTTTATTCTAATTTGTGCCCTCTCCCCCCCCCCCCC
>JGI20166J26741_11796584_pt1 | contig 10195 bp, 8 predicted proteins | sample TergutCu122P5_FD_26741 | JGI IMG/M metagenome (IMG submission 26741) | reverse complement strand
CCTCCTGGGCCGGCACGGCGGAATCTGGCATGGTTGTACCCTCCTGGGGTTCGTGGGTTGTGGATCGGCCCGCGCGCCCGGCGCGGGTGGACATGGGAAGGCCCCCGGCACCGGGTCGGTGCGGGGGCCCTTCGAGGTTGCCGAAGCTGACTAGTCGGGGTCGAGGGTGACGGGGCGCATGGCGTCGAGCTTGTCCAGGAGGTAGACGGGGGCGACGGACCAGACCATGCCGTCCGCTTTGCGAACGAAAACCTCCGAGCCTCCACACGGAATATCGGAAGGATCGAATCGGTCCGTTTCGCGGAATCCGATGAGGTAGTCCGTGTCGTCCTCGAAACCGTCGCCAACGACCAAACCGCGGGCTGCCGCCACGGCCATGTCGGCACGAGCGCCGATTCGCGCCGCTTTGACAGCTTCGCTGTAGGAGGTGATCACTTCGGTTTTCTCTCTCGTTTCGGCTTGTTGGCCTGCTTCCACGCTTGTATGCTGGCTCGTTCCTGCTGCAGGGCGCGGATCACGACGCGCGTGTCGTAGTGGCCATCGTAGTCGGTCGGGTCCAGACTTGCCAGAATCGCGTCGTAGTGCGCGATCTGCGGCGCGTTGCGGATCGGCGTCGAGTTCGATGTCATCCCCTCGAATCCGGCCGAGCGGATTCGCGTCGGGCAGCAGGGGCGCCGCGCCGTCGTCTTCATGGAGGTGCCCGTCGTCAAGGCGATCGCCGACGCTGCGGCGACCGTCGAGTCGACGTGCGGGCCGATGGTGTGGTTGATGGCCACCGCCGGCCCCCGGATCGGCGAGGTGTGCCGGATCAATGTCGGCGACGTGGACAGGGCGCGTGGGCGGATCCGGATTCACCAGACGAAGAGCGGCACGCCCCGGGACGTGCCGGTGGCGGTGTTCGTGGTCGACCAACTGCCCCTCGACGACCGGCCGCGGGCCACGCGCACGGGGGCGCAAGTTTGACGCGTCCGAGCATCGTCCCTTGTCGTGGCATAATGCGTCAGCATAGATCGTTTCGGGTACAAATCCGGTACAAATCCGGTACAACCCGACCAGCGTCTTAGCTTGTCATCATGGCTTTTTCCCTTGTCAATGACAGTTCAACTTGTTCCCGGACCATCGCGCTGGACGTAGCCAGACGTAGCCAGACGTAGCCAGACGTAGCCGACCAACACGGCTCCGACTAGGTGATATCGCGTATGACTAGGGGTGGGCGCAGACGGACTTGAACCGCCGGCCACCTCCTTGTAAGGGAGGCGCTCTGCCAACTGAGCTATGCGCCCGCGCGCCAGGGCGCACATCGTCATTCTAGTGGCGTGCCCGCCCGGGTCCGTCCTCGAAAGGAGGCTGGGCACGAGCAACGGGGCCCCGGCGCATGGCTGGGACCCCGTTGACGCGTTGCCGTTGCCTGCGGCGAAGGCGCGATCAGGCGGCCGGGCCCTCGATCACCGACGACGGGTTCACCGCGACGCTGATCTTGCGCGGCTTGGCCTCCTCGGCGACCGGGATGGTCAGCGTCAAGACGCCGTCGGTATACGACGCGGCGATGCTCGCCAGGTCGAGGCCGCTGCCGAGCGAGATCTGGCGGGCGTACGTGCCGTAGCTGCGCTCGCGGCTGACCCATCCATTCTTCTCGTCGCTCGTGTCGACGACCTCGGGGGCGCGCTCGGCGCGCACGGTCAGGACGCGGTCGTCGACATCGATGTCGATGCTTGCCGGATCGACGCCCGGCAGGTCCATCTTCACCGTGAAGACGTCGCCGCTGCGGTACAGGTCCATCGGCATGGTCCGCCCATCGACGCTGACGGCCCTCGCCACCTGGTTGAACAGGCGGTCCATGTCGCGGAAGGGATTGTAGGTCGTGGTCATGGTTGGTTGTCCTCCTTGCTTGTGGTCCGTGGCCGCCGAGTCGGCCACGCTCATGTTCTTCAACCGCCGACAGGGTCACTGTATTCCCAAAGTTGAGCCAAGTCCACTCAACCCGCAGAATGTGGGCGGCCGCCCCTACAATGGACTCAGACCGGCGAAGCTCGGCGCCGCCGGTCCCCCAACATCGGACCGCCGCCCCCGCGTCCAGCCACCGAGACGGAAAGAGGTGGGCCCATGGCCACCAAGCCCCCGCTGGGCACGGGGCGGGCGCTGGTGCCGTCCAACCGCGCGCGGACCGCGATCGCACGGCGTCTCGCCGCCGCCGCCGGCTCGATGACGACCGCCGTCACGCAGGCGATGGACACACGCGTGCCGTGGTTCCGCGACCTCGGCGCGGAAGAACGGTCCTGGATCACCCTGGTGGCGCGGGCCGGCATCGACAGCTTCGCCGGCTGGTTCGGTGACGACACGGATCCCGCCGTCGACCCGCTCTCGATCTTCCAGGTCGCCCCGCGCGCCATGACACGTCAAATCAGCCTTCAGCAGACGGTCGACCTGGTCCGCACGACCGTCGACGTGCTCGAGGAGCAGATCGGCGTCCTCATGCCGAAGTCCGACCGGGCGCCGTTGGCGAGCGCCATCGTCCAGTACTCCCGCGACGTCGCGTTCGCGGCCGCCGAGGTCTACGCCGGGGCGGCCGAGTCGCGCGCCGCCTGGGACGAGCGCATCGAAGCCATCATCATCGACGCGATCGTCCGCGACGAGGTGGACGACACGGTCATCGCCCGCGCGTCCACGCTCGGGTGGCCGGCGACATCGCCTACGTGCGTCCTTGTCGGACACGATCCAGGTGATGCCGCCACGTCCCGCAGCCCGCTGGACACCATCCGGCAGGCCGCCGCCCGTGCGGGACTGGCCGCGTTGTGCGCCGTCCAGGGAGACCGGCTCGTGGTCGTGCTCGCCGGCACCACCCTCGTGGACGATGTCAGCGCGGCGGCCGCCGTGGAGCGCCTCGCCGACCTGTTCGCGCCCGGACCGGTCGTCGTCGGCTGCCTCACGCGGGGCCTCGCGGCCTCGCCGCGCTCCGCCGACGAGGCGCTGTCCGGCATGGCCGCGTCCCCCGGCTGGGCGGAGGGGCCACGCCTGCGCCCCGCCCGGAACCTGCTGCCCGAGCGGGCCCTCCTGGGGCATCCCGCCGCGCGGACCCAGCTCGTCGAGGGCGTCTACGCGCCCCTGGCGGCCGCCGGCGGCGACCTGCTGGAGACGTGCGTCAGCTTCCTCGACCACTCCGGCTCGGTCGAGGCCAGCGCCCGGGCGTTGTACGTCCACGCGAACACCATCCGCTACCGGATCAAGCGCATCGACGAGGTGACCGGCTACTCGCCGGCCGATGCGCGCGACGCGTACGTTCTTCGCCTGGCCATCACCCTGGGACGCCTCGCCCCGGCGTGAGGCGCGGGCGGCGCCCATTGTTACCACCGGTCGCCTATGATGGGTGAGTGGCGCTGCTGGACGACATCGCAAGTCCCGCCGATCTGAGGCGGTACAGCAAGGCGCAACTTGAGGAACTCGCCGCCGAGATCCGCCAGTTCCTCATCACGCATGTCAGCCGCACCGGCGGGCACTTGGGGCCCAACCTCGGTGTCGTCGAACTGACGATCGCGCTGCACCGCGTGTTCGACTCGCCCCACGACCCCATCATCTTCGACACGGGCCACCAGAGCTACGTCCACAAGATCCTCACCGGCCGGGCCGGCCGCTTCGACGAACTGCGCCAGCAGGACGGCCTGTCCGGCTACCCGTCGCGCAGCGAATCCGAGCACGACTGGGTCGAGAACTCCCATGCGTCGGCCTCCTTGTCGTGGGCGGAGGGCCTGGCGAAGGCGTACCGGCTGCAGGGCGTCACCGACCGCACCGTCGTCGCCGTGATCGGCGATGGCGCGCTCACCGGCGGCATGGCCTGGGAGGCGCTGAACAACATCGCCGTCGAGCCGACGCTGCAGCTCGTGATCGTCGTGAACGACAACGGCCGCTCATACTCCCCGACCGTCGGCGGCCTGACCCAGCCGCTGGCCGGCCTGCGCACCGACCCCCGCTACGAGCAGGCGGCCGACCTGGTACGGCGCGCGGTCCGGCGCACGCCGCTGGTCGGCGACACCGCCGCCGAGTTCATGGACGCCTTGCGCGCCGGCCTGCGGGACGTGTTCGTCCCCCAGAGCATGTTCGCCGACCTCGGCATCAAGTACATCGGGCCGTTCGACGGGCACGACATCGGCGCGTGCGTCCGCGCGCTGCGGCAAGCCAAGCGGTTCGGCGGGCCCGTGATCGTCCACGCGATCACGCGGAAGGGGGCCGGCTACAGCGTGGCCCAGGCCAACGACGAGCGGTTCCACGCGATCGAACCCATCAACCAGTTCACCGGCGAGCCGCTGTCGGCCTCCGTCCAGGCCACGTGGACCGACGCGTTCGCCCAGGAGATGGTCGAGATCGGGGCCACCCATCCGCGCGTGGTCGCCCTGACCGCGGCGATGCTCGGCCCCACCGGGCTGGGACGGTTCGCCGCCGCCTACCCGGGGCGCGTGTTCGATGTCGGCATCGCCGAGCAGCACGCCGTCGGCTCCGCGGCCGGCCTGGCGATCGGCGGGTTGCATCCCGTGTTCGCCGTGTACTCCACGTTCCTGAACCGGGCGTTCGACCAGGTGCTCATGGACGTCGCCCTGCACCGGCTCGGGGTCACGTTCGTCCTCGACCGGGCGGGCATCACCGGCCCGGACGGCCCGAGCCACCACGGCATGTGGGACGTCGGCCTGGCTGGGCTGGTGCCGGGGCTGCGCCTGGCCGAGCCGCGCGACCGCCCGCGCCTGCACGACGCTCTCCTCCAGGCCGTCGAAACCGACGACGGGCCGACGATGGTCCGCTTCTGCAAGGACAAGGTGCCGGACGACCTGCCCGCCGTGTCCCGCCTGGGCAGTTTGGACGTGCTGGTGCACGCCGAGTCACCGCAGGTCGTCGTCGTCGGCTGCGGAGCGATGGCCCGGACCGCCTGCCAGGTCGCCCAGGCCTTGGAGGCGCAGTCCGTCGCCACCCTCGTCGTGGACCCGGTCTGGCTGCTGCCCGTGCCGGACGATCTCGTCGAGGTGACCCGGCACGCCCAGCTGGTCGTCACGATCGAGGACAACGTCGTCGCCGGCGGCTTCGGCAGTCAGCTGCACCGGGCGCTCGACGCCGCCGGGGTGGGCACGCCGCTGCGGCTGTTCGGCCTTCCCACCGAGTTCCTCCCCGCGGGCAGCCGTGCCCAGGTGCTGGAGCGTGCCGGCCTGACCGCTCGCCACATCGCGCGCGAGGTCATCGAAGCCTATACGCACCTCGCCGAATCCGAGCCGGCCGCCCTGGACGATCGGTCCGTCCTGTCCCTGTAGGCCCTCACGCCTGGCGCTTCTGCAACCCCGCCCACTCGTCGCGCAGCCCCACCGTCCGGTGGAACAGCATCGGGCTGCGGTCGTCCTTCGCGAAATAGCCGAGGCGCTCGAACTGCACGGTCTCGCCGGGCGCAGTCGGCCCGCCCAGGGCCGGTTCGACGAAACACTCGGTCAGCAGCTCCCGCGAGGCCGGGTTCAGGTCGTCGGCCGGATCGCCGGTCCGCTCGCCGGGCACCTCGGCGGTGAACAGCCGGTCGTACAGCGCCACGTGCGCCTTGAGGGCGTGCGCCGCCGAGACCCAGTGCATCGTCGAACGGACCTTCCGCCCGTCCGGCGCGTCGCCGCCCCGGGTCGCCGGGTCGAACGTGGCGTGCACCTCCGCGACGCGCTCGCACGTGTCCAGCACGCGGCTGGTGGCCGTGATCAGGTACGCCCCGCGCAGCCGCACCTCGCGCCCGGGCGCGAGCCGGTAGAACTTCGGTGGGGGGACCTCCGCGTAGTCGTCCTGCTCGATGTACAGCTCGCCGGTGAACGGAACCCGCCGCGTCCCCTCCTCGGGCCGCTCCGGGTTGTTCGGAATCTCGAACCACTCGACGACGGGCTTCCCCTCGGCGTCCTTCGGCCAGTTGTCGAGGACGAGCCGCAGCGGCCGCAGCACCGCCATCCGCCGGGGGGCGGTCTGGTTCAGCGACGTCCGCACGTAGCTCTCCAGTTCCTCCAGCGAGTGGCGCGAGTTCGTCTTGTTCACGCCGATGGCTTCGCAGAACGCGCGGATCGCCGCCGGCGGGTAGCCACGGCGCCGCAGCCCCCGCAGCGTCGGCATGCGCGGATCGTCCCAGCCGTCGACGACGCCGTCCGCGATCAGCGCGAGCAGACGGCGCTTGCTGGTCACCGTGTGGGTGAGCTCCAGGCGGGCGAACTCCAGCTGTTGCGGTTTCTCGTACGGCAGGGGCAGATGCTCCAGGAACCAGTCGTACAGCGGCCGGTGGCTGACGAACTCCAGCGTGCAGATCGAGTGGGTCACGCCCTCGATCGCGTCCGACTGGCCGTGCGCCCAGTCGTACAGCGGGTACAGGCACCAGCGATCGCCCGTCCGGTGGTGGTGCGAGCGGCGGATGCGGTACATCACCGGGTCGCGCAGTTGCATGTTCTCGGCCTGCATGTCGATCTTCGCCCGCAGGCAGCGGGAGCCGTCCGGGAACTCGCCATCGCGCATCCGCCGGAGCAGGTCGAGGTTCTCGGGCACGCTGCGGTCCCGGTACGGGCTTGGGATGCCCGGCTTGCCGTAGCCGCCCCGCTGCGCCGAGATCGTCTCGACGTCCTGGTCATCGACGTACGCCAATCCCTGCCCGACCAGGTATTCCGCCCACGCGTACAGCTGCTCGAAGTAGTCGGACGCGTACAGGACCCGCTCCGGGGTGAACCCGAGCCAGCGGATGTCCTCGACGATCGCGTCGACGTACTCGGTCTCCTCGGTGTCCGGGTTCGTGTCGTCGAAGCGCAGGTTGCACGTACCGCCGAACTGCTCCGCGATCGCGAAGTCGGTGATGATCGCCTTGGCGTGGCCGATGTGGAGGAAGCCGTTCGGCTCGGGCGGGAACCGCGTCTGGACCCGCGTCCGTCCGGACGCCAGGTCGGCGCGGACCACATCGGCGATGAAATCCCCGGCCACCTGCTCGCGTACGCTCATGCGGGCCAGGTTACTACGCCCAGGTGCGCCGGCGCCGCCCACGCCCTGCGCAAAGGAATGCCCGACGGCTGGGTCCACGTTGTATAAAGGTAGGGGGCAGGGGCACTGCCCGGAGGAGAGGCGCATGCTCGACCCGACGATGCTCTTCACGTACTCCGGCACGGCCGACCAGCGCACGGTGCGCGTCGAGACCATGCTGGTGACGTTGGGCAACTATGTCGACGCGGGGCACGACCAGCGCATCGTCAACGAGCACCTGCTGAACACGCTGCCCAATCACGTCCTTGGGCGTTTCGACGTCGACCAGCTGTTCGACTACGCCGGACACCGTCCCCAGATCGTGTTCGACAAGGATCACTTCGCGTCGTTCAGCGCCCCCGAGATAACGCTGCACCTCCTCCACGACACGGACGACACACCCTTCCTGCTGTTGTCCGGACCGGAGCCAAGCCTCCAGTGGGAGCGCATGGTCGCAGCGATCGACCATGTCATCGAGGAGTTCGATGTCCAGCGCACCGTGATGCTGCAGACCTTCCCGGCGCCCGCTCCGCACACGCGGCCGGTGCTCGTGACCCGCTTCGCCTCGGATCCCGACCTGATCCCGATCAACTCCGGGTTGCCGGTGACGTTCCAGATGAGTTCGTCGTTCGGCGGGTTGTTGACGCTGCGCCTGGGCGAGCGGGGCCACGTCGTGATCGGCCTGGCGGCGCACGTGCCGCAGTATCTCGCCGGTATCGACTATCCCGACGCCGCCCTGGCCCTGCTCCACGCGACGCACGAGGTGACCAGGCTGCGCCTGCCCGACGGGGACCTGCCGTTGCGGGCGAACGCGACGCGCGCCCAGGTCGACGAGTCGGTGGCCGCCTCGCCCGAACTGCAGCAGGTCATCGCGCAGATCGAGACACACCACGACGCGCTCATCGCCGAACGGGGCCTGCCGATCAACACCGACAGCCTGCCCGACGGTGACGAGATCGCCGCGGAACTGGAGGCGTACCTGCGCGGGCTTGACGGCGTGGACGGCAACAAGCCGGACGGCCCTCCGTCGCCGGACGCGTGACGTCGGGCGAAACGGCTGCACCCGCGCGCCCCAGTAGGCTGGGCGCATGATGACGTCCTGCACCACCGCCCTGCTGACCGACGAGTACGAGCTGACGATGATCCGGGCCGCGCTCGCCTCGGGGACGGCCGGGCGCAGTTGCCTCTTCGAGCTGTTCGGCCGGCGGCTGCCGCCGGGCCGCCGCTACGGGGTCGTGGCGGGTGTCGGCCGGGTTCTGGAGGCGCTGGAGAGCTTCCGCTTCGGCGAGGACGAGCTTGCATTCCTGCGCGACCGGGACGTGATCGACGCGCGCACCGAGGACTTCCTGGCCGGCTACCGCTTCACGGGGTCGATGTGGGGGTACGCCGAGGGTGACCTGTACTTTCCCGGTTCGCCGCTCCTGATCGTTCGCTCCAGCTTCGCCGAGGCGGTGGTGCTGGAGACCCTCCTGCTGTCCATCTACAACTTCGATTCGGCGGTCGCCTCGGCCGCGAGCCGCATGACCATGATGGCGGAGACCCGGCCGTGCATCGAGATGGGGTCCCGCCGCGTGCAGGAACGCGCTGCCGTGGCCGCCGCGCGTGCGGCCTACATCGCGGGTTTCTCCGCGACGAGCAACCTGGAGGCGGGACGGACATACGGCGTACCGACGACCGGCACCGCCGCACACTCGTTCACGCTGCTGCACGACACGGAGGAGGCCGCGTTCGCCGCCCAGCTGGCGACCCTCGGCGACGAGACGACGCTGCTGGTCGACACGTACGACATCCCCGCCGCGGTGCGCACGGCGGTCCGGCTGACATCGGGACGGCTCGGTGCCGTGCGCATCGACTCCGGCGACCTGCGCGCGACCGCGCAGGAGGTGCGGGCGCTGCTCGACGAGCTCGGGGCAACGAACACGCGCATCATCGTCACCAGCGACCTGGACGAGTACCAGATCGCGGCCCTCTCGGGCACTCCGGTCGACGGGTACGGCGTGGGCACGGCCCTGGTCACCGGGTCGGGCGCGCCGACCTGCTCGTTCGTGTACAAGCTGGTCGCGCGGGCGATCAGCGACGAACCCGACGCTCCGCTGCAGCCCGTCGCGAAGAAGTCGGCGAGCAAGAGCACGCTCGGCGGGCGAAAGTACGCCGTGCGGCACCGTGACGACCGCGGCATCGCCGAGGCCGAGGTCATCGGGCTGGACGCGATGCCACCGGGCGACGGCTTCGAACGCCCCCTCCTGCGCACGCTCGTCGACCACGGTGAACCCGTGGGCGCCGAGCCCCTGTCGACCGCGCGCGAGCGCCACGCGGCGGCCCGGGCCGAACTGCCCCGCGACGGCTACAAGATGTCCCGCGGCGAGCCCGCGATCCCGACGTTCTTCCTCGACCGCAGTGGGGTTCCCCTGCCGAATCCGTACGCCGGTTGAGGCACCGGGGCCGCTCCGCCGTCGGCTGATTCCGTCCGATGCTGGACACACCGCGCGCGGCCCCATGCCTGCCGTGCTAGCCTGGAACAATCATCCAGGCAGTTCGCGTCTGGCTGAAAACGGCGGCGGACAAGGTGTTTGCCGCACGACCACAGTCTGGCACGGCACGAACAGGGAAGTGAGATGGCCGACCAACTAACGCAATTCCGAAAGATGCGTGAGCACTCGCTCATGGGCGGTGGACAAGCCCAGATCGACAAGCAGCACGCCAATGGGAAGAATACGGCTCGCGAACGGATCGATATGCTCCTGGATCCAGGATCATTCACCGAGTTCGGGGCCCTCGCCGAGCACAACAAGACTGACTTCGGCATGGATAAGAAGAAGTTCCCGGGCGACGGCGTCGTCACGGGGTTCGGCACGATCAACGGCCGGCCCGTGGGCGTCTACGCCCAAGATTTCACGATCCTCGGCGGCTCGTTCTCGCAGGTCCAGTCGCAGAAGATCTGCAAGATCATGGATCTGTGCCTCGATGCCGGGTTGCCGTGCATCGGGCTGAACGACTCCGGTGGCGCGCGCGTCCAGGAGGGTGTTTTCTCCCTGGCCGCCTACGGCGAAGTTTTCGTCCGTAACGTGCTGTCGAGTGGCGTCATCCCCCAGATCTCCGTGATCATGGGACCCTGCGCCGGTGGCGCGGTGTACTCCCCCGCGTTGACAGATTTCACGATCATGGTCGAGGGGACGAGCTACATGTTCCTGACCGGTCC
>JGI20166J26741_11796473_pt1 | contig 10195 bp, 5 predicted proteins | sample TergutCu122P5_FD_26741 | JGI IMG/M metagenome (IMG submission 26741) | reverse complement strand
TCGATATCTCGGAACCTGTTCATTTTTGGACCCATGTTGATAGGAACCTTTTTGCTTATTTTGGGGTGGGGAATACCCAGGAAAAGTTTGTGACATAGGTATTGAGACACCCTGTATTTTATCTCACAAAGTTCTAATAAATGTTTAAATTACTTGCAGTTTTTTAAGGTCGTGGTATTTGTTTATCAAGTGAAAGTTAGATCAGCATTATTCAAATTTTTTGTTTTCTCATTTTAACTTTCTGCTTCTCGTCCAAATTATGCTGTTTTAATTTCACAAAACATATGCCTTGTACATGGTATTGTGTGTCCAACATAGTTAATAGTAATGTTGACTTATAGGAACATGAAAGTTTCTTTGGTGGAGCAAGGAACAAGTAAAACTGTGCCTGTAAATAAGTTTCGATATTATTCAAAATGTAAGCCTACTCAAATGTACGCCTATTAGCATTGGTTCTGTAGTATTTTCAAAACTGGTCTGGGTATTCAAAATTAATACACAACTTGTTATACACTTGTTTTTTGAAACCTTCACCGATTATGCCTACATAACCTCTTTCTTCCTGATAATTGAAAAGAAAGTTTCTTTTTTCAACAAAAAAAAAAATCATCCCGACCTTCATCTTAAGATATCATTTTATACTCGTGGATTTACTGACTGTTGGCTGCTTACCGTTGAAACAATGAAAGTATGTTCGGGACCAGTCGGTCGCAGTGTGCTTCAGCATCTCTGAATTATTCTTCCTGCACTTTAAATTTCACACACACTGTCATAACCTCAATATGCTGGTGGAGCATCCTTTCTGACTTTGAACTTGACATAAAAGGTTCAAACTTCACCTTTATTCATTTACAGTATCTGCGGAGTAGAAATCACATCGCCTCGGACAGACGGTCACAGAAAACATTCCTTCGAATTTATTGTTGTATTCGGTGTCCTCGTAAAAATATGCATGTCTTTTATGTTATTCGAATTGCGAGATATTTTATTATAAGCATAGGTTTTAAAATACTTCCACACCTTATAGATGGATAATAAAAGTTGAAAAATATGTACGCCTCGCGTAACAGTTCTAGAGTTTTCTCTGTTTCATTAGCTCTAGATATTCAATTCTTACAAATAACTATCAACGCTCTCTTGAAAATATCATAAAACTGAAGTTAAAAAAAAATTGAAAATACGGGTGTTGTAAATGCATCGTTTCACTTTTTGTACAAGCAAAACATCAAAGCTGAAACCATGTGAACTGAAACAAATAATTAAGGATACAATTAACCCTTCTGTTATAGTAAACAAATTTTACATTGTAAAAACTGTCAGTTTAGATACCTAAGTGTTACACGTACATGCTAAAAAGAGATTCTTCACGCACAGGTTTCTCGTATTGTAATTCTTTGTTTAAAAAAATTAATAAATCTCATAAAACATAGACCCTATATCCCGAGGCGTTTAATTTTTGAGTACACGTCACAGTCAAGTGGTTTAAGGTGTCATATAATTAGACACAGCAACATCATAGTTACATGTGTAATGGGCGCAGAGGACGATCGTCTGGAAGCAGGTTGCGTTCCGCAAGAGGTTGTATAGATCCAACTGATCGTCAAGAAGTACTTCGAGGACGTTCGTTTGGGACAGTCCCAATTCTCGTGCGATATCGCGTTTGCTGCTACACGACTCTCGTTCCACAGCTGCAGTTGTGGCATCTTTCTTCACTGGTGTCCGTACAATACACGAGAGACCTGCATTCATAAGCTCCGTACATGTTACACCTCATGTTCCACGGAGACGCTGCTGCATTCGGCGCAACACATTAGCCTCTGGGTGACGTAACCTCGATTCAAGTACATCAGCACCAGCAAGAGTAGTAGAGGAACCGAGGGTGAAGATATGTTGCGGTATTCGTCGCGTTTGTACGCCACGATCATAGGATTACAGTTGAGCCCTTTGGAAGCAGTGGGTCTTGTACACGTAAAAAAGCGACTTTTTATCATGACAAATAACACAGCTGAGAAATGTGTTGCCCCTCGAAAAGTTAAAGCCTAAGGACCAATTTTTATTAACCGTGAGTAGTTATACATTTATTCTTGCAGCATTAAGTCCAAGAACTTACTTTGTACAATATTTTGAACTTATTTTTAATAAGAAGTCACAATAGAGGCACTTTATTTGCGAAATTCTTTTCATTCTGTTTGTGCATCAAGGCAGATTTTTCTGTATTTTTATCCATATAGATATAATATATAAATACTGAGAAAATCTTAGAAATAAATATTTTACATCAAAGAGTTAGAAATTGATTTTAATTGGGTATAATGAAAAAATTAGTTTTATTTTGCAGCCATTTTGTTAATGTACCATAAATCATATAATAATGTGTTACATTTCTTTAACAGTCCCAGCTAAAGTCTACCTGTAACAGACTACAGCCATCAAGCTATCCGAAACCCAGGTTTAGTAATTCTTGTTTAATTATAAACAAAACGAATTAAAAATGCTCTTATGTTTAAGAGTTAACTGCTTCTTTTCAAGTGATAATCCGTTCAATATTTTATTTCGAAATAAATCCAAAGATTTAGCCTCATTTTTATGGAAGAACGACGTTGATTATGCAATTAAACTAGAATTTTTCTGAGTCTGAAGAGTGGAAAGTGTCTGTTATGCAAATTGGAGGAAAGGGCAACAAAGTTAGTACTTTTCGGTTACACAGAAATGTTATCACTGTAAGAAATCAATTTACTGATAAACTACCTATCACATCAGATTAAGACTTTTTTATTGGAAAAAATGTTCTAACGACAAAAAACTGGCATATTCAAAGGTACGAGCACCATTTTGATCCAAACAACTATATTTAATATATATGTGGAGGCCTATCTTAGAACTAAATAAGCAGTCAATACTAAGGCTCTACCTTCCCTAGAATGTTTCAGAATCGTACGAATACATTAATGAAGACCTATATTAACAAAATTAAAGAGCAGGTTTATTAAAGCCTAACTGCAATCAACATGTACTTTTTCTTGCGTGGGAGGATGTGTAGGCTATTTTTGGAATGTCTTTGATTTTTTTCCATAAGTAGTTTCGGAAATGTAAATGCAGTGTCACTGGTATGTAATTACGTCGAAAATTTAAAAAAGAAATGGAAAAATCTTTTTGTATAAAATCTGTGTTTCATTCTGGTCAATATATTGCGAGTTACACTGGAGTTTCGCCTAACAATTCATCTAGGTCTTCACATAAGTGTTCCTTTATTTTCGGTCACCTTTTATAAAAATTTGAGCGACTGGGCAATTATTCGTGTAATTCTTGAATATTCAATTTAATGATAAATTTTTCGTTACTTTAGAGTCGTTACATGAGTACAAACGAAAAAAAAAAGCAGTTGGGCGCACAGACAGAGCAGTTTTAATACACAGTTTTAATACATTAAAACAGGTCCCAGTTTTCCCCCCTAAGACTTGAGCCGACAATAAGGAAGTAAAATGCATAAAGTGTGGCAGTACGCTATTAAAAAGTCATTGAAAAACGGGAGTGGAGCCAAATATCAAAAGATGGTGTACACCTATATAAAATAACTTAAGATAACTTAGATAATAGGCTTATTTTTAGCCTTTAGCAAACCAACCATGTTGATGAAATTTCGAGGATTGTCATTTCTAACGGTCTAGTTTGCACTAATAGCCGGTTACAGCTTTAAGGACCTCAGTACAATATCCGACGATTTTTCTTATTGAGTTATTAGCAGTTTTAGCAAAATCTCATAATATCTTTTAGAACATCAATTCACTGTGTAAACAACACAAAGAGCGTTTTGTTTTCCTCAACATCTATGGAAAGACTGGCTGATTTTTGTAGACTGGAGAGCATATGTAGGGCCTAGGTCATCCAAAAAGGGACACGATATTTATGCAAGTTTCATTTTCTGCTTCGGTAATAGGACTACTATTAATGAGGCCAGGTGGACTAGCAAGTTTGGAGAGAAAAAATCGCCACTGTTCTATAATTGTACTTTAATAATTTAATCCCCCCCCCAAAAAAAGCAACGACTAGCCTTTCGGAAGTTTGGTATGCCTCTTCTTTCAAGGAAAAGCTCAGGGAAACCTTCTACTTCCACAGGGTGGCACGTAGAAACAAACGTGCAAATACGATTCAAACTCGTGATCCTTGCATCCTTATGGTCCAGTACCAGGATCAACGATAATGAATATTGTAGAATATGGAGAGGAAAGATGCGCTCAAGTTTTAATTTTTTAAAGATTGCTCTATTCTGGGATGTGGCACTTTGTAGCCTGATGCAGATTTATTAATGCTGCAAACAAATTTTCTACCTACTTTTCAGAGTAATCTTCTACGCTGAAAATGGAGGGAGCAGTTTTCTCCGAAACATCCGTTGGGTCACTTACCAGAACACAGCAGTTCAAATAGTCCCCACCGTGAAAACATAAAAATTCCAGAGTTTTTTTTTGTGTATCCAAGTTATTGTTAAGTATCTCTTCGATATTTTTTTGTTGTCTGTGACTGTACGTAACGTGAGGGGAAAGAGCTCAAATTGGATTGGTGAATATCCTTAAAAGCCGCGTTCCTATTCACCCCACGACTATCAAACTCACTCCAAATTCCCTCATTTCACATCGTGGTATAATCTGCCTCACAACACACACAACTACGTGTACATGTTCTTTCCTGCGATGTAAATATAGTGCACACAGTGATGAGGTTTTGCAAATAGTCCTTTGAACTTTAACGTGCCGTATTGTCAAATGGAAGAATATCTTAATATAAGATAAAGGGAAATCTCACAGGGATAATATAAAATACTCTAAGAATTATAACTTTTCGCTGATAGTAATAAAGGTAACGTAAAATGATTTCTGAATGAACTAAGTTACAATCAAAGCACAGATAACCGAAATTCAAAAGAAATAATTATATACTAGTAAGTACTAAGTTGATTTGATTAGTGAATTACGGTATGAATCCTGTCGTTGCTTGGTGTGAGTTTTCATTATCATTGCTATTTATATTATGTAAAGCGACAGCTTCAATATGTCACAAAAAATACCCGTTCTTGCTCCGGAATGTGGTCCTTTTCCTTGTCAGTTAAAAAAAAGAAGTCTACCACCGGAAACTTTAGAGAAGGAATGACACTAAAATTTATGAAAATATCTTTTTTATGGATAAAAAATAGATTAAGAATGAGGACTAGAATGGTGTCCAGAATTCCTACAGCAGATATTTCACGTAAGTTGGATACACGTCATATTTTGCTGAGCTGTGTTAGATCTAACACAGGGCACAGGAAACTGGCAGGAAAGTTACTATTATATTAGGCGCTTGCGAAAAATTGCGAAAAACAACTGTTAGCTTCTTCTTGTCCGTTCGTCCACCCGCACAGAACAACTCGGCACCCACTGGAAGGGTTTTTTTTTTAAATATGATGTTTGGGTATTTTTATAAAATCTGTCAAGAAAATTCAAGCTTCATTAAAATCTGAAAAGAATAATTGGTAATTCGCAATAAGGCCTATGCACCTTTGTGATCATGTCTCGCTCATTTCTTTTTTTAATGAGAAATGTTTCAGACAAATTTGTAGAGAAAATCAAAATACATTTTTTGTTGAATAAAGTTTTTCAACAATCGTCAAACTTATGAGATAATGTGGAAAAATACTGTAGAGCCTGACAGGCCACAGATGATAATATGGCGCATGCGCATTGCATGCTAGATACATAAGGTTACAAACATACACTCCTAATATATTATATTTATTGTTTTTCCACTGCAACAATGGCTGCAGGAACGCTCCTCAATGTTACATTATACATACGTGTACATTGCCTGTCCTAGGTTTCATACGAAGTGTACGCTGCATGTACGAGATGGTGGATTAGATACGACAACATCAGCTTTACGATAAGGTGAGGGCATCAGGGGAAGTGAAAATAAATAATTTAAATACCACATTTAACATCCTACGGTTAAAACGTATCGAATGGTGAAATAATTCGTGAATATATATGCGGTTTAAATAAAAGTTTTTTATTGTTTAAGAAAACATTCCGCTAATTAATAAACATGAAAATGAGACTTTACTGAAATAATTTGTGAACATAGTTTAAAAGCAGCACGTAATGGGGTTGAAAGCAAGATTTTTATTGGCTGGGGAAAAATTTATTGTTGATTGTAGCGATAAAGGTCTAGACTTGTGTTCAGGTGGCGAAAGGTTCGAATCTCCTCTGGAATGCAACCATCTTGAATGATGTTTTCTTGATATTCCTCGGTTCATAGATTCGATTTGCAAATGAGAAACAAACTGATAATTACAAATGCAGCCTACGAATAAGACTATAGACCTATACAGGGGGGCGCGCATGCGCACAAACACACCTACGGAGTGAGGCAGAAAAACCTGACGGTTTTTAAGTCCCGTTATATTGGCAAACTTATGGGGTGAGGTAATGCAACCAAGGTCAGTGGCTAGCTGGTTTCATGCCATTTCAGTAGCCATGGAGCAGTGGACAGCGCAACATCATGGTTTCGTTGTTGAAACTTATTTCAAGAATGGCGATTCAGCCGTTACAACACAACGATTATTTCGCAGACACCTTAACATTCCTCGTCATGGCCGTGTTCCCTGTCGTAACACCATAAAAGAATGGATACAGAACTATCGGGAAAATTTTTCGGCCTTAAAAAGGAAACCCCGAGGCAGAATTCCTACGGTACGAACACCAGAAAATGTTGATAAGGTAAGGATGGCTACTGTGAAGAGTCCAAGGCTTTCAGTGAGGAGGCATTCAGCTGCCATAGGATTATCTGATCGCAGCGTGCGGAGAATTTTGCACAATGATCTTAATTTTCATCCGTACAAAATTGCTATTGTTCAAGAATTAAATGACCGCGATATGGCTAACCGCAGAATTTCTTCTGAGCAACTTCTCGAAATGCTGAATGATGATGGTGTTATCAACATTCTCCTAATGACTGATGAAGCACATTGCCACTTGTCAGCTTATGTCAACAAACAAAATTATCGCTACTGGGCACCTGAAAATCCACAAGAGCTCCATCAGCATCCTCTCCACAGCGAAAGATTGACTGTCTGGTTTAGGATCGCATCTTTTGGAGTTCTTGGCCCTTACTTCTTTGAAGACAACAAAGGTACAGTCGTTACTGTGACATCCGAGTGCTATGTGGCAATGCTATGCAACTTCCGTGAACCTGAGTTACGTCGTCGTGGGATCGATCTCTCATTAGTATGGTTTCAGCAAGATGGAGCAACGGCTCACACAGCAAGGGCATCAATGAGTGTTCCGCGGGAAATGTTTCCACAACACGTCATTTCCCGTGGCGGCGATGTTCCATGGCCGGCACGTTCGCCTGATCTCTCCACCTGTTATTACTTTTTATGGCGTATCTCTAAAGCAGAGTTTTCATCTCTAAGCCTAGAACCATAGAGGAACTAAAGCAAAACATAAAGGAAGAAATCGCGGCCATCCCGGAGCAGATGACTCGTCGGGTGATGGAAAATCTTGGAGTAAGGCTGAAACAGTGTTTGAAAAATGGTGGGAGACATCTGAGAGACGTATTTTAAAAACTTAAAATGGTTTATACTGAGTTTTCCAGTGATAACTTTTACGTACGAGTAAAAAGGTGAAACCCCTTTGTGTTATTTCATTTTGAAAACCGTCAGGTTTTTCTGCCCACTCTGTATATACATTAAAAAATGTGGATCGTAACTTTGCCTATATTTTCCGTTAGTTATCTAAGCGTTATGAAAGGAAATCTTAAATTTCCACCTTTGAAATTTTGTCCAAAAAGTTTTTAGTTTATGATAAGTCTGTATAGACTGATGAATTTTATACTCGTATTTTCCATTCCGTGCGTTGTGACACAGTTACTACAATGGAAATCATAAAAATGCACGCACTTCGTTATAAGTACAATAATGTTTTAAAATACATAAACTCCTGTATGATTCGGGCCGCACTCACCAGGGAGTGTACAGTTGTATAGTACAATCGTTAGAACTTATTATGCTCTCCACCATGTGGAAAGGTCGGAGGTGCAGCAATGTATGATGACATACTATGAGAGCAGAACTTATTTTATATATATATATATATATTTGCAGCCCTTCGTGTAGGTTATTAGACTTATAAGCCAGCTGATATGACGGTATTTAAGGAGCGCGATTTATCAAGAGCGTTAAGAACCAAGAAACACGTTAAGAATTTCGTTACGAAACTCTCTCGAAAAACCGTGATAAAAAAGGGAGAGTATTTTTGAATTAAAGGTGAGACGGAAAGGTATAAAGAACGTAAAACGACGTGAACTTCAACTCAGAAGCTTAGAAGAAATACTAAAATAAAACGCTTCAATTGACACGTTTATTAACAGTAGGGCTAATAGTTGCAGGAATTTTAAGTGCAGATGTCGGGTGGGTTTATCGTGCATATTTTGAAATAAATAAAAACTTCAAATGCACTAAATTTATATCTTTCAAAGGAAGAAATGTTATAGTTTTAGTAGAACAACGTAAAATATTCAACACAAAAGGTTTTACGAATGAAAATTAAATATTTTGTTGCACGACTGTATTCACAATACCCACCTCTAAAACTTCTAAATTTAGGATTGTGGATTTCTGACACATAATTCTGCATCGTTGGATAAATGTTTCCAGACGTCTCGAATGGACGTAGTGCTTCATATTCTGAGATTTACTGCACCTCATGACTTTTGTCACCACAACGGCACAAAATGGCTGCCTCTTTCATAGCCCTTAGTACCTCTGACATTTTCTGATTCTTGCCCGATTAATGACAGTTTCTGAGATGACTGTACATCGATAAGGACCAACGTCACCTACGTACTTCCGGCTCTTACCGTTCTGCTGACTATCAACCTTTACCTACTAGGGGCTCATCAGACCAACCACCTATTACAGGAAGGAAAATGGCTGCCGTAAATTTTTTCCCGCCCAACATCGTATCTACCTTCAGCCTCTGTACGCCTACTTGTAACATTTTACGTGCTATTTGGTTACGTATAGCTAAGATATAACATTTTAAGGCGGTTCTTGGAAATGTTCTACGCCTCCTACCACCAGAACTAGAAAGGGAAGAGGAATGAAAGCCATCAGAAACAGTAAGAGAGCACGCTTTCCCACTTTTAGTGCCTGTGTTTTATGGTGGGTACGTGTGAGGCAGTACGTCTGGTTAATTATACACCAGAAAGTCCAAGGCTATGTGTACTTTGCTACATATCCACGGTGGAGATGGATAAACATTAAACTCGCAATATTAACACGTAGGCTCTCTGTAGCCGCCTCGTATTTGTGATATCATTTTGCAACACTCAGTAATTTCACAGTATAATACAATTTTATGTACAGAAAGTGTAAATTAATATATAATTTTAATGATCCAGGAGATAGGTCCAAATTTTTATTGTTTTCTTAAAGGTTTTTAAGCCCTGTTTACGATAGTTAGCAGTCCATATATCAAGAAATTAAATCACGGCTAGTAGAATCTACTCACACTCTTCTAAGGCTTACGTTTCTCTTTTCTGTGTGAAATCTCCTCTTTAGCATTACGTAGGCATTGAAGTTTTGGGATGAGTGGAATTCTGTAATTGCTGATAACATCAGACAGCCATCTCGTGAAAAATAAAAAAAACCACGCCTAAGAAAGTTTAAAATACTCCTCGGTTTAAGGACCTTATATTGAATACATAAATAATATGAATACGAACAGTGAACTGAGTAGGCCCCATATCCAGAGTATAGGCTATATGCTGATAAAAAATAATTAAATGCTTCTGCCAGGAATAGAAAATTAGCCGATCAGCTCCTAGCCACCCAGTACAGAAGTACGGAATTAAATATTCCGGCTCATTACATGTATAGGATGAGATCTATAATAAGGTATAAAACAATGAATTATGTAGTTTAAAAATTGCGGACATTGTAATTGTATTGCTGTGACCACAAGACCGGCTACACTGCATCCCCGCACAACACAGGAAGTAGAATGATTGATATTTGTTTGTTTGTAACTGCTGGTGAAGGAAGGGCCTTGTTTAATAGAGCAAAATTATAGCCTTTAAATATCAGCACACACACACACACACACACACACACACACACACACACACACACACACACACACACACACACACACACACACACACA
>JGI20166J26741_11796362_pt1 | contig 10196 bp, 5 predicted proteins | sample TergutCu122P5_FD_26741 | JGI IMG/M metagenome (IMG submission 26741) | reverse complement strand
TGCGGAAGCTGCAACGAGCAACTCGCGCAGTTCACAACCGAGCGGCAGCCTGTGTTGCGGCCGGCGGTGGCATTTTTGAAAACCAGCTTTAAGCACAGATTAATTCTAATTAAATGTAATTTCACGAAGTTAACTTTACATTTATCCTTTAAATGTATCATGTATTATGCTTGTTTATTATTTTGTTCCGTTTATTGTCATTAATCGTTATCTTCTATTCTAAGTTTCAAGCGGTCATAACTCCGTAACCGTCAAAAATCGGACACATGTTTATATGAACTTCTTTGATCACAAAGACCTAGGAAATCACCTCCTGCAGTAATGTCCACAAGTCGTGAAACGCCCTGTGTATAACGCCAGTTTAACATTCAGCATTTCTACGTTCTGCCCACACAGTGTATTCATGTGTTTTGTGTGGATCTGAGAACAAGCAGCGATTATTACCCTATACAGCATTAACTGACTGGTTTTTATAACCGAAACGGCGAGTGTTTATGGCGTGGTACGGCCTGGAGCTTTGAATGTAATTCCTGTTAGTCTGTGTCTTGAAGAAAATGAAACAGACAATGAAGTTACAGACAATTAGATGGTTCTTTGTTATGTCATTCTTGCTACGTGTTTCGATGCAGGGGCGGATCCAGGTTTTGTAGTGCCTGAAGCTTACACAATTTCTAGAGCCGTTTTTAAGAAAAATATAAAATTATGAACAAAAAATGTACAGAAGTGAATATTTATTTACGGTCCCTCCTAGGCCCTTGGAAGGGGCCCGCGCAAGTGAGGGGCACTGCAGCTTTTTAGCTTCAAGGTAAATCCGTCAGTTCCAATCCTTTGGATCATCTTCAGGGAGGAATGGCAGTTGAAGGCCACACATTACACAGAATGTAATATCACGTTTAAATAACACAAATTCACATAAAAGCTGTTTTCACTTATCAATTTATATTACTATATATAGTCACCTCTCAATTCTACTGGGTTTCTTAATATAATACATTAAATATTATTATTATTATTATTATTATTGAGTTTAATATAATTAATCATTATTTACATTTGTTGCGGGAATTAAAATACACGTATCAGAGATCCCCCATTCTGACACGCAGCTTTTATCTCTTGCAATTGTCGATTATCGCTTGCTGATCACTGTTATCTACATATCCATAAATCGTTATCGTCAGTCATTGCAATCTTGCCTGTGTTCTCCCCTGTTTATGTCCAAATGTTTTTTGTCCTTCTAGATTTTTTGTTTGTACACCGAAATACCTGGAACACAACAAGGGGTGGCTTTTCTCCTAACGATACGCGTATTTCTTCTTGCAATCATAATCACGGTTCATTGGCAACATTTGCCAAGGTACAACAAAGCAAATCCAACAGCCTTACACTCAAGGTTAACGTAATTACTTCTCAAAGCAGTACGTACTGCCCGCTCCATAAATACTTAAGTTTATAAAGTTCGTTGTATAAGTACAATCAAATGACGACATGTCTGCAGACTATACGAGTATGGTGCGAATGATGCTAAGGAATTATATGGTAGCAATGTCGCAAGAAAGCCAAACATTAACATGGAAGAAACGAGGAAAATCATAAAAAGCTTCAGTCCAAGGCCCGAGTACAGTCCCAGTTCAGTCTACGTGCCAAGCGCGATAACTACAGTGGCACTGTGACACGTTTTTCTCCCAGTACTTCAGTTTCCCCTGTCAGGATCATTCCATCAATGCTCCATACTTATTCAACTACCACCCACGCTGTATAATGTTCTTCTACCAGCACTTCAGTTTCCCTTGTTAGAATCATTCCGCCAATGCTCCATATTCATTCATCTACTAACGACGCTGTACAATCTAACAAAAACAAGGCGCTTTGTCTCCTCCACAACATGAGGTGTTCGCGTTGGTGCTAGCGAAATGTACTGTACACTGGTACACGATTACCGGGTTTGGTTCGAATTTGAACCTACAATGTGTAAGAACACAAATCAGTTGGTTTTATAAATAAGAGAATTCAATTAGTAGTGTACCTTAACCCAATTAAGCCCAGTGGTTACTATATGTACCACCAGGTTTAACATTCACCAATTTTACTTTCTGCCCACACAGTGCATTAATGTGTTTTGTGTGGATCTCAGAACAAACAGCAATTACTTCCCTATACAGCAATAACTGACTGGTTTTTGTAACGGAGAGGGAGTGTTTATTGCGCGGTACGAGCTGAATATTTAAAAAGTTCGGTTTTTCATCTTGAAAGAGCTACAAAGCCTTAACACACGCTGCTTCTGCACGTTCATGCATTTTGCATTGCCGACCAGTCGGTACGGCGGCTCAGATCCTGGACCCAGCCCGACAGGATGACATATCCATGACCCGAATGGGATACGAAGCTAGTACCCAAGGCCCTGAGCACCTCAGACGTCAAAGTTAACACCTTTATGCAAGGAAATGTTATTTTTACTCAGAAAAGAATTTATTTCGGTGTACTTTAATGCTTCATGTCCTAGGCTACTAACGTTCCATCTCCTACGTTACGCACAATAGATTTTTCTCCCCATTGAACACAGACATTTCTCCTCATAGTGGCAAGAGGCCGGGCTCTGAACAAGGTCAATCGATACAAAACTCCGGTTGTACTTGGCATCCGCAACTCGTACATTCGCAAGATATCGCATCCCGAGATCGCACTGCCTCTGTGGCCTCAGCAGAAAAAACAAAAATGTTCATCCTACGTAAGAACGGAGTGGCTGGTGGGGGGGGAATGCATTCAGCGCGCAAGACTCGAGAGTGTCAACAGTAGTAAAGGCACAAGGTCCGCCCTGGACGTCCAGATAAACACGAGTTGGGAATTGATGGCGCCCCGCGACGGCAGAAGTTGCACAATGTCGGCGACAGTCGCAGGTAAGTGGAGACGTCACAGAGCCACGAGCGTTCGCCTGTATAAGTTGCTATCTGGTGTTATCTCCGGAGATATACGGCAGCACGCGCGTCGGGCATTACCAACTGCAGCACCCAGTGCGTACTGCTACGAAGATGGGTAGGGCATGTAGAACCACATACAGAACTCGTCAGGAAACCTGAATCGATGACACCGCTGATCGGGAAGGGTGTCAAATGGACTGAGCTTGAAACAGGCATAAACGGTCAGCTTTTGTGTACACGGCAATGAATCTACGGCTGACACAAAAACAATAATTTGCTTTACTGCTCAAGAATAAGCTGCACCACGGAGAAGGGGATGGAGTGCATCCAACAGCACAAGCCATAAATGGGCGCGTTTCGCTGCTGCATAGTGTGCGTATAAATTGCTCTTTTATTGTTCTGTTCCGAACTTGAAATAATGTGATGTCACCAGATACGATACTTGTGAATGAGTCGGAAGAAGCGATCGTGACCTGTCACGATATCAATACGAGAACAAGCGGTTCTGGCCTGGATTCGAACTGGCGGTCCTCAAGCTACGTGTCAGGCGATAACTGCTAACGTGACATTCTGCTCGGCGAGTTGGCAGTTACATTCATAACCCTGTAGAACCCAGTGGTTACTATATGTACCACCAGTTTAACATTCAGCAATTCTACGTTCTGTCCACACAGTGTATTTAGGTGTTATGTGTGGATCTCAGAACAAACAGCGATTATTTCCCTACACAGCATTAACTGACTGGTTCTTATAACCGAGACGCAGAGTGTTTACTGCGCGGTTGGACTGCATCTTGATATATATATATATATATATATATATATATTTCAAGTTAATTTGATTCTTTCAAGGGCTGAAGTTAATCACAACGCATTCCTTCGAATACAAAGCCTACTGCACGTTTTCCAACCGCGGTCCTCACCCGCTCCATACCGCATGCCCTCACAGTGCTGCTATCATAGTCTGTGACGTCAGTACATGGGCATACACTGCCAAGTATTTACCGCTATGGTCGGCTGTACACATAGTGAAGAGCTAACAACCGTGACATGTCAAAGGACTGTCATCACGTGGCAGATGGAACCTCCGTGACTTGGCAGTGACCGCTCTAGGACTACAGCCAGGAGGTGCAAGTGAACCCACTTGCAATTTGCAAAAAAAGTCAAACACAAAGATGCTGATTAGCCCGCTAAAAACATGCCTCACACCGTACCGGAGCCATGTGCTGCCTCTGTTGAACCGCTGTGGCTGGACACAAGACACACTGACGTACGTAATTGTATTCAGACTTCTCTGACCTTACACGCACGGCGCAGAAACAAATAAACAGTGATGCAACATGGCGACAGAATCACCACCTGTAAGAGATAGCTGGCAACTTGCACAGTGTACCTGCAACATTACATGGCATGGCACAGTAGCAACACGCAGTACTTCGATAATGCAATGTGCCTGGTTCTCCACGAAGTGATGGTTTGATGAAGAACATTATAACAACGTAGTAACGCGAATGTGCTCATTATAATCCCGCATGTACGCGAGCTCCATCACGCACGTCCATTCCCGTCTGTTCTGTAGCTGTCCTCCGGCTGTACGTACAAAGCTGCGCGATATTTATATCGCTATCTTTCAGATTTCGGGTGGCGAGACGTACTTTAACAGATGAATGTGACTAATGCACTGAGTTGACGGCATTCAGACTGCGACAGTCACCGGACAGGTCACAGGAATGTGTCTTATCTCGTTATCTGCACTTCACATATGTAGGTAGCTCAATGAACCCTTGGCAACCTTTACTGTGTCTTATCGATTTGATAACACTCATATCTGATGAACCACTGATAAGAATTCCTCATTTTCCTGCTTTCTGGATTTCGTAACTTCGCCGTGCTCCGCTGTTGTATTAAATCATGTTTATCATGGTGTGGCTGGGGAGTCCGACGGTGAGCGTCAGGCAGCGTCAGTGTTATATTCAGAGGCATAGCCAGGATGGAAGGGGGGGGGGTTCTTAGGGCTTAACTTACACCCCCGCCGGGAAATTTTCGACTTGCATCCAGTTTCGTAGGATTGACTGTGTAGCAGGAAGTGAATACCGTAAGGACAGTGTCACGAGCAGATTAAAAAAAAAAGCACATTTAAATTGGCAGAGATGGCGAGCATCGAACGATAAACATGTGACAGGTTGACACGTGCAGAATGCAATGCGGTGCGGTGGTTACAGTGCCGTAGTGCACTCCACTTCTGGCAACCCTTCCGTCAGCTATATTGTGCCACTTCTGGCACCTTGCACTGCAGTACGGAACGCTGGTGCAGCATGGCGTCACTGCTGTCATTCTCAAAATGCAAGCTAATTCCGCGATCTGTTCGCTTTCCATCCAGTACAGTGCTGCTGTTCGTTCGCTCTCAGACATACGTCCGAACGCCCAAGAGCGACTGTTACGTATTACAGTGAACGCTGCTTGGACACAAGCACTGTGGCCTGTCTAACATGACAAATACTTTTAATACTTATCAAAATGCTGGTCATCACATCCATTTGTAACAGTGGCAAGACGTGGTCGGTTACTTCAAGTAAAATCAGCTGTTATGGCACCAGGATTTTGTTAAACTTGATGGTAACCACTGGGCTTTTAAACGTTAACATCAACACCGCCACGTGACGGTATGGCATTCATTCCAAACAGCGTGAACTGTAGCGTGGGACCGGAAAGTTTAAAGTTCTACAGCAACCAACATTGCATTCTAACAGCTCCACGCAAAACACACGACGACCTGCATCTGTCGGCGACACAAAGCGACGCAACATAACACAACATAAAGCGACACAACAAAAAGCGACGCAACATAAAACGACACAACACAAAGCGACGCAACATAAAGCGACTCAACATAAAGCGACACAACAAAAAGCAACACAACATAAAACGACACAACACAAAGCGACGCAACATAAAGCGACTCAACATAAAGCAACACAACACAAAGCGACGCAACATAAAGATACACATAACAAAGCGACGCAACACAAAGCGACACAATATAAAGTGATACAACAAAAAGCGACACAACACAAACCGACGCAACACCAAGCAACACAACATAAAGCGACACAACACACAGCGACGCAACACAAAGCGAAGCCACACAAAGCAACGCCTATGTGTTACATTACAACATTTTCCTTCTCCTCCGTGAAGTGTAAATAAGTACGCTCGCATAAAAACCAACTTTGGACATCTTACCACTGTGCGTCCAAATCCGAGACTACGCGAGGGCGCAAAATGAATTTCCAATGGAACACGTTCCCCCAAGTTTCGTCACTTTTCAAAATAAATAGTATTATTCCGTCAAAACACAACAGCATACAATCATCAGCACCCTAGAATGGCTACATGTTTCGATCTTTTCTAGACCACCAATTATAAAACTTTTACAATTATTTTAACGCACACCCTGTAAACAGTATGGGATCCCATAATGTATAGTGCGCACCGATTGTACCTTCTATTGGAAAATATTGGCCTGAAGATGGTCTAGAAGAGACCGAAACATGTAGCCATACTAGGGTTCTGATGATTGTATGCAATTGTTGTTTCGACGGAATAAAACTATTTTATTTTTTTAGTATTAAAACACAACGGAATGTCACCTATTAAAATATTCGTTACATTTGGTTCACCGAAACATGTCACTGTTACTGAAATGCTGTGACAGGGACAGCCTGCCATGCGGGCAACGCTCTGCCTGTAGGAAAAGGACAGGGACAGCTTGCCATGCGGGCAACGCACTGCCTGTGGAAACACGACACACATATTCCTGCACTTTACAGTAGACGCGAAATATAAAAACATGCAAAGCGTGTTCAATGACGTTTTCGGAATGCTACGATACATAATTCAAATCACTGACATTCGACCCGTCATAGCAGACACTCCCACCAAATAGCAAAAACATAATACATCTACATAACAAAGTACTGAAACCTATTAACCTTCCAAAGCCCACTGGTACCACCTGTTTAACATTCAGCAATTTTACGCTCTGCTCACACAGTGTATATATGTGTTTTGTGCGGATCTGAGAACAAACAGCGATTATTTCCGTATACAGCATTAACTGATCGGCATTTATTGAGAGATTTAACCCTTTAAAGCCCAGTAGTTACTATATATACCACCAGTTTAACATTCAGCAATTCTACGTTCTGCCCACACAGTGTATTTGTGTGGATCTGAGAATAAACAGCGATTATTTCGCTATACAGTAACAACTGGTTGGTTTTTATAAGAGAGACGGTGTGGTTACTGCGCGGTACGAACTGGGTCTTTATAATTCAGGCCAATTTTCACATTTAGGGTTAATGCAGCCCACCGCGATAAACGCGTACTGGAAGTGAAAACAATCAGCTGTAGCGGCCTCAATGTTCGTGAACCTCAGTGTTCGGGACTGCCAACTTTCCCTGCCCCCAACTCTAATAGATCGTTTCGACCTTTCGTGACAGGTTCCAGTAAATCGGTATGAGACCATGCGCATCACACGCCAGCTTTCCCCTACTCTCCTTCCCTCACGCAGAGCACTCTCAGCTCAGTCATCGCATTCCGCTTCTACCATTTCATGTAGTGTTTGTATTCTTATTTGTCTGTTTTATGCTTCTTGAGATTACTTTACATGATCATATATTGATATTGGTGCTTAGTAATTTCTTGGAACCAAACAGGCTTTTACATTGCGAATGGATGTTCGTGACTGTTTTATCGGCCCCAATTAATAGCGAACACCGAGATTCCACTGTTTTGACTTCCAATTAATCAAATTTAACACCGGTCAACAAATACGACCTCCGAAGCTAAGCCAATCAAGAATTTCCAGGCCTCCTATAAAACCGAAGGTTTCTCATCAACTCCAAAGTTCGACCCGTTTCGACACGAATAAATCACAAGTACCTAAAAGCTCAGTCCTTGTAAAGTAATTGGCGTACTTTCTTAACGACGCTGTAGCACTTGATAAAATACACGTGCACAGCAATAACACTACAGCCCAACGTACCTGTGGCACTACATGGAACTGATAAGCGTCAGGCTCCAGCCGCTTTACCCCGCGGCAGCCAACTGGATAAGAGATACGTAAGTGGATTTATAGAACCGAAATAAGGCAACATTTTAAAAAGGTATCCCCTCAGAGGCCTTACGAAACATGAACGTCTGTATTTTAGACTGTACATGTACATTTACATGGTCCAACAACTGAGTTCCGGGACTCGTTCTACACCAGCAGCCACACACGGCGTAAGATGGAAACTTTTATTTTCCTTACAGTGATGTTCCCTGACTACAGCACATACTTTACGTATTTCTAAAAGTTGCAAAAGCCACGCGGATGGCGTCCCAGGAAATTTAATTTAAGTAGGTGGTTACGTTCTTCTTGCTGCTCTGGTGTCTTGTCCTTGGAGGACACCCTTCACTTTAATGAACACAGACAAGCCGCCCGGCGAGAGGTCAGATGACAAAGCGGTTGCCTGATCATCACGCTGCGATTCGTTGTACTGGCAGAACGAGCTTACTTATGAGGCTGCAGACCGTGAGGCACCTGAGGGACAAGAATGTCTCCACCTTAACGTGCAGCTGACTCTCCACCAACTGTCGTCGCTGGACGGTGTCTGCCCATCAGTTCATTTACGAAATGCTGCAACTGCTCTGCTGCTGACCGCCATCCACTTCGCCAGTCATCTTGAGGTCCTCACGTCTCTCCTGCAGCTTTTGCGCCACACGAAGACACGCGCACAAGATCCTGTTTCAGTTTATAAACAGTTTCAAGCAACTTGTATGTTTCTGCAGCTTCTTCCAGAGTTTGAAACAAAACTTAACGTTCGCTCGACGCCATCAAAGAGAAATACAACTCACGCGCAGCGCTGCTACGGATGAAATGACGGCTAAAACTTTTTTCATTCAGCCCTGGCGGTCATTTCACGAACTAAAAGGAACTGGCTGCAACTTCTTCATGTACCATACTATGCGTATTTACACGACTGCATCAGTGTCAGAACTTATGTGGCCACCTGCACAGAAATGCTATTTCTTACATCAATTCTAATTGGCAATGGTTTCATCATTGTAGGGTGCTAAATGCATACATGAATATCAAGAACACTGTCTTCTGCGAGGGGACGGCGTCACATACCTTCACAGGCATCATCAAGGAAATCTCAAACCTCACAGGGCAGATGGATATGATCACAAAAAGTTAGAACACCCATTTTAATACCTTTCCTCTCATTTACCAGTAAAAACTCCTGTAGCAAGATCTTTGAAATTCAGAATCTCAGGTAGCAACCCCCTGGTAAATCTGTTACCTTCATTGCTTTTAATGTTTCTTTGCAGTAATACAGTGGATGTTTGTTGGATTGGCAACTGTTGGCAGTGTTGCAACCCCCTGTTGTCCGGGACCAAACCTACTTAATACAAAAGAGACTCGTTGTAACGGATTCCCTGATGTTGGATTGCACATAAACTGCAGTGACTCTGGCATCTTCATACTCGATCCCAATGAACTGCCAGATGACACGTTCACCATAGATCCCACCACAGGCAATCTTCAATCAGGCAGAGAAGTCATACAACAAGACAAGTAAGTTTCATAGTTCGGGGGAAAAAACAATTATGTTCGCATAGTATTGATGCTGGACATGCAAGGCACGGTCATGACCACAAACTGGCTATTCGAGCCCCCTAATGTCTGCAGTCAGTGCAGAGTGGTCACTGTGCGGCTCACCTCAGTATGCCTCTCTCAAAACATTCGCTCTGTTTACTTACTGCTTCAGTCATTGTGGACAGTTTTGAAACACACACAAAATGCTGGTGGTGTCTGCACAGTGCTTCACTTCTTACCAGCATGGCTGTTCACCACTGTGCCAACAACTAGCAAGTAACTGGTCACCATTACAAACAGTGAGTGTGTCAGTCTGTCAGTCAGTCAGTCAGTAAGTCAGTGAGCACACATCAATAAAAGTAAGTATGTTTGAGTTTTAAGCTCATTCTTTAAAAAATACGGACTGTTTTACGACTGATCAAAAATACTTAATCATGTGCTAAGCTGTCCAGCCCTCCCGACCCAGTGCTTCAAGTGTGTTAGCTAAACACTGGCTACATGTCTGTCTCATGACCAGCTGCCACAACATTCATGTGCTGCTCCAAGGCCTGTTTCATCATCTGTCAAATCTTACAGTGTTAATTCCCCAGTGTTGCTTGTACCAAGCATATCTATCACATTATTATTATTATT
>JGI20166J26741_11796251_pt1 | contig 10198 bp, 9 predicted proteins | sample TergutCu122P5_FD_26741 | JGI IMG/M metagenome (IMG submission 26741) | reverse complement strand
TCGATGCGGGTCGAGGTCTTCTCCCCCGGCAGCAGCACCGGCACGGTGACCCACGCCTTGACGGGCTTGCCGGGACCTGGATGGTCGGGCGTGCCCAGCCGGGACAGCAGCTTGAGGACGGCGCGCTGCTTGGTCACGTGGGCGTCCTCGTGGGGCGCCATCCGGTAGCACGTCATGAGGTCCAGGGCGGCGGCCAGCCGCCGCGAGACGTTGCCGTGCAGGTCCATGGCGGTGGAGACGAGCACGTCCGGCCCGACGACGGCGCGCACGGCCTCGGCCAGGTCGGCCTCGGCGTCGTAGCGCCCGACCACGTTCATCGCCCCGTGGATGTCGAAGAAGACCCCGTCGAGCGCGGTGTCCGGGCTTGCCATGACCTCGGTCAGCCGCTGCGCTGTCTCGGCCTTCACCGCGTCGTAGACCTCCGGCAGGACGGCCCCGCCGGGCTGGGAGCGGGCGTGCATGAGCGGCACCCACTCGGCCGCCTCGCGCAGGGGCTGGCCGGGGGACAGGAACGGGTAGTAGGCCAGCAGATCCGCGCCGCGCCGCAGCGTGAACGCCTCCCAGCCGGAGCGGTGGGGCGAGAACGTCGAGGCCTCGATCGACATGCCGCAGATGCCGATGCGCGGCCTGCGGCCCGCGCGGGCCGACGACGCGACCGCCCCCGCCGCCGCCTCGCCGGCGGCGCCAGGATCAGGCGACATCGTAGTATTCGGTCCCGGCGCTGGCCAGGTGGGACGAGCGGTCCCAGCCGATCTCGAAGGCCAGGTGGGACATGCCGATGAGCACACCGTCGCGGGCGGACCGGACGCGCTCGATGAGCAGTTCGTGCGTCGCGATGGGGTGCGAGCTCTGGTAGATCTGCGACCGGATGGCGGCCACGAACGGCTCGATCTGGGCCAACTGGCCGCCGACGAACAGGGCCGCCGGGTTGAAGAAGTTGGTCACGATGGCGAGGATCTGGCCCAGGGTGGTGCCGGCGGTGCGCACGGCCGTGCTCGCCTCGGGATCGCCGGCGAGGGCCAGGGCGACGACGTCGGCCGTTGTCTCGACCTCGACGCCCTTCTCCTGCAGGGTCCGGACGAGAGCCGCGCCGGAGGCGATGGTCTCCAGGCAGCCGCGGTTGCCGCACGAGCACGGCAGCTCCGTGGCGGCCGGCACGCGGACGTGCGTGATGTCGCCGGCCCCGAACGTGGCGCCCCGGTGGATCCCGCCGTTGATGATGATGCCCGCGCCGATGCCCGTGCCCGCCTTGACGGTGACGGTGCAGCAGAGACCGCTGGGCCGGGCCAGGTACTCCCCGTACGCCATGGCGTTGGCGTCGTTCTCGATGGCCACGGGCACGCCGAAGCGGCGCTCCAGCCAGCCCCGCACGCCGAAGCCGGCCCAGCCGGGCATGCGCGACGGCAAGATCACGGTGCCGGCCTTCGTGTCGATCGGCCCCGGCACGGCCATGCCGACGGCCCGCAGGGCGCACGCCTCCGCCAGTCCGGCGAGCAGCGCCTCGGCCCGCGCCGACACCGCCTGCAGCGCCGCCTCGGCGGCATCGGCCAGGTCGACGTCGATGGTGTCCTCGGCCAGGATCTCGTCGACGACGTTGACGACGGCCAGGCGGGTCTGCCGGGCGCCCAGGTCGATGGCGAGGGTGGCGGACCCGTCGCCCATGAGGCGCAGCCGCCGTGCCGGACGACCGCGTCCGGCCTTGTTGTAGAACTCCGTGCCCACCTCGGCGTCGAACAGGACGCCCTCGTCCAGCAGTTGGTTGACGTGGAAGGAGATGGTGGAAGGAGTGAGTTGCAGTGCGCGCGCCAGGGCGATTCGCGTCGTCGCCCGTCCCGACCCGACCAGGGACACGATGCATCCGTTGATCGGGCCACGCACCCCGGCACCACCCCGTGCCGGGTTGTTCGTCTTGGCCATGGAGGTCACCTTTCGTTCACGCGGGGCTCTCGAAACCGACAGGTTTAGTTCTGTCCCCTCAAATAGTACACACGGGATGTCTCGGTTTGGTCACAATCCGAGAAATGGCGAGGTCTCCATGGTCACAGTGGTCTATGCTGAACGCATCACGGAGGGGGTGGGTCGCCCGCCCGAGGGTCCGGCGCCGCCCGGTTAGTATGAGGATCTTGAGAATTGGGGCGCCGGTCCAGGCGGGAGGCCCGACCACTCGTGTCGTACAGCGAGAGGAGAAACTTCATGCGATCATCGTCGATCCGCCTGGCGACTACGGGTGTTGCCGTCGTCGTGGCGCTGGCACTGGCTGGCTGCTCACCGAGCACACCCACCAACACCACCACGTCGGCGCCGAGCACGGCCGCGCCCAGCAGCTCGGCCCCGGCCGTCGTCCCGTCGACCTCGGCTCCCACCTCCACCAGCGCCAAGCCGGCCAAGGACAGCGTCACCTACGCCTCGATGCCCGACCAAGGGCCCAACTGGCTCGCCCCGTTCAACCCCGGGGACAAGATGATCACGGCCAACAGTTCGCTCAAGGCGTTGATCTGGGTGCCGCTCATCCAGTCCGGCGGCGCCGGCGGCAGCATGGGCTGGGACAAGGCGGCCTCCGTCGCCAGCGACTACAAGTTCAGCGCCGACGGCCTGTCCGTCGACATCACGCTGGGCAACTACACCTGGTCGGACGGCAAGCCGGTCACGACCCGCGACGTCGAGTTCCAGTTCAACCTCATCAAGAACAACATCGCCGACACGCTGGGCGGCGCCGACACCTGGTCGAGCTACTCCCACGGCAAGTTCCCCGACAACGTCAAGGACTTCAAGGTCGTGGACGACAAGCACCTCACGATCACGTGGGACAAGGTCTACAACCCCGACTGGCTGCTGCTCAACCAGTTGGTCTACCTCGTGCCGCTGCCCCAGCACGTCATGGACATCACCTCCGTCGGCGGCGCGGTCGGCGACTACGACCGCGACGCCCAGGGCGCCAAGCAGGTCTACGCCCTGCTCATGGACCAGGGCAAGGACGTCACGACGTACACGACCAACCCGCTGTGGCAGGTCGTCGACGGCCCGTACAAGGTGAAGACCTGGACCAGCGACAACGCCATCACGATCGTGGCGAACGACGCCTACACGGGCGCCGACAAGCCGAGCATCAAGACGATCAACCTGAAGCCGTACACCAGCGATGACGCCGAGATGAACGACGTGCGCTCCGGCGCCGTCGACTACGGCTACATCACGGCGACGCAGATGGCCGCCCAGAAGCAGTTCACCGACGCCGGCTACACCATCAGCCCGTGGCTGGGCTGGGGCGTCACGTACGCGCCCTTCAACTACGCCGCCGACACGAACGGCAAGATCGTCTCGCAGCTCTACGTCCGCCAGGCGCTGCAGTCGGCGATCGACCAGCCGAGCATGGTGAAGAGCCTCTTCTACGACACGGCCAACGTGAACTACGGCCCGATCCCGCAGGGCATCGCCAGCGACTTCCTGTCGGACGAGCAGAAGAACAACCCGTACCCGTACGACATGGCGAAGGCGGCCAAGCTGCTGGCCGACAACGGCTGGACCAAGGGTGCTAACGGCATGGTCGCCTGCACCAACCCGGGCACCGGCGCGGGCCAGTGCGGCGAGGGCATCGCGGCGGGGGCGGGCATCAAGCTCAACGCCGTCATCGAGACCGCCGACGTGACGCAGAAGGAGTGGTCCTACATCAAGTCGCAGTGGCAGCAGCTCGGCGTCGACCTGACGCTCACGCAGAGCACCAAGGTGACCACGACGGCCCAGGACTGCGACCCGGCCAAGAACAACCCCACTTGTAACACGTGGGACTTCGTCTTCTTCGGCACGGCCGGCTCGTGGTACTTCCCGGCCTACCCGACGGGCGAGCGCCTGTTCTACCCGAAGGTCATGAAGTGGAACTGCGGCCAGTGGAACGACGAGCAGGCCGCCACGCTCATCGACGCCACCCTGACCGGCACCGACACGGCGGCCATGAAGGCCTACTCGGCCTACCTGGCCAAGCAACTGCCGGTGCTGTGGCTGCCGATGCCGTCGTACCAGATCAGCGCCATCATCGCCGGCCTGAACGTCGGCACCCAGGATCCGGGTGGCTCGTTCACGCCGCAAAGGTGGAGCTGGAGCGCGTAGCATCGAGGTGACGCGTCCCTGCGGCCAGCCCAGCCGGGACGCGTCCTCTCGTCACCGAGGACCGGGGGACGTGGCCGCGAACTGCACAGGCGTTCGCGGTCACGTCCCCTCCAACGTTCCCGGGGTCGTGGAACGCGGGGACGGTTCCGGCGTTCCACTGGCTGAGCTTGTCGAGACCTGCGGGACGATACGGGGGTCGCGTCTGGGTGGTCTGGGCGTCGCGGGAACGCTCCGAGCGGCGGATGGCTTCGCCATCCTATCCGCCGCTCTCCGCTCGGTGGCCTGCGTAGTTCGGCGCGTCGCCCCGGGGCGCCGCGCCGCGAACCACTCCGGTCAACGTCCCGCTCGTGCAGAGACCACCCGGACGCTCGGCACGGATGCTAACGTCGTCCCTGTGGCACCCTCAAGTGATGCGGTCCGCAGTCTTCTCGGGCCGATCCTCCTCTACTGGGCGCCGCAGGCGCCGGAGCCTGTGCTCGCCGCCTCCGTCGCTCCACAGTCCTGAGCAGTGCTGCGGCTACATGGAGAACACGTCAACGGTTCGTCGTCCGGCGCGCACCGCGCGCAGTATCAGGCGGGACGCCAGAATGCCAGCGCAGCCGAGGAGTAGCGCGACGCCGATGTCCTGCACGAGGGCTAGCATGGCGGTGCCCCAGGGGCGTGCCACTAGCTCGCGGAACGCGGCGACGGTGCCAGAACCAGGGAGCCAGGCGCAGATGGCCCCGGCCACCTGCGGGTAGGTGTCGAGTGGGGCGATCACCCCGGCCGTGATGACAAGGAGCCCGGAGAGCACGTTCGCCACCAGGTACGGGTCAGCGAACAGAAGACCGAGACCCCCAGCGAACACGCCAACGCCCGTGCCGACGACGAGTGCGACCGGAATCAGCGCGACGCAGGCCGCCAGCGCGACGGACTCATGGCGGGCGTCCAAGGCGAAGACACCCAACGCGCTGACCCAACCCATGACGAGGTTGGCGCCCGCAGGCGCGGCAGCCGTCGGGAGCCAGAACCGTGCGCGAGCAAGACATCGCCCCATCGTGTCGACGATCAGGCCGCCCTGCCGGGCGCGCATGACGCCCGACGCGACGGCTGTGCTCATGCTCACAACGCCGTTGATGAGAACAGCGGCGTAGGCGGTGGTCACGATCTCCTGCGATCTCAGCGACGCCGCCAACCCGACGACGAACAGGAGCGAGAGCAGCGGGGCAGCAATCATCGAGACAAGCGTGGTGCCCCGTGTGGCGAACTCGGCGGACGATGTTGCGTTGATCCGCACGGCCACATTCCAGCGGTCTATCAGGTCTCGCATTCAGAGCACCTCCAAGGTGGCCTCGGCGCGCGCCTGATGCAGACAACGTGCGAGCCCGGCGCGCGCCAAGAGGAGCCAGCCACAAGTCGACGCGACGCTGGCGGCGGCGAGCGCCCACGCTGGGGCCGTGATCGCCGGTGCGCCGACGGATCCCGCCAGCAGGTGGACTCCCCCGGAAAAGGGGACGACGAGGCTGGCGTGGGCGACACCGTGCGGCAGCCAGGCCGGAAATCCCAGCATCCCGGATGCGAAGACAAGGGGTACGAGGAGCAGTACCTCGAACGTGATCGCATGGGGGGTCAGGACGAAAAGGGAGGCGACGGCGAGACTGGCCGCGGTTGCGCCGGCCCACACCAGGAGCGCACCGACAGCGGTCGCCGCCGATGCCCGCACTGGGCCGCCGAGAAGTGCCGTCAGAACGCCTGCGAGCGGGAACGCCAGCAACCCGAACGTGGCGGCCGCCGCAACGAGCGCGCTGAGCGACTCGGCAGCGGGCCGCCGCCCGACGAGAATCGGCGCGAGCGTGCCCTGGTGGCGCTGGAAGCCGATGATTCCGGCCGACGCGGTGCACGTCGTCCACAGGCCAATCTCGGCCGCGCGAAGCCAGGCCACCGGATCCATGCTGGCGCCGGAACCGGCCCCCAGCCGTTGAAGCAGGCAGGCGCTGATGGTGCCAGCCACCGTCAAGTGCACGAAATACCCGACCTTGGCAAATTGCCTGACGTGGAACCATAACATCCGCAACCAGGCCGTCATGGACGTACCAGGCGCGATGCCAAGCCAAGGTAGGCTTCCTCGAGTGTGGCCGGTCGGTCAACGAAGTCGGCCGGCACACCGCCTCGATCTGCGAGCATTGCACGGATCGCATTCACGGCGCTTGGGTCAGCATCCGTCGGCCACAGGACGCGCACTCGCGTCATTCCTTCGACCGCGATCGCACTAACCGAAACAGGAGCCAGGCTCTCGATACCGCGCCGCAACACAGGGTCTAGTGCGAACGCGCTGAATGCGGTCACCCGGCCAACGCCGGCGACCCGCGCGACGTCCGACACCTGCCCCTCCACGATCACGCGGCCCGCACCCAACACCACGATGCGATCCGCCAGTTGCTCGACCTCCGGCATGGTATGGCTCGTCCAGACCACAGACAGGCCATTGCGAGCCAGGCCCTTGATGAGTGCGCGCACCTCAACCGCGATCTCTGGATCGAGCCCGCTGGTGATCTCGTCGAGGAGCAACAACTCCGGTCGCCCCAGGAGCGCCCGCGCGAGATGCAGTCGCTGCCGCATCCCATGAGACAGCGCGTTGACCGGCTCATCCGCCCGCTCGGTGAGGCCCACGTCCTCGAGCACACGGCTAACCTCGCGACGACGCTGACCACCGAGGCCGGTGAGATCAGCGAAGTACAGAAGATTGGCTCGTGCGCTCGCCCGCATGTAGAAGCCGCGATCTCCACCCATGGCGACCCCGAGATGTGCGCGGGCCCGATCAGGGGAACGGACTGCGTCGATTCCTCCCACCACGATCCGCCCGCGATCCGGTGCCAGCAGGGTCGAACACAACCGCAGAAGCGTGCTCTTACCGGCCCCGTTCGGTCCGAGCAAGCCCAAGATTTCCCCCGACCGGACCTCGAAGCTCACGCCATCGATCGCCAAGAACGACCCCTTGCCGAACGTGCGAACCACGTTCTCCACCCTCAGTGGGAGATCCGAACCAGTGGGCCTACTCATCGGCAACGAAGCCCAGCGGGTCCGAGGCGACAAGATCCGCCAGTCGCTCCGCCCGCTCAGGCTCCCCCGCCTTCGCGTAGCAGCCAACGAGCACCTTCCGCGCAGCCGCCAGGCGAGTCGGGGAGGCCTCGCACCGAAGACGGGGGAGCGCCTCCCCGACGTAGGCCCGTGCCTCAGCGAGATCCCCCGCACGGTACGCCACATAGGCGGCGACGGTCAGAGACTCCGACACATACTCCGGTGCCTCAACGCGACAGAGGTTCACGTTGTCTCGCGCGATGCGTAGTGCGCTATCGACGTTCTCGCCAAGATACTCCAGTTGACTCTGGTTGATCTGCACCTGGGTGAGATAACGTCCGCGCTCGCTGGCATCTAGCGCAGTGAGGTCGCCTGGCGCCGACAGCAGGGCGTTGGCGGCTTCCTCCTCGCGGGCGCTCGCGCTCGCATCGCCCAGCATGACCAGCGCCAGGGCGGCCAGGTTCTTGACCACACCATCCAGCACATCCGCCTCGTGTGGAGCGGAACGCCGGTACTCGTCGATCTCCGTGGAAAGCTCATCGAGGCGCCGGAGTCCGGCCTCGGGCCTCCCGAAGCGCTTCATCTCTGCGGCCGCTGCCCGGTGAATCGCCATGAACCGCGCTGGGAACGACCGGGACTCGCTGGCAGCGCGATCAAAGAGCCGGAGTGAGATCGGATCACTACAGCCAGCCGTAATCACCCCAGCGTTGATGCACACCTCAGCAGATCCCTCCGCGAGCAGTTCTGCGCTTCTGGCCAGGATGATCTCGTGGCAGAGATCGTAGTCGCCGACCGTCAGGATGAAAGCGTCCAGGTACTGCGCCAGACGAGAGAGGTCAGCCTCAGCGAGTAGACGCACACACTCTTCTTGTGGCGGTGGCGTCTGACCGCCGAGTCTCATGTTCTCCCCAAAAAAGACGCTCGGATCCGTGAACCGGCGAACGCCCAGGTCCGTCACGTACACCGGCACCATCACAGTGCGTCGGACTCGTGCTGATCCGAAGCGCAGGAGGTCAAGCGCAACTGCGATCCGGTCGAGAAATCCCGGCGCGTAGGTTGTCCTCTTAGTATTCGCGAGGATTTCCTCGAAACGATCTATGATCATGGTAGTTTCCTTTCGTTTGCTGCCCGACCGATCACCCCACGACACCAAGAACGCGAGCGTGCGTCCACGATGTACGAGGGGCGACCGGCCGGGGTCCTTTCGCTTGGTCTGTGAGGCTACTTTCCCCCGTGCTCCCACACCGCGAAGGCCGAGCCCACGAAGGGCCCGAAGGCCCCGTCGAGATCGGCGACGATCATGTTGACCTTCTCCTTGTTTGTCATCTGAACACCTCCTCTCAAAGTCATGGGGCCGATCAAGGCCCCGCCGAGATGTCGGCATGACTGGCTGTTCGGAGCGAGGTCACCCGACTGGGGCGAAGATGGTACCCGCAACGGGTCGGAGCCACAAGCTCGATCCTCGCGCCGGTGGAGTGCTCGCGTCGCCGGGAGGCCTCCGTGGAGACCGAAGGTGGCATCTGCTGCCGGCAGCGCCCCGCCTTGTCGCGGCGGTGTCGGACTGGGACCGGCTCTGCCTTGGCTACTGGCGGCACCGTCATTCGGCGTGTTGCTCGTCCCGGTGGGGTGAGCCATGGCGGTTGTGGGGTTGGCGATGCGCGCGCTGCGCAACCGATCCGCCGTCGGGGCGCTGTTCGGCCTGGCCGTGCCGATGTCGTACGCCGCGTGGGTGAACCGACGGGAGGGGCTGGGCGCGCCGGTGTTCTTCAACCCGGTGATCTATCTGGTGGCGGCCGTGGTGCTTCTCGGTGTCGGAGCCATCCTGGTCCGCCGGCGGTGGGCCCCGGGCACGGGCCCACACGGAGGCTGGCCGCGACGGGGTTGACTGCGGGCATGTGAACGGCACGGAATGGCTGGCTTCAGCCCGACGCGCCGTCCTCGGAAGATCCGGCCTCGCACAAACGTCACGACACGCCGGTGTGATCCGCGCACGGATGGCGACGCCTCGGCCTAGACTCGCTTCCGGACCCGTGGAGTCGCGTTCCATCCCGTCTTGGTGGCAACCCTGAGGCGCACCGCCCGATGGACTCCCCCTGCTCCAGAATGGGGGCGATCATGGTGGTCGTCCCGCTCATGAAAGGAGACTCCATGTCCAAGACCCGTCTGGCCATCATCGCCGTCTCGACGATCATGGCCTCGACCATCGCGCTGGCGGCGCCGGCGCACGCCTCGCCCGTCTCCATCGGCGGCAACTCGAACTGGAGCATCACGTCCCAGTCCAGCGTGAGCACCAACTACCCGGCCCTCGGCAAGATCGTCACGGCGTCCGAGAACCTCGTGTACAAGGCTCGCGTCCTGGGGATCCCTCTCCCCATGACCGGCTACTACATCTTGTCGTTCCCGTACATGCCGTTCGCCAAGCCGACGCTGCTGAGCGCCAACGCCCCGTTGAACAGCCTCACGTACGCCTACGGCTGGGACCCCTACATGGGCAAGAACGCGTGGGTCGTGCAGGGCAAGTGCAACTTCTGGGGCAACATGACGGTGTATCTGAAGGGTAACGCCAAGGCCGACACCAAGGGCCAGACCGGCTACGTGCACGGCGGTACCGGCACCGGCCACCAGCTCGACGTGAACTCGATCGACTACATCAAGGTCGTCTGAGCGCCGGCGCTCTCGAGGAGATCGGTCATGTGGAGGCAGATATCGCTTCTGCGCCGGCTGCTCGGCGGTCAGGTGGTCAGGCTGGTCCTCGCCGTCACGGCGGGGGTCGGCCTGGCCACCGCGCTGGGGCTCGCGTACCCGGTCCAGCGCGAGCTCGACACGGCGTCCTACAGCCGCGCGGCGTTCGCGTCCGAGGCGCAGCTCGGCCTACCCGCAATCCAGGGCCGGGCGCTGTCGGACGGCCTCTCCTCGCAGCACTGCCTCGTCACCGTATGGGTCTTCACCTCGTTCAGCTCCGGTGGCCGCGAGGCCGGGCCGGCCGACCTGTACGGGCTGAGCCCGGACTGCGACCAGTCGCTGACGCCCTTCCCCG
>JGI20166J26741_11796140_pt1 | contig 10198 bp, 4 predicted proteins | sample TergutCu122P5_FD_26741 | JGI IMG/M metagenome (IMG submission 26741) | reverse complement strand
TATTACTTGTCATATTACTTGTCATATTACTTGTCATATTACTTGTTGTATTGCTTGTTATATTATTTGTTATATTATTTGTTGTATTGCTTATTGTATTACTTGTTGTATTGCTTGTTATATTGTTTGTTGTATTGCTTATTGTATTACTTGTTGTATTGCCGGTTATATTACTTGTTGTATTACTTATAGTATTGCTTGTTGTATTGCTTATTGTATTACTTGTTGTATTATTATTTGTTTCTTGTTCCCATTGTGCATAAAGAGTATGATCAGTACTAATTGATACTATCGTTAATGGTGTTATAATATTATCAGTACTAACTGAGACGAATATAAATAGTCTTTTAAAAGCTGTTCCTCCTGTTTTCGTAGTACTCCACCCTATAAATGTATATCCTTGTCTTACAGGTGTAGGCATTATTCCATATGGACTTCCATAAGTTACTTTTGTTGTTGAAACTATTAATGGATTCCCTCCATTTGGATCAAATGTTACTGTTATATTTCCTCCCAAAGGTTTCCACTGAGCGTAAATTGTATGATTAGCATTTATAGCTACAGTACTTGTTGGCAATATTGGATTCCCTCCAGTTTGGCTATCTGTCCAACATATAAAAGAGTAACCATCCCTGACTGGTGTTGGCATTATTCCATATGGATTAGCATAAGTCACTTGCATAGAAGGCGGTGCAACAGGATTACCTCCATTTGAATCAAATGTTACTGTAATATTTCCTCCTTCTGGCTTCCACTGAGCATATAGAATATGATCTGTACTTCTTGCAACTATAGAAGTTGGTGTTATTATTGAGCTTCCAGGAGTATTTGTATCAGTCCATCCTACAAATGTATATCCTGATCTTAATGGTGTTGGAAGCAGACCATATGGATTTGCAAATGTTACCTGTATTGTAGGTGGCACTACTGGATTTCCTCCATTTGGATCAAATGTTACTGTTATATTATTGCCGCTCTGTGGTTTCCACTGAGCATATATCGTATGGCTGGCGTTTATAGCAACTAGACTTGTTGGCAGTATTGGATTCCCTCCACTTGGGCTATCAGTCCATCCTACAAATGTGTATCCCACTCTAACTGGCGTTGGAAGCAGTCCGTATGGATTTGCAAATGTTACCTGCATTGTAGGTGGACTTACTGGTAAACCTCCATTTGAATCAAAGGTTACTGTTATATTTCCTCCATTTGGTTTCCACTGAGCATATAATGTGTGATCTCTGTTGATTGTCACCAATGATAATTCTGTAATTCCATTTCCGGAAGCTGGTGCATCAGTCCATCCTACAAAGGTATACCCAGATCGTGTTGGTGTTGGCAATATTCCGTATGGATTTGCATAAGTCACTTTCTTAGTATTTACTAATAGAGGATCTCCTCCATTTGGATCAAATGTAACTGTAATATTCCCTCCTTGGGGTGTCCATTGAGCATATAGAGTATGATCTGCATTTATTCCTACTAGTGTCGTACTCGTTATTGGATTCCCATTTACTATTGCATCTGTCCATGCAACAAAATCATATCCTGTTCTTGTCGGTGTTGGAAGCATCCCATATGGATTCGCAAAAACTACTTGGATACTGCTAGGTGATACTGGATTTCCACCATTTGAATTAAATGTTACCTTAATATTTGTATTGTAAGTTATATTGCTTGTAGTGTTACCTGCACTTGTTGTATTACCTGTACTTGTTGTGTTGCCTAAGATTGTGGTGTTACCTACGCTTGTAGTATTTCCTATACTTGTTGTATTACCTGCGCTTGTTGTGTTACCTACGTTTATCGTGTTACCTGCACTTGTGGTATTGCCTGCACTTGTGGTATTGCCTACACTTGTGGTATTGCCTGCGCTTGTGGTATTTCCTGTACTTGTGGTGTTGCTTGTTGTTCCTCCTGTACTTGTAGTGTTACTCGTTGTTCCTCCTGTACTTGTGGTGTTACTCGTTGTTCCTCCCGTACTTGTGGTGTTACTTGTTGTTCCACCTGCACTTGTTGTATTACTTGTCGTATTATTATTTGTTTCCGGTTCCCATTGTGCATATAAAGTATGGTCAGCATTTGTTGAAACCAATGTTAACGGTGTTTTTATATTTCCACCTGAAGGTGCATCGTACCACCCTGTAAATAAATATCCTTGCCTTAAAGCTGTAGGCATTAATCCATATGGATTTGCAAAGGATACTTTAGTCGTTGATATCTGTAATGGAAGCCCTCCATTTGGATCAAAAGTAACAGTTATTGTACCACCACTTGCAGGAGTCCATTGAGCATATATTGTATGATCTGCATTTATTGCTACTGAACTTGTTGGAAGTATTGGATTACCTCCATTTGGAGCATCTGTCCATCCTACAAAAGTGTAATCTCTTCTAATTGGTGTTGGCATTATCCCATAGGGATTTGCAAATGTCACCTGCATTGTAGGTGGTACTACTGTTTCTCCTCCATTTGGTTCAAATGTTACTGTTATATTACCACCTAAAGGTTTCCATTGAGCATATAATTTATGGTCCATGCTCCTTGCAACTAAAGTTCCAGATGTAATTATAGGAGTTCCACCAACATTTGCATCCGTCCACCCTATGAATGAGTATCCTGCTCTTGTTGCTGATGGTAATAGCCCATAGGGATTTGCAAATGTCACCTGAACAGTTGCGGGCGATACTGGATCTCCTCCATTTGGATCAAATGTTACTGTTATATTCCCACCTAGAGGTTTCCATTGAGCGTATAGTGTATGATCTGCATTTATTGCTACTAATGTTGTCGGCACTACTGTTATTGGGTTTCCACCTATAGGAGCATCTGTCCATCCCACGAAACTATACCCTGCTTTTGTTGGTGTTGGCATTATTCCATATGGATTTGCAAATGTCACTTTCATTGTAGCTGGTGATACAGGATCTCCTCCATTTGGATCAAAAGTAACCGTGATATTCCCTCCCTGAGGTTTCCATTGAGCGTATAGTGTATGATCTGCATTTATTGCTACTAATGTTAAATCCGTAATTCCACTTCCTCCCGCTATCGCATCCGTCCATCCCACAAAACTATATCCAGTCCTTATTGGTGTTGGCATTAATCCATAGGGATTTGCAAATGTCACTTGTTTAGTATTTGTTAAAAGCGGATTCCCTCCATTTGGATCAAATGTTACTGTTATATTACCTCCTGATGTTGTCCATTGTGCATATAATGTGTGGTTTGTGTTTATCCCTACTAAAGTGGTACTTGTTATTGGATTCCCATTTGCCTTCGCATCTGCCCACGCTACAAAAGTATATCCTGCTCTTGTTGGTGTTGGCATTAACCCATATGGATTTGCAAATGTCACCTGCATTGTATTCTGACCAGTTAGATTTCCTTCATTTGGATCAAATGTTACTGTAATATTTCCTCCAGCTGTCGTCCATTGAGCATATATTGTATGATTTGCATTTATTCCTACTGGGGTTTCCGAAGTGATAGGGTTTCCACCAGAGGCTGCGTCTGTCCATCCTACAAATTTAAACCCTGCCCTTGTTACTGGTGGCAATATTCCATAGGGATTTAAATATGTCACCTGTTTAGTATTTGATATTAATTGATCTCCTCCATTTGGATCAAATGTCACTGTTATATTATTCCCTGAAGACATCCATTGTGCATAAAGTGTATGATTTGCTGTAGTGGCTACTGTAGATGTCTCTGTTATTGGACTTCCTCCTGTTTGTGCGTCTGTCCAGCCTAAAAATGTATAACCTGCTTTTGTCGCTGTTGGAAGGGTTCCATATGGATTTAAATAAGCTACATTTTTAGTAGTTTGGGACACCGTGTCACCAGTATTTGGGTCAAAGGTCACCACGATATTAGCAAAAAGTGTCCATTGAGCATATAATATATGGTCATCTGGATTTGTTACTCTAGTGCTTTCAGTAACCATAGTTCCACTTTCCAGTTCAGTAAACCACCCATTAAATTTAAATCCAGATTTTGTTGGTGTTGGCAGAGTTCCATAGGTGCTGTCAAAAGTCACTAATTTTGAAGGTTGACTTAAAGTATCTCCTCCATTAGTATTAAATGTAACCAATATATTGGTTTTTGCGGCCCACTGTGCATATATGGTATGATCTGCAGGATTTTTTACAATGGTCGCATCAGTGATAGGATTTCCGCCTGTTGGAGCATCTGTCCATCCTTTAAAGTCATAACCTGCTCTTATTGGCGTTGGAAGAGAACCGTATGGGCTATCATAAATTACAGGCTTATCCGTTGGTGCTACAGTGCCTCCTCCATTTGTGTTAAAAGTAACAATAATGCCTGTGGTTGCTTGCCACTGTGCATACAATGTGTGATCAGATGCATTTGTCACTAATGATGCTGCATTTATTTCGTTTCCTCCTGTCTGTGCATCAGTCCATTTTGTAAATTTATATCCGGTTCTCGTCGGTGTCGGTAGTGCTCCATTTTCTCCATACTGATGGTTAAATGTCACTATCATTGTAGATGGCGATACAGAGTTCCCTCCATTTGAATTAAATGTAACCACTATATTAGTAGTCTCAGTCCACTGAGCATATAATGTATGATCCGTGGAAGTTAATACTATGGATGTAGAAGTTATAGAGTTCCCTCCTGTTTTAGCATCAGTCCATCCTGTAAATTTATAGCCTGTTTTTGTTGGTGTTGGAAGATCTCCATAAGGTGCATCATAAGTCACTGTTATAGGATTGACTGTACTCCCTCCGTTTGAATCGAAATTGACTTTAATATTTGTAACAGGAGTCCATAGAGCAAAGATGTTGTGATTTGTTGCAGTGTTTACTATGGTGGTTGCAGTTACAGGATTGTTCCCATTTGCATTTCTTGCCCATCCTGTAAATGTGTATCCTGTCCTTGTTGGTGTTGGAAGTTCTCCGTATGGATCTCCAAATGTCACTGTTTTATAAGCTGGTGTGAGAGCATTTCCACCGTTGACGTTGTAAGTCACTCTTATATTTGCTGCTGGGGTCCACTGAGCATAAAGTATAATATCGGTGGGTATGCTATTAATGGTGTCACCGGCATTATATGAGGTACCTGATCCATTTGCTGCAGTATTCCACTTTGTAAATTCATAACCAGTCTTAGTAAATGTATTGCCCAGTACAGTTACATTGCTCCCTGCCGGATAGTCTGTAGGAGGAGCTGGAGCTGTGCCTGTCCCTGTATTTGGATCATAAGTTAATTTTACATTTTTAGCTACTGTAAATATGCTTGTTATACGGTTGCTCTCAAGGGCTGTTCCTGCTCCTACTTCACCAGATGGGATAGTTGCAGTTCTATAGGCTTCAACTAGGTAATCTCCAGGCAGCAGTGCACCGCTTCTTATCATGGTTCCAACATCCAAAGATAATGGGCCACTTGTGACTAAATGAGCTGAATCAGTAGTAGTAGACACAATGACTGCAGCTCCTCTTGTATTTGTAGATATAGTATATTTATAAATTGTATATTTTTCATATACTGGCACTGTACTTGATTGCTGAGGACCGAAAGTTATAGTAGTTGGGTTCGCTGGAACTTCAGTAGGAACTCCATCAATAGTCATAGTAGTAGTACTTACTTGACCTGTAAAAGTTATTATAGGGTCAATTATCATCCTTTGAGCCGTTTGCATTCTATAGAATTGCCGTGTTGATGGATTTAAAGCTTTTTCTGGTGCATATGCAACTGTGCTTGTATCAGCTTCAGCGTTATCATCAGATACCCGCAGATAACCTGAAGAATCTACCATAAAGCTTTCATCCCAGCTCCCTGATAGTGCTTTTATTGGTCCATCTTTATAAATAATCGGATCCGTACGATTTTGCGCTGCTGTTCCACCTCCACCGGCTGTGCCGCTTAATTGAACCAAATTCCCATTTAGATCAACTTGTTGCAAAGTACAAATATTTATCATAAGATATTTATCGGCAGGACGTGAGCCACCATTCCACGTATTATTTTCGCTATAACATCCTAAATCCCCTCTATCATTTGTTCCAGAGCCCCAAACCTGTTTATCGCTAAGTTGATATAGCTGAGCAGTACTTCCCCTAAAAAACTTTTCAATGGTATATCCATTTGGTATTACCATTGGAGCCCAGGTTGTTACATTGCCGCTATTTGTTCTTAAAGCAGGAGTTTTTCCAGCAGTACTTGAACCATTTACGCCAAGTGCTCCCCAGTTATTTAAGCCGCATGAATGGGCTGTCCCATCATTAAAAAGCACAAAAGCTTTGCTGCTACCAGCTTGTACTTGTTTTATTCCTTTTCCATTGAACATCGCTATATTTACAAATGAAGTTTGATTCGTGGTACTTCCAATTCCCAGTTGGCCATAGTTATTTGCACCACAGACATACAGATTTCCATCATTTTTAACTATATAAAGAGAATTATAATAATCTGTAGAGTAATAACCGTCGGACTTACTAGCTGAAAAAAACTTGACACCAGTTTGAATGACCGTTGGTGTAGAATGAACAGTATTACCTGTTGAGCCTCCACCTTGAGCTAAAGCACCATATCCACCGCCTCCCCATCCATAAAGGTCTCCAGTTGAGGATAAAGCATATGCTGTTCTGGAACCCACTGAAATATCTGTGATTGTTACACCAGCAGGCAGCGGTATCTTAGTAAATACGGTTAATGCTGTTGTATTTCCCATACCTAATTGCCCATATTCATTTTGACCAGTAGAATAAATGTAGCCTTTATCATCCAATAATAGAGAGTAGTTAAATCCAATCTCTACTTTCTTTACTTTTCCTTTTAAATTGCTTAAATTTACTTGCTTTGTAGCTGTTAATCTAGCTGTGGAAGTTGTACCGGTTCCCAACTGCCCACCACCAATTGGTGTTCCTCCTGCATATAAAGTACCATTTTCCAGCAAATACATCATACAACCATGTGGCCCACCAAAAGTATCTGCTACGTTTGCAAGTAGAGTGCTTGGAGGAATAGTAGCTTTTACCTCTACCTTTTGTATATTTATCATAAATGCTTCTATAAAAATTAAAAGCACTAAAAAACTATTTATGCTTTTTCTGAGCTTTTTAAAAATATGTTTTTTATTCTTTTCCACAAATTGTCCTCCTTCATTAAAAATTATATTAAAATTTAATATTTAATTAAAAATCTAAAATCTCAAATCAAATTCTAAAATTAATATTTGCAGTTTCACTTTTTTTATACTGTTAATTAAAAATAATAATTCGAATTATTTAATTATAATAAATATTTATAAATAACTATCCATACATATTCTTTTCAATAGGGGTTACCTATTAAAGCAATAAAGTGATAAACTCATATTCCTCTTTTGATATTTATGAAATATAATATAATAAATAGAAATCATATTTAGGATGGTGATGTATGAAAGATTTTTCAGTTATTTTTGATATGGATGGGGTAATCATCATAAACAGTGAATTCCATGTAAAGGCTTGGGATGTTTTTTGCAAGAAATATGATATCATTTTATCTGATTATGATATAAAGAATTATATCCTTGGAACTACAAATAAAACTGCTTTAGACCATATTTTCAAAGGGACATTAAGTGAAGATGAGGTATTAAAATTTAGCGATGAAAAAGAACTCACATATAGAACATTATATAAGCCATATTTAAAAGAAAATAAAGGAGTAATAGATTTTTTAAAGCTTTTAAAACAAAACCACATCAAAATAGCACTTGCAACATCTGCTCAGCCTTCTAATTTAGATTTTATTGTGGACAATTTAAAAATACGGGGATATTTTGATTTTATAATACATGCAATGCAAGTTAATGAAGGAAAACCTAACCCTGAAATATATTTAAAGGCAGCAAAGGGCATCCATGAAGATCCAAATAAATGCATAGTCATCGAAGATTCCATTCCAGGAATTAAATCAGCATTAAGTGCAAATATGAAGGTCATTGCAATCACCACTACTCATAAAAAAGATGAATTAAAAGATGCAAGTTTAATAATAGATAGTTTCTCTGAACTAAATATGGAAGTTTTAGAAAGCCTTATAAATAAAGGATAAAGGCATTTGCCTTTATCCAATATAAGAATCTTTATGATTTTTATAGAATACCATTCCAAACACAGCGCACACATAAGCTATAGCTAAAATGGTGCTCAAATATGGTATTTTAGATAGTATGCTCACAATTAAAAATGTCAAAAGCACATACCAGAAATTATTGTGAAAGCTTTTTAAATTAAGTTTCTTTACTAAAAAATTTGCAATTATTATGGAGAACAAAAACCTTGAAAGATATATCAGTATTCCATAAATCATAGCTGAGATAATCCCAATGGGTATGCCTACGATTGTTATAAGCGTTATTATAATTGCTATTGGAGCTACAATTAGGATTATCGCTCCAAGACCAATGGTTTGTAATGGCTTTTCTAAAAGATCCATCCCTTTTTTTATAAAAGATGGCTTTAAAAATATGACAATCAGCCAAATGACAGTTCCTAAAATTAAGAAGAAAATAAACGATCTAATAGTGCTAGAAATCCTCTGTGCCATAGTAATTTCATTGACATTAGGGTTTCTATAAGTGTATTTTACATCCCCGGAAACTTTCGCTCCATTTAAGCTATCTTCTTTATCATTAACCTGGTTTAAATTACCATTTATCGTGGCACTGCTGTTTAAATTCATGCTTCCTTCTATATACGCATTTCCACCGATGCTTCCATTTAAACTTGTAGTTCCAGCATAGCTCGATATATTCCTTCCAACATTTCCAGTTACAGTATTATTTGCAGAAAACATGATGACATCGCGAAGAACTTGTGCACTATCTTTAATGGATATGTTCGATCCGAATCCAAAAAAATCTCGAGATACTTTTCCAATTAAACTTATTGAGTTACCAAACAGATAAGAGTTGCCATCCACGCTTCCTTCCATGGTAATATAATTTCCAAAACTTATCAAGTCTCCATTAATATTGCCCTTTATATCGATTCCATTTCCAAATACAATAGAAGTACCATCGATATCAGCACTTACATCGATATTATTTCCTGTGATGACAGTTATTCCAAACACCTTTTGGTTTAAAACCACATCTGAAACTTGATTTGGTGGAGAAAAAAAATTGACTCCTCCACTTGCTGTATTTGTAGCAAAAACAGTAAAGCCAAGACATAAGGCAAACAAGCAAACAGCGACAAATAACTTTTTAAATTTCATTTTTAACACATCCTTTCTGTACCAAAAAAATAATAATAATAAATATAATAGATATTTCACTTAAAATAAAGGCTATATAATGAACGCTTATTAAAGCTTTAATCAATGGTGAGATAAAATTCAAAATTGTAATCAAATTTATGAATTTTTCTATATTAAAATTATCTTTTAATAAACCGCTAAGAGAAAAAAATATTAAGAAGACCATAAAAACAGGAAGTAAATTGATGGAAACCTTGATCTTTTTTTCATTTCTTATCTGACTCAAAATGCTAAAGCTTATATCTTCCATGTCCTCTATACCATCGAAAGCATTTTTTATAGCTCTATTCTCATTCTCCATCTTATCCATGAGATCCATTTTAATATACACCTCCCTCTCTAAGTATTTTTTTTAGTCTTTCTTTTGCTCTAAATAATCTTGAACCAACAGTTGCAGGCTTTATCTTTAGAAAACTTGCAATTTTATCGTAATCATAATCGTAATAGTACTTCAACATGATAATAGTCTTGTCCTCTAGCGGTAGATTTTGCAAAGCTTTTATGACGATCTTTTTATCATCAAGCTTTTCAAAATCAAATTCAGTATAATCAAGGCTATCTTCCTCTGAATTTAAATCTTTAAACTCTAACCTTTTATTTTTCCTCAAGATCTCATAGCAGCAATTATACACTATTTTTAAAAAATAACTTTTGAAATTCTCATTCCTAAAAGCCCTAAGAGATCGATATGCCCTCATAAACGCCTCATTCACTGCATCTTTTGCATAATGGTGATCCTTTAAAATGATTATGGCGCATTTATAAGCATATTGCTCATATTTCATGACTATCTTTGTAAAAAGCTCTACATTCCCTTTTATCACTTCATCGATTAAATACTCATCATCTTCACTATCAAGCAATATACATCCCCTCCAAAAAACCTCTCATATATATAATGCTTCAAAACTAAAAATCTTCCCTA
>JGI20166J26741_11796029_pt1 | contig 10199 bp, 7 predicted proteins | sample TergutCu122P5_FD_26741 | JGI IMG/M metagenome (IMG submission 26741) | reverse complement strand
CAATATTCACTTCATGAATATTGATAGAAACTTACATCATGTAAACACAAATGTAACATATTTAGTTACTCTATGCATTGGATTTGGTAAGGGAAATATGTTTTTTTATTGCTATTCAGGTGACCATGAACTCTACATTTCATATTCACCATGTCTAAGGAACAGTGTTACAATTCAGTGTTGATTTTTCACCAAATCCTAAAGCCTATTGCCAATCAAAAAAATTTATATATCCAACTTGTTGTTAATTCTGACTGCACAAAGTTAAAAGTTATAACTTTCATGTGGTTCCAAGGAAATAATTTTAGTACTAATTTCATAAGCCTGTCTTTTACTTTTAGGGAAAGAACATAATATACATGAAGTTATCACTGAAATATATTGACCTAAATTGATAAAATTAACGAGAAATATATGATGTTGCGTAATAAAGTACTTCGGTGTTCAGTAAATCACAAATATTTTTATGTTGTTGAAATGTATGGGGTGATGGTTTGAGTATGTAGCTGGAATATAATAGACAAGAAAGCATGGACTATTTTATGGAGAAACTTCTAAAGTAGAATTTTAAAAACACAAGGACAAGGAATGTTATATTTAAAGAGGATTTAGTATGTGTGTTTATATATATATATATATATATATATTGTGAAAGTAGGAGGCCAATGGGAGTGGTTCAGTATTGCATCCAATGTTCTGTATTATCAGCATTGAATCCTTAAATTACAGTAGCAGATATTCAAAAATCACTGTGGAGACATTCCATGCTCAGGCCATTTCTACTAGATGGAACCAAAAATCGTGACAGCAGTACATTTCTCATCGCCCACATGTGCTACTTTGTTCACTCCTCTCTTCCTTGATTGATTACATTTAATACACCTACCACATAATATTTTTCCAGGAGCACATATATTAAACCCCCATTTTTGCAATGTTTGTCGTCATCCTGTTACTAATCTGCCTTAGGTCAAAATATTTTGTTTAGCATTATGTTCTCAGGCACTGTCATCATGACTAAATTTGATGTCACCGGAATTGATGTTTATTTATATGTCTTCCTTAGTTTATCCCCATATCATATCTCATCAGAATTAACACACAGATAGGCTGCACTATTTTGCATGCTGTATATATTTTGCTTAAGAATAATCAGAAAATACAAAAATATGAAAATTAGAGTACCTTTAGAAGCATCAGCAGCAGTGTCAGGTTGCCATAGAGACATATCACGTACATCAGACCCAGTTTTGGACAAAAGATCTGCTTGGCAAGGAAACAAAACAGCAACTGCCAAGGAAGATTAACAGTTATTCTATTGTGATCAAATTTATGACTCTTTCTGTGGCAACATCATCAGTATATCCAGGACTTTTGTTGTGTACATATACATAACAGTTTTAGCTGAGAATTTTATTGACATCATAGCGAAACCGCAGAATACTTTTATGTTTCAGTGCTGTGTTTTAAGATGATTCCCAAAATGTGTACCCAGTAGTATATACATATATATATATGTAAGCATTCCCATTCTTAATTACACACATATATACAGGTGTTTTTGTGTGTGTGTGTGTGTGTGTGTGTGTGTGTGTGTGTGTGTGTGTGCACGCGTGCATGCATTTGTCTGGCAATGCCACTTACATAAAACAAAATAAAAAATATAAGCATTTTGCTAAAATTTAAGGTGTAATAAATTTTTAAACAGAACATCCCTTTTATGAGTTTCTAATTTCTGTTACTTCTGGAATATTATTGTTAAAGTACAATATATCATGTCTGGGAACCGGAATTTTTGTTTCTACAAAAATAAATTGGCGTACTCCTTGTATATGACAAGCAGTCATTAAATGTACCACCTCTTATGCAACGTGAAGTCTCAGTGCTTTGTTAAAGGAAGTTGTTATGGGCCTGTACCCTGAACCAGATGAAACATTCCAACCGATTTCTGAATGATCCATTTTAACATTACCAAAGTTATATCTTTTCTCAAGATTCGTGACTGGAAACTGTACAGATCTCTCATCTTTACCATCATGCTACATTCTCTGCACATTTACCCACCTTCATACAATCACCTTCATAATATCTGAGAACCAATAATAAAATTTCTCAGTATGTAATTTCTCCATCCTCCCATTCCTTCCTCTGTCTTGGGCACAAATATTGCTCTAGACTCTTTGCTTTCAAACACCTTCACACCTGCATGACAAAAGAAAGACAAATGTTTTTCCTGCATGGAAACACATTTGTCTTTCTCTTAAAATTACAGAATTTGACAGATTCCATTAGAAATTTATGACATGATACCTGAATGACCATGGTGTTGAAGTTGATTAGTTGCTTCTGCAGCTTCATTAAAGACTTCTCCAAGCCTATGTATAATTTCATTTTAAACACATCACCATGCCTCATGCCTATAAACACCTTGCTGAAACATGTTTCATCAAAGTTTTAAATTCTGCAAGAAATACATCCTAAATTAATTAATGTTATTCTAATTTTGAAGAAAACATAGAGATACACAGTTTTGTGCAATAGGTGCAAATCCTATGCATTGATATTTTCGTGCACATTATGGTAAAAAACCATTTCTCTACACAAAATCTACCAGTTTTGCTTATGTCATTGACACTGACAGTATTTAAATACTGCATGATTTCCAAGACAGTGGCCATGAAAATAGAGCAATCATACTTTGATAATACTGTTCCAGTGTTCTTGAATGTAATATATAAATTGGTTTTACTATTAAATTCAAACACAAAACTGTCTTAATTTCAGAAGTGTTAATTGCATGACTCAGTAAAGTTACATATATATATATATACACACACACACATACATAATTACATTCATACATATATACACACAACTCCATACACATACATACATACATACATACATACATACATACATACATACATACATACATATTCATTCCACTGATACAGTCTATGCATCAATTGCATCTGAATATGGAACATGTCAATTAACATCAGACAACACAAGACACATAGGAAAATTCACTCACAAGACAAGACAGTAAAACAAAACAAAACAAAACAAAAAACAAACAAACAAACAAACAAACAAACAAACAAACAAAAAAACAAACACATTCGCAGGAGTAAGCCAAAGTATTACTCCGGGTCATCATTCACAATGGAACAATTATATATACAAGGCTTATTGTAATGACATTTGAAATATTTCAAAGCTCTAGTTATAAAATTTACACATAATTAATATAAAAGCATTTACAACTAAGGTAGTCAGTCATAAAAGTAGTTTTGTACTTTATATATTATCTTTGTCTATCTTGCATTCCAAAATTTCAGTAATTGAATAAAAGGAATGAATAATAAGATCTCTGTATGACTTTTTTTTAATCTCTTCCTGTCATTTCTATAACTCTGTATACTGCTTGAAAGGCTATTAAAGATTTTGACCCCAGAGTATGAAAATTATTTTTAAACACAAGATGAACTTACAACAGGTAAATATAAATGATTTTTGTTTCTGGTGTCTAAACCATGTACATATGCATTAGTGAGAAATTCTTTTTAATTGTCTACTATGAACAAGATTAAAGACAATATATACTGACATGCAATAGGTAAAATATTAAGCTTTCAGAATAGGCTTCTGTATGAGGACCTTGGTCCTACACCAGACGTTACCCTAACCACTCTTCTTTGTAATGTAAGTACTTGATGTGCATGTGCTGAATTTCCACAGAAGAGTATTCCATATTGAAGTACTGAATGAAAGTAAGCAAAGTAGACCATACGCAAAATATCCGGATTTAAAGTGTGAATTAAGTTCCTCATCGGGAAACATGCAGCACTCAATGTAGAAAGAATTTTTTCTACATGGTCTTTCCAATTCATATGATTGTCTATATGTATACCTAAAAATTTAGTGCTCTTTACTTCATCTATTACATTATCCTTATAATAAATATTCAAAGGAACATGTGATGTAGTTATAGGTGTAAATTGTATTAAATTTGTTTTTGTGATGTTTAGCACTAGTTGATTGATATAAAACCATTGATTCAGGCTAGTCAGGGCAAGATTTGTTTTCTGTTTAAAGCTGTCATGATCCTTGTCATTGACTATGACACTTGTATCATCAGCAAACAATATAGCTTTAGAAACATGTTTTACACTCATTGGTAGTTCATTAAGGTATATAATAAAAAGCAGCTGGCCTAACTCAGAGCCTCATGGTGCTCCTCGCTTCTCAATTTTCCAAGTAGAATAATAAATTTGGTCTTTATAAATACCTAATTTTGTTTTTTGTCTCCTATTTGATAGGTAAGATTCAAAACAGTTTAGAGTTGATTCCTGTATCCCATAATGTTCAAGTTATGCTGTTAGAACTTCATGATTGACACAGTCAAAGGCTTTAGTTAGGTCACAGAAGATTCCACCAATATGAATTTTTTTGTTCCAAAGCATTAGTACATTATCTATAGTGAGAAAGTAGTGTGTTCAGTTGAGAGACCTTTCCTGAATCCATATTGTTCAGTAGCCAATATATAGTTAGCTGTATGTGTTGATTTAATCTACAATACATTCCTTTTTCAAAAACTTTCAAAAACACTGGTAACAAAGAAATTGGTCTGTAGTTAGGCATAATAGATACATTACCGTTCTTAGGCAAAGGGATTACAGCAACATATTTTAGTCATTCAGAAAAGACACCCATTTTAATAGACTTATTAAAAATAAAAGCAAGAGGCTTCCTAATTTGATTTCCACATGATTTTAATATTTTTGTTGAAATCCCATCATAACCAGACGAATTTTTAGACTTTAGGGAACTGATTATACTTCTTATCTCCCCTTCTGTAATAGGAACTGTCTGCCTGGTTGGAAATTCAAATGGATAATTTTTCTTTAGCAATGATATAGGATTATTGTCTTTAGCAAAATTTATGTTTAGATTTTCAGTTATATTCAAAAAGTAATTATTAAAAGCCTCAGCTGCTTGTTTAGGGGACTGCTCTATGCCATTTAATGTAAAGGTAGGAGACACATGTTGAGAATTTTAATTTTCCCTGTTAAATTTTTTATAATTTTCCAAGTCATCTTACCCTTATTTTCTGAATTTGCTATTAATTCATTGTAATAATTTTTTTGCCCCTCTAATAACTCTACCCAAAACAGTACAATCATGTTTGTAGTATATTTTTAATTCCAAGTCATTGCAATTTCTACTGAGAAGATCAGACTTCTTTTCCCATTGACATGATATTCTGATGCCCCTTGTAATCCAAGCATTGTCTTTATATTTATCATGATAAATTACAGAGAAACTAGGTTCAAAACCATTGAGATATATTCTCAAACATTTATTGAAAATTTCATTAACACATATAATGCTCTTGATAAATTACTTGCCAAGGTTCCTTCAGTAATAACTCTAGAAAGTAACTAATTGTATCTGCTGTGAAGAGTCTTGTTTCGAATTTGCCTGACATTATTTTCTTTATTACAAAAAAATTTTTAAGATTACACACTGGTCATTATGGTCTGATAAACCATTAAATATGGGTAAAATATTGCATAGATGTAATCATGAATTATTTACAAAAATATTATCAATGAACATATGAACATACATGCACACATTTATGTGTATACATAAACACACATACATACACATGTACATAATATGTACATAAATACATACACACATAAATGCATACACACATACATGCATACACATATGTACGTAAGTACATACATACGTACATACATACATACATACATACATACATACATATATACACATATACATACATATTTGTTTCATAAATACAAAAAACCTGTCATACAACAGCTGGTTATGGAACAAGTCTCAAAAATACAATAAATAATCACAATACGCAACACAAGCCCAGCACAAATACACAACACAGAAACAGTACAAATACAATCCCAAAAATATTACAGGCAAAACACAAGGAAGAGAATAAGAAAATGTTACAAGTTATAAACATTAGTTAGTGAAGACACTCCTGTTGCACTTGAGAAGTTATTGAATACATGTTAAGAGTTTAAAATATCAATTACATATATTATTATGACTATGATGCTCAAAGAAATAGTACACATGATTATTTATACATTATTATTTATGGAATAGTTTAGCATATGTAAAATACATGAATATGTACTCATGGATGAGTATGTTATTATTCCTGCTATATGAAAAATAAATAATGTTCTAAAGTTCATAAGGAGGCTTTTGTTATGTTCAGTAAAAACTATTTGCTGATTTGAATTACATGCATAGTAATTGAAATCTTCCTACCTTAATCCCCATAGTCTGGTGTAAGATACAACAGCCTTCACTTTTTCTTCAATAGGCACAATTCCCATCACAGCTGGAATCACCATCACAACATACAGCATCGCCATTTTGCTAGGTACCCCCAAGGCAATAATGAAACCCCATGCCACAGTGACAATGCAGCACAAAGCACTGAGCACGCCACGGTACTTGCTGGGGTAAACTGCAAACACATTACATTCAGTTTTTTATATGTGTAACTTCTTGCTCCATTTAATGTGTTAAAATATAAAGGTAAAAGTAAAAGTAAAGTCAAAGTAAAGATCTTCTGGTAACATGCCAGTGCAAGCAAGCAGTGTCGGTGGAGGTGTAATTTTACCCATATTCCACCTCAGTGCTAGAAGTTGAGTCAGTGGTCAACACTTGGCTGCTTTATCTGGGGGAAAGAGATCTGGTATCCATTATACAGGGAGCCGAAACCTAATATACAAGAGGCATATGAATTAACCAGTCTGAGAAAAGTATCTTAAATGTATCTACCAGTGTTTAAAATTATATATGAATTTGATCTAAACTGGATGGTTTGAAGACCTGGAATTTCTTTCATTATTACTTAAAATTTTAATATATAATATATTAGCCAGTGTAACTGTTACAGTAAAGTGGCTAATAAGACAGACTGACTGGATGTTAGATGGGATATGGACTGAATGATTGGGGTGTGGATTCCAATTAGTGGCTGTGTTGACCAGACAGGTCACAAAGTTCATTCAGCCTTCAAACTAGTGAATACCAGAGACCATCCAGGTGAGTGCAACACTTATTTACATCTAGTTGCAAGATTAGAAATGTGTGGATGTTCATGTCTATTCCTAGTATGTATTCATCAATTAGTGCTCAGGCTTAGGGATCACTTTTTTTTTACCCTTAAAAAAAAGACACTATCATTAGCCCTTTTCTTGTTGAGCTTTCCAACATGAAGTCATCTTTGGGCTGTGTCCTAGCTCAGGTGACCAGTTGCTGACCTGTTACTGTGGAGACCCTGTTTTGATCTCAGTCCAGTCTGTGTGGAATCTATGGTGGGAAAGTAGCACTGGGACTGGTTTTACTCTGAGCACTTCATTGTCCTCCTGTTATTATAATTCCACCATTGCTTTATACTCATTCATTTGTTCATACATCTATTACAGTAGATAATCTTGTAACTGATAACACCACTGAGTAATACATGAAACAGAAAGAGAGATCCTATAGCAGAGAGAAAATATATGAAGTGGATATTAAACAGAAGTTTTAGTATAAATAATGCAACTTATTCTAGATACATACTGTTACATGGAAAATAATGGGTGCATTTTCAAGGAAATACACTATTGTGATGTGTTAGTAGCCAATGCTCACCTGGCTGTGTTGAAAACAAGGAAGCAGCAAACACTAAGGGCAAAAGAGAAGCATCCAGAATCTGCATGATTCAGCTGATGTGCTGCTGCTCTAAGGAAAAATTGAGAACAATTCACTAATCTCTGAATGGAACATTCATAGCTTATTGTAATATGTTACCCCTCATTTGATATGATGGGTTCAAGTTCCTGCACTATCAGTAATTAGTGCTGAGAAAGAAACAGTAACAAAAATGTATTAATATGAAGTGTAGAGAAGAATATTACTGTGTATATGTGAGGTAAGTTTATATAGATGTAATGATATACAGAAGGTAGTTTCTTCTTCAAACTAGGACACCAGGTAACGTGCTTTCCATTATTGTTCTAAAGAGTATCTTCTTATCTTGATCACTGCAGTGTTAATTCTGCATTTGAAACAGCATTGTGAAGTAACTTAAAAATCAATTAAGTCAGTCCTTTTAATATTGAAACAAATTATCTATAGTACCAGTGTACAGATTCTGAAATTTGGCAGTCAATTATTGGGGTTCATCACACCTGTTCACACCATGCATGCCTAAACATGTGTTACAAATATTTGCCACTGAAACATAGCATAAAATGGTACAAAATTGATATACCACATAATTTTTCATATGGTCTGTGCTGCTAGCTAATATGTTTACAGCATATCATAATACGCATTTTATACAGTTTCTGATATTACAGATTTTACTTTCAGTTTTCCTAAAAACTCAAAAAATTTGGATACTTCATTAACATCTTTAACTAGTTTATACCAAAATTTATAAATCTACTCTCAGAACTTCCAAAATAATCCCAACCTCATGAGTTTGAATAGCTGCCAATTGGTCAAATTTAGAGGAAATTAAAAATTATTTATTTATTGTGTGCCTATAAAATCACTTGGTTATTACTGCTAAGATAGCAGATTTCATAACTGAATCAGAGAATATACACACAGGCAGCTAATGCATGGTTTGACAGACAAATCTGTTCTTTCAAAACCTCCACTTATCAACCCTCCAAATACACAAGTTTAAACAAAATATTTTAAGTGTTTTACTGAGTAGTATTCAAAATTAACTATCCCAAATATCATCAGAAAATTATGTACATGAATGTAAAATTAATTATTCAGGAAGTGGTTGGCTTAGAGAATGTGTAATTTACAGTTTCTGAAGTAAGTATCAGGGCTGCGTCACAATTTCTTTTTAATTCTATCAATAATAGAAAGTTCACATTTTTCCAGCAGTCTGTTACATAAAAGCTCTTCATACAACCATTACTTAATATGACGTTGCATTTTCTGATAGTAATACTTTTACACTTATGATCAGTGACATAAGGGAAACAATAAACACAGTGTTCCATGGAAGGCAAAATGATGCCCAATTGTTCCAAAAACAGAAATTTTGAGAAACACAAATGTAGTCTGTATGTATGTAAAAGAGAAAACTTTCTAAAGAGTCAGCGTCTGCACATGCTACCATAAATCACAAGTATATATATTATTTAAGGCATGTAACTCAATATTTAAATTTTATGATTTAAAAATACACAAGAACGTAATGTTAATACATTTATTAACTCCACTATGATTTTGCTGGTACGCATTTCCCCTTGGTCACTCCAAAAAAATTACTGAATAATATGTGACAAGGTTACTTCTGTTACATGATCGTATGTAAAGAACTGGAAAAAATTATGATAGATGTAAAGAATGAAAACAAGTTTTTACACAATCTCACATCAAGCACCCCAAATAGCCACTCCAGCACCCCAAGTAGTCACTTCACACAATTCTGAATCCTGAAAACAGTACTGTAAAGACAGTTGATGTCCAACTGCATTGATATTTTCTGTCAGATCCACACACCTTTGTATAATATTTCAAAATGGTGGAAATGAAGCTGAGTCATGTAGAGTGTGCATATTAAACAAGCTCATTAGAAAACAATTCAATTATTCAAGGAACAAGCTATAGAACTGTATGTTTATTATGTGTACAATGGAGTTTGTTAACTTGCAGTACTTCTGTAAGTGCTGAGTCTGTAAATTCCGTGGCTTTTTTTTTTGGTGGGGGAGAAGGGGAGACAGGGGAGGTGGGTAATTCTTCGTATGGTTAATCCCAGTCCTGTTTAACAATGTTTGCTCTAGTACTGAGTATATCTTAGGCAAGAATTACAGAACTGAACAGTACCAAGTGTTATCATTCCAGTTTCATCTCTTTCCAGATTTCCTATTTTCTCTCTTTTATTACAGAAATTGTGTGGGACCCTTGCTGTCTTTCCTAAACAGACAGTCCCCTAAACTTCTTGGTTACACCGTGCATCAATAACATTCAACACTTTAATATCCAACTGATGCACACAACGTAAAAAAAAACGTGGAGTTATCAAAACATTTTAAAATAAGTAAAACTGCTCCAACATGTTTCGGTTTACGAGGAAACCATCATCAGGGTGCCACAATCAGTATTTAGCTAGA
>JGI20166J26741_11795696_pt1 | contig 10200 bp, 2 predicted proteins | sample TergutCu122P5_FD_26741 | JGI IMG/M metagenome (IMG submission 26741) | reverse complement strand
AACCGTTCAACTTTGGATATAGGTGTTTTGGGTTATATCGGTATAGTTTAACATAAGGAACACTCTCCCGAAGTACTTCACATTCCTCCTGGGACACCCTCTATATACATGCATGCATACATACGTACATACACACACACATACATATATATGTACATACATACATACATACATCCATACACACACAAACAAACAAACAAACAAATTCTGCGTCTGGGAATTAATTCTCAATTTCATAGAAGTAAAGTGCTGAGAATTATCATATTTTACTAATCCGCTATCAATAAACCATTTCAATATAGAAACCAGCCTAAATTTGCATCTCGAATTTTATTGTGACAGAATTCAACATTCATAACTTGTTATTGAGTTGCATAGTTTTATAACCACGTTGACTGCGGGCATTGAGAAATTTAACTGTACTGTGGTATGTTTGCAGTTGGACATTTTGGGTAGGAGTCTGAAGGGATCTAGCAAATGTTCGCACTGAATAGAACTTTAAATTGTGTGATATTGTGATTGCTGTATGTTGGCAGGCCTGGATAGACATCAGAGACGAGTTTGCTGTGGCTGTGTACAGAGTCTGCCATGATGTTGGACTGAGGAAGCAGCACCTTGGATAATACAAGAGCTGGGATTGTTGGTATTTCACATTGTTGGTATGGTTTTGGGTGTTGCACTGTGTTGAAGTTGGCAGTGCTTACTGGTGCTGCCACATACCATTAGATGTCACCACTTGACATGATGCTGTAGGCAGACCCAGGATGTTCTACACACTGCAGCATGAAGGCCAGGAACACTGCAAACATCGGAGTCACAGTGGACAGAAAGTGTTATTACTACATGACATTGTACAGGAGGGTCTTGCAGTGTATTTACTGCAGATAGGTGACTTCACGCATGTTCTCTTTGTTGGACAAGTGTAACTGACAATGTGTCAGATGACACTGTGCATCACGTTAGATAAGTTCATTTCCACACCAGTCCATGTTGCATATCGCAGAGGTTTTTAATTAATTATTACAATTTTATCATTTCACTTCACTGCAGTATTTTAAAATATGGACGAAATTTTCTTTATGTTTCTACACGAACATCTGACATTTCTTTATAAACTCATTTGATATTTTGTCTCCATATTAACAGTATGCATATTTAGTGCAAGTAATTAATTTCACAGTGCCAGAGCTTAGTTGTTACAATGTTTGTGTTAAACTGGTTTTTTTCAAAAGACAACACAGAAGAAAATTCTTCTTCACCCACCAATGAGTCAGCTGAGAAAAGTGTTTTGCCGCCTTTTTCTGGAATATTAAGTGTAGATGAAAAGCTAAAATTGAGCAACGATGAGTTTAAGCAAACAGTTTATGACTCCCTCAAAGACAAAAACCTAACCCTCCTAAGCCAACTTACAACAGCGCCCGCTTTCCTCAAACCCTACGTGATGGCCCAGTTTGCCTCCAAAGTATACATAGACTACAAAAGACAAGAGACTGACACTCAGTATGAGACACGATTAGGTTTACCTGATGGCTGGAAGTTACTGACGACAGCTTCTAACGGTAGCAAGTCTAATGGATATTTTGGAGCAGCCTATTGGCACCCTGAGCGTCAGCAGGTTGTGATTGCTCATCGAGGCACTGTCCCCACAAAATTTGGAGCACTGTGGACAGACGTAGCTGGTGTGTTGTTTCAACACCATGTTCCACAAATGAGTTCTGCAAGCACATTTGCCTATAATGTTGCAGAAGTCCTGAAATTAATCAATCAAGAAAAGGGAGTCCGATTTCAAGTGTTCTTTACCGGTCACTCATTAGGGGGTTGGTTGGCACAAATCACTAACTTCACTACAAAATACCTAGACAGAAAAGGAAATACTTTCCTTAAAAGTGACAATGTCTCACAGTGGTTCCATCCCCACACAGTAGTTTTTGACAGCCCAGGTTGCAAAGATATATTGTCACAAATGGCTGACGAACTTGATGTACTCTATGAGGGGCGTTCCATTGACTTAGAGCACTTAGATATCACTAGTTATCTATCTGCTCCAAATCGCATTAATACTTGTAACTCACATTTGGGGACGGTCTATCGTATCTTCACTGATTTGTCTGATATGAGCCGGTGGGAAAAATTTACTGCATTGTATAACCTAGCAACACATAGTATGGATAAAATTGTGGAAGCCTTTGACCCTGAAACAGGGCAAGTACGTAAAGATGACCAAGGGAAACTGAAAATACGAGTTGTAGTAGATTGGCCTATTACTGCTGGCTTATCAGGTGGTAAAAAATACAACAGTTTCTTTCAGTGGGGCAACCATTTAAATAACTACCATCCAGAGGATACAGACATAACTTTACCCCTCGAGGGTTACCATCCGTTGCGTTACCAAACTAAAACATATGACGAACGGGTGACTAATGTAAGCAAATTTAGCCATGATGAGCGCCAGTTTTTGGAGAATTATTGTCGGCTGCGTCAGTTACCTGAATTCCATAGGCCTAAAGAACTGTTCTCAGCCATGGAAGATAATCAGGCCCAAGAAGCTGAAAAAATGTTACAAAGCTTTGAGTTAAAAAATCAAACAATTCGCTGTACAGATGCCAGTACATTACATGTCATGATTCCCTACACGCAAAGGTTGCTTCAGCTGTTCCCTGAGATAAAAGAGAACATAAAGTGTGCTTTGTCACCGAACGAGATTAGAAACAACGCTTATCAGATTGGAACCAAGCGTTACCTTGAAATGTTTCAACAAAGCCCACTTGATTTTAAGCCCGATGCTTCGAGTCTAAGAGATTTTCTAAACAGTGACGAACAAAAGGTTCTTCAGCTACGGATGGTTGATGTGGATGCTTGGACAGGGCTAATCAAGGTTTACCAGGCGCTGGAAAAGACAGATCATCTCAGTGAAGGTCATTATACTGTACTGACTTTAGAGCACTTGTTACTGGTCAATCGAATGGTGAATTTGAATACATTATTAGAGTCGACAACAGCACCACATCTGTTAATGATGATGTGCGAGACGAGATACCTGCTTAATAATGAAACGAGAGAAATACTCAGAAGTCTATTTAATGCTCTGAAGAAGAAAGAGTCTGTAAAAATTATTTTGACCACTCAGTCAGAAGATGACACCGTTAATTTTCTGCAAGATTTAACAAAAGAAACAGTCAATAATGGATTTGTTACAAGAGATGAAGAGTTAACTTGGTGTGATTTACTCACCAATACACAGGAGAAATTACTAGAGAAACCAGTAACTTTTCAAAGTGCTGGAATTTCTCTAAATGAACTCATGTCTGCTGAATCTGCAGCAGCAAAATTTCTGCCCCTTGGTGCTTTACTTGAAGAAAAGGAACTGACGATTGCTGATCCATTGCCGATATCAAATGGCTACAATGAAAGTTACTATATTGGGAGAACACTTTGTCATCAGAAAACTATTAAACAGGATATTTTTAATGATAAAGATGTAAGAGATTTCCATGTATATCTAGCTAGAACTGAAGAAGAATACACAAACCTCTGTCAGCTGCATCCAAAAAAGGATGTTCATTGGGTAGATATAGACAAGTCAGGGAAACTTCTTTGGCAGCAATCGCAAGGAAGCTTAGAAACACTACGTAGATACATTGATACCGACAGTTCACACACATATACAGCTGATGATTTAGACAAGCTTTTGGAGCAAGCACACCACCAGAGGGTGATGTTGATTTCTGATACAGCAGGGATGGGTAAATCCACCATACTGACACATCTATCTAAGCAAATCAAACAGAAGTTCCCAGCCAAATGGGTGCTGAGAATTGACTTAAATGAACATACAGATGTACTTAAGGTACTGAAACAGAGACAGATTGATAAGGAGAAAGCGATTGAATTTGTATCGAAGGAAATGATGAAGCTTAAACCTGGTTTAGACTTGGATTTATTTAAACAGTGTTGTGAACAAAAACAAAAGTTAAGAATAGTAATAATGTTGGACGGTTTTGATGAAATAAGTCCATTCTACAAAGAGACAGTCCTTGATTTACTGCAAGCTCTAAGGCAGACGGCAGTAGAACAGCTGTGGGTCACCACCAGACCACATCTGAGAGGGGAATTGGAAGAAAAGCTACAACAACTGTCCTACACAATTGAACCTTTTTCTGAAGAAAATCAAATCGAATTTTTGACGAAATTTTGGTGTCTAAAAGACTGGTTTGCTGAGATAAACAGTAAAGAGAAGGAAGAAAGTAAAAAGAAGTTAGAAATTTATGCTAAAAAGTTAATTAGTAACCTGGCCCAATCTATTAGCGACAAAGGCAGAGAGTTCACCGGCATCCCACTACAGACCCGCATGTTGGCTGAGGCATTTGATAAAGAAGTTAAGGCATTTTGTCAGTCAACTGAACCCATGCATGAGTTACCGTTCAAGCTGGACTTGCTTGGGTTATACAGACGATTTATTGAGAGCAAGTATGACCTCTATCTGGAAGAAAAGGTCCGGGTGCCGGTGGATAACGTAGTTGCAATTGAGCTAAGAGAAAGTGATTTAAAAATAATGAGAAAGCAACATCAGCTGTTGGCCTTGAAGGTGCTGTTTACTGAGGAACAAGTGACAGAGATTCAAAACAATAGAGAATGTGAATTTTCAACTCAACAGTTATCAAGAATTGGGATAGTGCAAGTAACCGGTAAGGGTAAACTGCACTTTATCCACCGCACCTTTGCCGAGTATTTTTTTGCAGATTATTTGGTGAACCGCTTGACTGAGGGGAACAACACATCACAGCAAATACCGACTTTTTTACTGAAAGATATATTTCTGAAAGAACAATATCAGGTGATCAGAAATTTTATGGATGGCTTATTATTGCGGACTAATCTATCGCAAGAGTTATTACAACAGTGCGGAAAATTGATACATAACCTAGGGAAAGATGGTGTACTGATATTACACAGAGCAGCGCGCGAAGGTAATGCTACGACTTTTGGGGTTTTGTTAGATAGCGTGCAGGCAGCAAAGAACACAGTCACTGCTAAGGAGCTATTGTTAACAAAGGATGAGAACAGATTAACAGCCTGGCAACATGCAGTACTTGGGAGAAACATCGAGGTATTAGAAAAGCTATGGGAATGGAGTGAAAACAACCTAACAGCAGAAGAGTTAAAAAGGAAATTATTATTAGCCAGAGGCAATTATGGAAAGACTGCCTTGCAAGAGGCAGCATATGAGGGGAACATAGATATATTGCTGAAAATATGGGAGTGGGTTGAAGATAAACTAACAACAGACGAAATAAATAAATTGTTATTAGCCACAGACAAGTTAGGAAGGACCGTCTTGCACATGGCAGCATTGGGGGGGAACTTAGATATAATGCTCAAAGTATGGGAGTGGGCTGAACAGAAGCTAACAAAAAAGGAAATAAATAATAAATTGTTATTAGCCACACACAAGGGAGGAAGGACCATCTTGCACTTGGCAGCATATAAGGGGAATTTAGATATAATGCTGAAAGTATGGGAGTGGGCTGAAAAGAAACTAACAACAAAGGAAGTAAATAAATTGTTATTAGCCACAGACAAGTTAGGAAGGACGATCTTGCATGTGGCAGCATTAGGGGGGAGCATACATATAATGCTGAAAGTATGGGAGTGGGCTGAACAGAAACTAACAAAAGGGGAAGTAAATAATAAATTGTTACTAGCCACACACAAGGAAGGAAGGACCATCTTGCACGTGGCAGCATATAAGGGGAACTTAGATATAATGCTGAAAGTATGGGAGTGGGCTGAAGAGAAACTAACACCAGAGGAAATGAATTATAAATTGTTATTAATCAAGGACAACTTAGGAAGGACCATCTTGCACGTGGCAGCATATGAGGAGAAATTAGATATAATGCTGAAAGTATGGGAGTGGGCTGAAGAGAAACTAACACCAGAGGAAATAAATAATAAATTGTTGGTAGCCACAGACAAGGAAGGAAGGACAGTCTTGCATGTGGCAGTATATACGGGGAACTTAGATATAATGCTGAAAGTATGGGAGTGGGCTGAAGAGAAACTAACAACAGAGGAAATAAATAATAAATTGTTATTAGCCACAGACAAGAAAGGAAGGATCTTCTTGCACTGGGCAACAGTTGTGGGGAAAAGAGATATAAACCAGAAGGTATGGGAGTGGGCTGAAGGGAAACTAACAACAGAGGAAATAAATAATAAATTGTTATTAGTCACAGACAAGTTAGGTAGGACCATCTTGCACGTGGCAGCGTTGGGGGGGGACTTAAATGCAATGCTGAAGGTATGGGAGTGGGCTGAAGAGAAAATATCAACAGAGGAGATAAATAATAATTTGTTATTAGCCACCGACAAAGAAGGAAGGACCATCTTGCATGTGGCAGCATATACGGAGAACTTAGATATAATGCTGAAAGTGTGGGAGTGGGCTGAACAGAAACTACCACCAAACGAAATAAATAATGAATTGTTATTAGCCACAGACAAGGAAGGGAGGACCATTTTGCAAGTGGCAGCATTTATGGAAAACTTAGATATAATGCTGAAAGTATGGGAGTGGGCCGAAGAGAAACTAACAACAGAGGAGATAAATAATAAATTGTTCTTAGCCACAGACAATGAAGGAATGACCGTCTTGCACTGGGCAGCATTGGGGGGGAAAGTAGATATAATGCTGAAAGTATGGGAGTGGGCTGAAGAGAAACTAACAACAGAGGAAATAAATAATAAATTGTTATTAGCCACAGACAATAATGGAATAACAGCCTTGCAAGTGGCAGCATTTGAGGGGAAATTAGATATAATGCTGAAAGTATGGGAGTGGGCTGAAGAGAAACTGACAGCAGAGGAGATGAATAATAACTTGTTATTGGCCACAGACAATGAAGGAATGACAACCTTGCTGATGGCAGCATTGGGGGGGAACTTAGATATCCTGCTGAAAGTACGGGAGTGGGCTGAAGAGAAACTAACACCAGAGGAAATGAATACTAAATTGTTATTAGCCACAGACAAGAAAGGAAAGAACATCCTGCACTGGGCAGCATATAAGGGAAACTTAGATATAATGCTGAAAGTATGGGAGTGGGCTGAAGAGAAAGGAACACCAGAGAAAATAAATAATAAATTGTTATTAGCCACAGACAAGAAAGGAAGGTCCGTCTTGCACGTGGCAGCATATACGGAGAACTTCGAAATAATGCTGAAAGTATGGGAGTGGGCTGAAGAGAAACTAACACCAGAGGAGATAAATAATAAATTGTTATTAGCCACAGACAAGGAAGTGAGGACCTTATTGCACGTGTCAGCATATATGGAGAACTTAGACATAATGCTGAAAGTATGGGAGTGGGCTGAGGAGAAACTAACAACAGAGGAGATAAATAATAAATTATTGTTAGCCACAGACAATAATGGAATAACGGCCTTGCACTGGGCAGCATATAAGGGGAACTTAGATATAATGCTGAAAGTCTGGGAGTGGGCTGAAAAGAAACTAACAGCAGAGGAAATAAATAATAAATTATTATTAGCCACAGATAATGAAGGAATGACAGCCTTCCACTGGACAGCATATAAGGGGAACTTACACATAATGCTCAAAATATGGGAGTGGGCTGAAGAGAAACTAACACCAGAGGAAATAAATAATAAATTGTTATTAGCCACAGACAAGGAAGAAGGGACCATCTTGCACTGGGCAGCATATAAGGGGAACTTAGATATAATGCTAAAAGTATGGGAGTGTGCTGAAGAGAAACTAACAATAGAGGAGAAAAATAAAAAATTGTTATTTGCCAAAGACAAGGAGGGAATGACAGTCCTGCACTTGGCAGCATATATGGGGAACTTACTTATAATGCTGAAAGTATGGGAGTGGGCTGAAGAGAAACTAACATTAGAGGAAATAAATAATAAATTGTTATTAGCCACAGACAATGAAGGAAACACAGTCTTGCAATGGGCAGCCTATAAGGGGAACTTAGGTGTAATGCTAGCAGTACGGGAGTGGGCTGAAGAGAAACTAACAAGAGAGGAGATAAATAATAAATTGTTATTAGCCAGAGACAATGAAGGAATGACAGCCTTGCACTGGGCAGCATATAAGGGGAACTTGGATATAATGCTGGCAGTATGGGAGTGGGCTGAAGAGAAACTAACAAGAGAGGAGCTAAATAATAATTTGTTATTAGCCACAGATAAGGATGGAATGACACCCCTGCACTTGGCATTATATAAGGGGAACTTAGATATAATGTTGAAAGTATGGGAGTGGGCTGAAGAGAAACTAACAACAGGGGAAATAAATAATAAATTATTATTAGCCACAGACATTGAAGGAATGACAGCCTTGCACTGGACAGCATATAAGGGAAATTTAGATATAATGCTGAAAGTAAGGGAGTGGACTGAAGGGAAACTAACACCAGAGGACGTAAACAATGAATTGATATTAGCCACAGACATTGAAGGAATGACAGCCTTGCACTGGGCAGCATATAAGGGAAACTTAGATGTAATGTTGAAAGTATGGGAGTGGGCTGAAAGGAAACTAACACCAGGGGAAATAAATAATAAATTGTTATTAGCCACAGACATTGAAGGAATGACAGCCTTGCACTGGGCAGCAAATAAGGGAAACTTAGATATAATGCTGAAATTATGGGAGTGGGCTGAAGGGAAACTAACACCAGGGGAAATAAATAATAAATTGTTATTAGCCACAGACAAGGAAGGGAGGACCATCTTGCACTGGGCAGCATATAAGGGGAACTTAATTATAATGCTGAAAGTATGGGAGTGGGCTGAAGAGAAACTAACAATAGAGGAAATAAATAATAAATTGTTATTAGCCACAGACAATGAAGGAATGACAGCCTTGCACTGGGCAGCATATAATGGGAACTTGGATATAACGCTGAAAGTACGGGAGTGGGCTGAAGAGAAACTAACAAAAGAAGAAATAAATCAAAAATTGTTATTAGCCACAGACAAAAAGGGTAAGACTGCCTGGCACATAGCAGCATATCGGGGGAATATAGATATATTGCATTATATAAGGGAGTGGGCTGAAGAAAAATTAACAACAGAAGATAAAGTTAATAAATTTTTATTTGCCACAGACAGTGAGGGAAGAAGTATGTGGGATGAGGTAAAAAACCTGGGGAAATGAGATATATTTCAGAAATAATTAGAGGGGGGTAAAAAGAAACTAACAATAGGGAATGTAAATAATTCCATGTAATTAGCCACAGAAAATTAGGAAAGTCCCCCTGGAAGGAGGCAGCATTTCAGGGAACATACATATTGCAATTTGTAAGCCACAGACATTGAGGGAAGGACTGCTTGGCACAGGGCAGCATATGTCGGGAACCTTGATATTTTGCAGTAAATATGGGAGTTGGGTGAATAAACTAACAACAGAGGAGATAAATATTACATTGTTATTAACCAGAGACAATTAAGGGAAAGAGAGCCTGACAGGGGCATAAATCTGGGTATTCTAGATGTATTGCGAAAAGTGAGGGAGTTGACTGAAAGAAACTAACAACATATTAGATAAAAAAAACAACTCTTAGTAACCACAGACATAAGGTAAAACTGCTTTGCACGAGGCAGCATAAAAGGGAAAATAAACCTATCACAGAAATTATGGGATTTGTCTGAAGAGAAACTAGTAACAGGGGATGTATGTAGTACATTGATATTAGCCGCAGACAGAAAAGGAAAGACTGTTTGGAATGGGGCAGCATTACAGGGGAAAATAGATGTATTCCAAAAAGTAAGTGATTGGGCTGAAGGGAAACTAAAAACAGAGGAGATAAATAACAAATTTTTATTAGCCACAGACAATAAGGGAGGATTGCTTGAAAAGAAGAAACATAACAGGCGAACCTAGATTTATTGCAAAAAGTAAGATAATGGGCTGAAAGGATATTAACTCTTAGGCTACTAATGTCGTATATATATGGAGCTCCTAGTAAAGCCAGAAATGCTAACGTCGTATACATATATGGACCTACGTTTGGCAACGTTGAAACAGTCTCTTTCTGTTTGCTGCACAATGTTTCAACACTGAATCGTTGCAGAGAGGTTTCCTGTGTCACATTTGTGTGTAAACACTTTGCCAGCTAGCTGGCAAAGTGTTTACACACAAATGTGACACAGGAAACCTCTCTGCAT
>JGI20166J26741_11795585_pt1 | contig 10201 bp, 4 predicted proteins | sample TergutCu122P5_FD_26741 | JGI IMG/M metagenome (IMG submission 26741) | reverse complement strand
ACACGCCCTCAACTACAAACCTCGGGGGAGAAGAGATCGTGGACGCCCCAGGAAAAGATGGCAACGCGTCGATGCCGGAACAGGTCAAACGACCTAATCCTTGGAGGAAGATGATGATGATGATGATCATTTTTGCATGACCACACCTGGGAACTTTTAGTGCTTCCGCTTGTCACTTTTTATCTAGCTCCTTGATAACAGCCTAGCTGGGTCCTAACTATTATTCAGAAGCAATAAAATAGTTGGGATATCCGAATCTCAGTCTAGTTAATTTTCTTTAAGGACGTGTGACTATGCAAGGTAGAAACACGTCAATACAAATCGCATTCGAAGAAATTCATCCCACCGTGTTGTGATAAACAAATAGTAATTTATACACTATCGTCAAGCACAACAATTCTTATTACATTCAACAATGCATATTACACGTTTCGGTCAATACGGTCATCTTCAAGCATGAATGAACGTAATTTAAACCATGTGGAATACAATATATATTTAACTCATTCCACGTTGTTTTAAATTATATACATGCATGCCTGTAGATGGTGGTATTGACCGAAACGTGTAATATGCACTGTTTATATAATAAAAATTGTTGTTTTTGACCCTAATATATACATTACACTTAATACAAGTCGAATTTATTTTTTCAGGTGGATAAGGGAAAGGCAGGATATTTGCCTTCGCCGAGATGCGATTTTTTTATTCTTACAGCGCGGCTTGTCTGTGGTGCTGTAACACCAAACGGGTCTCAGGACATAAACAAATGAATATGTAGCATTGGTGGAATGATAACTACTGGGATAACCTGAAGTACGAGGAAAACAACCAGTCGCGGTGCCACTACGTGAACTGCCCTTCGAATGAAACCGGGTCTCCGCAGTGAAGAGCCGGCAACTAGCCGCCTGATCTATGGCACGGTCACCGACTAAAGGTACATAAATGTCATACGGGGACCCTAATAATATCCTTTATACGTACATGTACACTATAACACCGCATTGTACCTACACGGGGAAATGTGACGTACAATCTCTAATTTTGAGTACTATTGAAAGTCACTAAATGTCTCATAATCTCTAACTCTGTTTTACTAAGATGAACACAGCTCATATGAAGTTATGTAACGCCACTGATCACCCCACCGTAACACGTCCTAAGAAGGAACTCTTGTCAATTTCACGTGCTTCCTGCTCTCGAATTACACTTTCAGAGTTTACCTTTCCACATAAAGAACAATGAAATATTTTAAATAACAGGAAAATTATTAATACATACCAGTCAGAAGAACATCTGTCTGGTTAGGTGTTCACAAATATCTATATCGTCACTCACAACATAACCTACATGTACAAATCCTCCGTCCTATCACTACAACCTTTCAAGCTGCCGCCACGAAACCAACTAGCCGTACGGAACAAAACTAACCGCCCAGTCCCATCCGAGTTGAGCCGTACCTGGCCAGATGGCAGCACGTACCAACTTTGGCAGCAGACATCTTGTCCCTACTAACCAGAGTGGAAAAATGCCTGCGATCATGTGTCCAACTCGCAAAATGATAGTGGGCATTCAATGTGTGACACAGGTAATATGAAGGTAAAAGATAAAGTCGACCTTGTGCACGCCATGAAGACATATGGAGGAGCTCAGGCACAGCTTCACTCATTTTCGACCTCGTTAATAGACGGTGGTGAGTGTTCTGTTTCACGCCTCGGCCGATTTATCTCATGTGAAGGACATTTCGGTATCCACTGAACAGGAGGCTAACTGTGCGCCAGAGCCGGTCTGAAGGTTTCGGAAAAAATAAAAATCTCTTACCCCTGTCGGAAATAAACCCTGATTTTTCGGCCGTTGGGACCGTAGTAACGAATACGTTATCCACGGTCCACCAGCAAGAATGTTGGTGCTGACAATTTTAATATTCCAATAGAGATATAGTTTATTACACCGAAATTCCCGTGAACCCTCAATTTCCCTTTCGACCACTTCCTGATAACCCATAATCAACTTGATATCTATGAGTGGGCCTTTTTGCTTATTGCACTTGTATGATTATACGCTATTGGCAGCATATTACAAAGAGATACGAAAGCTCCTCAAGCTCTGTAGGGTTCGTCTCATAGTACATAAACCACGATCGATGAAGTCGTTGTTGAATGGTTTTGGTACGACCTATGAAAAGACTGTTTTCTTCAATTTGTCGTTTTTCAATCAATGACCGTGCATGTATTGGTGGTTCACAAAACACGCTAAATCAAAAAATAGATTTATGTTTACATTTCACCCGTCGCAGTACTTTGTTACTATGACCTCAGCTGAACCTTTACACTTGCTGAGATGACAACTTTTTTTAGCAGTCACATGAAACGTGCGACAAATGATGGAATCCAACAACTCGTGCTATCTGCCTGTCGGCGCTGAAACTGATTTCAAGTGATGACGCATGCACTGGACGTACTTAGTCCGTGGTAAAGGCATGGCCAACTCGATTCGGACATGATATTAGTACGGCCGTATTTGCGCGGGAGAACAACGTCAATTGTTTACGAAACGCATCATGGGTAAACCGCCATGTTAGTAGACGTAAGAGGTTGCTATGTGACGTCATTTTCGGATCGCTTCGTGTTCTTCGGGATTTTGATGTGGTTGGTTCCGATGTTGGCCGAACAGGTCAATGTCTGAAGCATCTAAAATTTTGTTGGTGAGGTGAAGTTTGTCGTAGCTTTGATATAATGTAACATACTAATAATTTAGGAAAAGGGGTTGGTAGAAACCCTTAAAAGGATATTAGGTACGGTATTGTGACGTAACGACTGTCAAGTGTGTTCACATGAATCGTAAACGAGTGAAAGAGGGATAATAGCAAGGATCTACACTGGTTACCAGCCCCCGTTCGATGTTTCGTGTGCAAGGGTGTTCGCAAGAAATGTGATAAATCTATGAAGTTCATGAACGTGTATGAAGTAGAGCGCCGTTAGAGATGAGTGGACGTCCAAGGACAACATCCTTTGCTGAGGGTAACAAGCAACCTCCCAATCCTCCGTTAGGAGGCATGAAAATAAGTAGTAAGTGCAGTTACTCAGCAGAGCTTCAGTAGCAGTGACGTCGGTTAGGCCTAATACGGGTTCAACATGGCTGCTGATGCTTTCTGCTTCTTATATTTTGCAAAAAATGCTGATATTAATCCACTCATACTGTTTAAAGACCTGCAGGATTGATAATCGAAGTCCAAAGTATGCGATTCTTTCGTTAAAAATGAAATTGCTCAAACAATGACATACGGAGAACCTTTTTAATATAAGGGTTATACTAGTCATGTCAAAAACATTCAGTGTTGAATAAATGAACTAGGTGGTAATTGCACGATTTTTAGAACTACCATAGCATATAGAATATGTTTTAGAATTTCGTTATTGTGCAGCATAGTTAGTAGAAGTTATTAAAAGCGAAATAATGTCACTTGGATCTCGAATGACAGGTCCGTGTGATGGAGATTATTTTTTTTCTCAATGACAGTGTGATACAGTGTGGAAGTGATGAGAAGCAGGAAGCACTTTTGTATTTAATAAGTACAAATAAGATTGTTGGACTCTGTCCTAATATATGCCTCAGTCAGTTAAACTGACAGCCATGCATTTGACATGAGCATATTATTCTGAAATACAGTGTTTTGTTCAATAATTTAGCTTCTTGGTGTTGTGGCATAGATGCATTTTATTTCAAAGACGTATTTGAAACAAAGGGAAGTTTATTACCACCATTTATATTTCCATAACTGGAGCTGTGCACTAGCATGTTCCTTTTGAGTAGTTCCGTTTCTTTTTTAAATGGTAACCATAGACACTAAGTAACCACAGGTTAGGTATGATATTCCTGATGTGGGTTGTCAGTTCTGAGACTTCTGTGATGTGTGAACAAGGGTGATTTTGTATGAGTAGTTTTTATGTGAAAGTTACTCTGTTAGGTATGTTGAGCATCCAAACTTTATGCTTTGTAGAAGTGGTAGTGTGATGTGTGTTTTGACCTAAGAAGATAGGGGTGTGACATTTTTACTGTAATAAGTTCAGATCTTAGAATGATGGGGCTATGGGTACGGTTGTATAATTTATATTGGTGAATAAAGAATAGTTGTAATCAGACTTCTAAAGATAACTAGTTTCTGGGATGTTATGCCATGTAGTCTTGTGGGTATATGCTAATATTCCAGAGGAGCAGGCAGCTTCCATCTTGGGTGTGTAAGGCTATATTCAGGGTGTATTGGAGAACTTCCCAGTAGGTAGTTATTACTGTGAGAACCACAGATTTCAACAAGATGTGTAGATTATTAAAGAAATTGTCATATTTGGTATTTGTGTGGCTAAAGGTGGTATCTGAGAGTTACTGTTAATAGAAAATCCATCATGGGACCATTTCATACAGCTCTTAGGGAAGATGGGTGTTGTCTTTCTATTGCTTGCTTTAGCATGTCACTTCTTTGCCCAGTCAGAAAACCATTCCCACCTCAATAATGCAACTTGAACCTTCTAGCCACTTCACAGTATATACTTGCCTACAATTACACATCATGTTTCCTTCATGTATTTTGTAGTCCTACCTGTCTCTGTTACTAAACATGTTCTTGGAGTTGTACATTCCTCTTCTTAATGTAATATGAGTGTGGAATATCATCACTTTTTCTGTCATTATACTGCTGATAAATTCAAGCAGCCATTGTTAATTTAAACATTTCATGCTGGCTGCTGTGAGATGCACCTAGGATCCATTCCAGCATGTATGGACGGATTGTTCCATTGGTACATAGAGATCTGGATGTAATCTGATCAGTAATCTTCATATACTGCTGAGGTTAAGAATGTGTGGAATTACATTTCCATTCCCATACACATCATCATGATGTGGAGTTCAACTGAGCACAGGGAAAACTTTGTAGTCAGCTTGGACTTTCATTGTCCATACAAGGAGAAATCATGTAAGGAATTCATGGCAGGGCTGTACTTGTTATTGGTATGGGGCAGTTTTGATATGAGAAGTGTGCAGCATTACACTTTGACTGCAGTAATGCATAATGAATTTACATTCGGCACATTTCTATCCTTGCAGAGTGTCTGTTAAAGTGGCTGGCTGTCTGTTTATTTGTCTTTATTTAAATAACAGCTTAGGAATTCATGAACTTTCATGAAATATTAGTTTTTGGAGAGGCCTGTGTAAATATTCACAACTTCACGTCCGTGGACATATTTGACAGGATTATGCAATGGTCAAGACAGTGAGTTGCCATTCTTGTGGTGTGGAGGCTGAGGTTCAATCCCAGGCCATTCCATATGGAATTTTTGGTAGATTGGCACTAGGAAGGGCATTTTTCTGAGTGCTTTGGTTTTGTCCTGTCAGTATTTTTCCACCACTGCCGCGTACTTATTTATCTGTTACCAGCACCATATGATATTAATTTCTGACACTGTCAGTAAAGAACACAACATTAATGTCCTACAGTAACCCATTTTCAGTATTTTTTGTTAAGATAGGAGGGTGAGATATCTGTAGTGGATATACTCATTGGTTTTTCGTATAATTGCATTGGTTTAGGTAAAAATCAAGTCTGGGAAATTCAAAGATTTCATTGCACTGATAAACAGTGTGGCATAAAATAGTTCGAAGTAAAATTAACTTTGCAGCATTGTGATCTGTTACAGTTTGACCAAGCATATTAATGCTTGTCAGAATTTGTGTGCTGGACATGTTACTGGAGATCTCTCAGAGTTGTTGGGTGATTCCTGCTGGTGTAAACTTCAGATCTGTATTACTCCTCTGTTCTGTGTACATTAAGTATGTTTCACAATGACTTTTTGTGTGAACCATGTATAACTGAAATCATATGCATGGCTGCTGTGGCAGTGTAGGTGGCACAGCTGTTTATTTGACCTGGTAAGCACACTAGACACTTGTTAAGAGCAGTACAGTTGAAAGGGTGAGTAGCCAGTATAGATGCCTTTACAGCACTTCTTAAAGACCAGGGGTCCACAAATTTCCCAAAAATCTGAGAGCCATCTCATAAGTCTTGTTCCCAGAATGGTGACAGGAAGCTCCATACTGAGAACCCACAAATATTAGGTGTCACTCTACAAAATTTTGTCTCCCAGGTGGTCTGGCACCTGGGATTTGTGCATCCCTGTTAAGAGATGGTGTACTAGGTGATGAATCCATCCCAACAGGACCAGAGAAATGTTCAGGGTCCCTTGCTGCTGGACTTCAAGTCACATGATGACACAGATAGTGCAAACTCTTACTGTCATAGATGTCAGAATATGAGTACCAAGGTCAAGAATAAATGTCAGGGTAAACTCTCCAAGGGTACCATGTTGCCGCATGACCATTCCCATCATCATGTGGCGTACTGATCGCAAGACCAACCAAATGCCATGAGGTGGGAGCTGATCAGACATCCTGCATATAGCCAGACTTCCGATATGTAATTCTCATATCTTTGGATAAAGAAATCCCTCCATTCGTATCATTTAATGTTGTGCAGGAGGCTAGGCAGTGGTTTAGGCAGCAGCCAAAGGAATTCTTTGCTGACAGGACAAGCCAGCTCACATGTCTGTGGGACTGTCTAAATGCTAGTGGTGATTTTTTTAACTTGCAGTACACTCACCTTTCCTGGAATGGATTGCAGTTGTACATGCTTCATGTTTACCTTCATAAAATCACAACAAACCAGTTTTCAGATAGTTGTAATAGGTTGGTGACACTTCCTGTATGAACTCTTGAATGAATAATGAAATTTGATTGAGGCGTGCAGTTTATTGAATGCATACAATCACCTCAGCTTGTCCTGGGCCACTAGGTTGCAGAGTGTGTGCTAATGCTGTGTGCTTATAATAAAGATATAACATTGAGTATAACAGTTGATTCTTATGCACTCATTACCTTGTTCAATTTATATCAACCAGTACCAAAGCAGCCATAGTTCACAGAGTGGTATGAACTGTTACATGTGTATAATGTGAGTGAAAATGGTACCTTTTATTTTAGTGCCCCAATCTCTTGTTAGTTAACATTTTGGTTGAATCCTAACCTGCTGGTATTGTCCTTCTCTTCAGCTTCTGTTGTGTGTGTGTGTGTGTGTGTGTGTTTTGGGACCATTCTGTTGATTATCATGGAATTTTGTCTGATCATTATGCTGGTAGACCAGTGATACATGATCTTGAGCACCAGGTCACCCAAGCAACTAAATTTTATACAGTGGCACCTGATATTTGTGCAACATCAGCACAGAACTTATTTCATGTCACCCTTCTGGCACGTAGAATTTGAGGTAACTCCTAGATATTTGTAAAATTTGTGGACCCCCATCAGTAGAGGCTGTCCCTGTCTTGCAATTCTTAATTTTCCATGGTGAGTCAGAACATGGGGGACCTAGAAACATGTAAGGCAGAATGACAGTGTGTCACTTACTTGAGACCCATAATTTGCATACTGTGTTACATAGTCAAACATTGTACAACTTTTGTTTAATAATAATAATAAATTCCTAACATTAAACTGGACATCATAATCCATGATAATAAACAAGGAACATAAATGATAATAGATGTTGCAGTTCCTGGAGAGAGAAATGTGATCAAGAAAGAAGCCGAGAAGATTTTAAAATATAAAGACCTCATAATAGAAATTCAACCCATGTGGAATGTGAAAGCAAAAGTGAAACCAGTAATAATAGGGTGACTGGAACCATTTCAAAATCACTCAGACAGTATTTGAACAACATACCAGGAAAGCATGAAATTAAGGAACTGCAAAAAACAGTCATATTGGGCACTGCACACATACTGTGGAAAGTGCTAATGTAAAAGTACAATACATATTTCACAGGTGAAATAACATTCTGTGTAGCATAATTTGTAAATACAGAACAGCCACAACTCTATATTCCCTAGAAGCATGTTGTGTTTCAGGTATATAATTGTAAATACCCTGCATTAACCCTTAACCTGCCAACGACGACTATAGTCGCTCAGCCATTTAATGTTATTAAATGGCAACTGAAATTTAATCCGGTAGCCTAAGGGTTAAGGTGATAACAATGACATTAATATAATGCTTATCACTATCATCATGAATAGTATATGCACGGATATATATTCTTAGTTATTTTCAGTAAGTGAATAATAGCAACAAATCATTTGACATAAAATTATAATTTGGGAAGACTTAAGTCCATGCAGTTAGGTTTGTGAACTCTACCCAGCATTTCTTGTTATGAAATTGTTGAAGTATTCATATCTTTGATTCAGGTACACAGTTCAAAATATTTACCTTACTCTGAGTGTCTGTCCCCAGACTTTGTTTGTTCTCCATTCAGAGTGGCTGCAGAATTAGATAAGGCCTTACATGGATGAGTTTAAAGATTTGGTCATGATTTATATTCGTGAAAGACACAGTTGTTCTGGTTGTGCATAAATGGTTTAAAGCTTTGTCACAAATTAATTAAAGTTTTGCAGGACATTGTTCTTTGTGTATTTACCATTTTCTTTGTTGCCATCCCTCCCAGAAATTATGTTTATTTTGCGTAAGAGCCTGACACAGAGTATTCTCCAGATTTTTTATCTCAGATGTGCGCATAAAGTGGTTTGTTTAAAAAGTTGCGCATCTCACTATATGTGAGGTATTGTTTTGGTTTTTTGGTGCATGAAGAAATGTTTAAGGTAGTTCATCGAGTGTGGATTAAATGAAGATCATTCAAAAAAATCCCTGCTTTAACTTTGCTTGGATTTTTTGTTTCGACCATGAATTGCTTATGTCTGGGATTTTGGCATGTGAGCAGTAGAAGAATGGTCATCAGAGTCGTTTAACAGAACTATGAAAGTATGAACAATTACTAGGATGATGTTACAAAGTTTGCCTTTTGTTATCAAGTGATTATATTTTACATTTGAGCAGCTTGCAGTAATTATCTCCCTGTGATGCACCTTCCTTATGGTTTGCTTGTTAAGAATCAAAGTTATATACCATGAGGTGCTGAGAATATGATATCATGTGGACTAAATAACCTCATCACCCCAACTTTGGGGTATGGTGAGGTGAGTCCTTTGTATGAACTTCAGAATTGTGCTGTTGAGTTGGAAATAAAGGTGCTTCCTGTAAGCGTTGTAGTTTTGGTCGCCAACATGCTACTTTTATTCATTCAGCTAATGTTTGTTGTAGTAAATAGAAGTACAAAACATGAACAGATCAGTAGCAAAGCAGGCTTGCGAACAAATTTACATGCAGGATGGTATGATGTAGGTGCTGTGAAGTTGGTGTGAAAACAAACATCTGTAACATTTACGTTACTTTCATTTGTTAATTTGTATTTAGTGTGTTTAATTCCATTTTGGTATTAACTGAATATTATGTTGGAGTTATTACTGCTGTGAAATTCAGTGACAGGACGACTAATGTTTCTGCTTTAAAACTGCTTCGCTGCGGTAATTGTTACGGCATGTGTTTTGAATAGCGTAACATGAATCTTAACCGACAGTATGAATTGTTAAGAGGTAGTTCAGTGGCGTTACATAAAGTACATATAAATCCGTAGTGTGGGGGAGTGGTTAGACATCGGTCGAACGATTTTCGCAGCTAGCTTTAAGGTGTTGCAGCCGGCCTCGTCGAATGTGTCAGCTAGTGCACTCTGGTGGCGGCTTCAACATGCATTACGGTCACGGCGACTCTGTCGATACGTGTGGTTGCTATGTGGAAATGTGGTAAATGATCTAGTAACTCTGTATTAAATCTGCAGCTGCAACCGAATTCTTTGTAATGCGGCATAGGAGAAAATATGACGAAATGTTTATCTATAAAGGGTTTAAAAGGAGGGTTGATGATTTCCTAATTTGATCTATTGCATCGTAGATTTTCTGCAGTGTTTCACACACACTCTCATTGCAGTATGATGTGGAAGAGCCGCTGCATTATTCATGTGCAAGTAACTGCTTGAAAGTAGTTTCTTGAAACATTCCAGGGAAATTAACTTGTCGCATATACTGCCTTATTCACCGTGCTAATGTAGGATCTTTCGTGTGTGATGAACACACGATCATTCCGAATGAAATAATCGCCGCCCCGCAATTTGTTTGAAACCCCAGCCTTCATCTTGGAACCCTTGGCACCATTAATGCTTACAGTACAGCCTTCGTGTTACAAAACGGCTTTATAATGAAGA
>JGI20166J26741_11795362_pt1 | contig 10202 bp, 6 predicted proteins | sample TergutCu122P5_FD_26741 | JGI IMG/M metagenome (IMG submission 26741) | reverse complement strand
ATTTTACATGGGAAATAACTCCGTTCCGAAATTTATTTTCCGTTTGTCCAGGTTTCCGGTATATAGGGGGTCCGTTTTAGGCAGGTTTTACTGTACTAAGGTGTTCTGAGGGCCAAAGAACATTACAAGAAGACTGCCGCTGGTACCAAAGGATGTTACACGCCACTGAACACATTCGGGTGAATAGACAAGTATTGATAAAATTGTAAAAATTTTTATCTCATGAACTGTCTTTTTAATATATTAGGCCCTTCTTTGTATGCAGGCACTAAATTGAACCATTTACCTACTTTTTCTTCTTTCTGTTTTATGATAGGTAAATACAAAATATGGCATGTAGGTGGAACATGACATTGGGGCGCGTTCGGATCTTTGCCACCAGGACATTTCCACTGGAATCACACTCTTTGTTGTTCGAAGTTGGTGCACATACTTCATAATGTTATTGCTGTTTTTAGGGCACGCTGTCATATTTATTTTTAAAACTTAATATATGTCTACTTTGATTTTGTGTGTGGTAGATTTATAAGTCATGCGTAGCTTCAAACTTCCAGCCCAACGAAATGTTTTGTTGTTTCCCCGGTACCATATTATTATGTGACTGTAGTCAAAAACACAGCAATTGGTCTTAAATATTAGGACTTTTTACGTAATTATCTTAAACTCAAAGTTTCGTCCGGTCGAAAGCAATAAGTATTACATATTGTTACATTGCCAATTGTTGTCGTAATTGCCCGGCATGCAAATCGATCTTTTGTCACGCCATATTGTGTTCGCTGACTGTGGCCTGTATGGCTGTAACGAACTGTTCGTAAATTCTCTCGTAAACGCCACGATTTTCGGAAAAATATAGTTCACGTGAAATGTGTAATGTGATTTGCGCTACAAAGTTAATTGGAACTTTTTTTCAGAAATATTTCAGCCAGATATTACCGTGATACGTGTATAAGTCTTCATGTAAAGTGCCTGATATTTTTGTCGGATTGTGACCAGACTCGAATTTTCTGTACAGATTTATTAATAATATTCAATACAAAATTTAGCGCAAATCCGTCCAGTGGGAGGTGAATTGTTATGTGTAGACAGACAGACAAACAGACAGACATGACGAAGCCAGTTGTTCCTTTTCACGACTTTGCCATCGCGCCTAATGCAAGAAAAACAGAGCTCTCTTTATAAGGCAGAAGATAAACGAATGAAACAGCTTTTTGAGAAGACAGAAGCACTGGGCATGCAACAGCCCTGTTCAAACTAGCAAAAACATGCCTGAGCCTCAGACTAACTGCTGCTGACAGTGCCGCAAAGTCAGGAGCTGATCAAATCTTATTTACTTAAGACGAAGCAGATGAGAGGGCAGCAGGAACTGTTCACACAGTTCACGTCAACATAATTCGCCCCCCTTCAACATTTTCTCCTGCATTCCGATCCCAAACCAACAAAAGTGCTCACCTAACTACTCGTACAATATGGTATCAAAAAGCTGCAGTACTGGCTGCTGCTACGTGCGCTGATCGGGTCCGCGAAAGATTTCGAAAGAGGAGAGCAAATGTTTCCCGGAAGAAACAAGGTGTTTCTAGTCGCAGAATTTCAACAATCCAGCCGTCCTTACAAGGTCATGCTCAGGAAGTCTCAGCGCAAGTACATCTTGTGGAGTCAGAAATAACCAGCTGCCGGCATTCATCGCAGTTTGGATGAGATGCGCTCTATCGCACAATGAGACGTGCGTTGGTGGGGGAGGCTGTGAAATGTTCGCTTGTGGAATGTGCACGTACAGAAGGGTCGAGGTACAGAATTTGGGGCCCATATGTAGCTATTATAAGATTATGCATATATATAACCAGAGCTCAGTTTTTCATCATTAAATTGCAGTAGTGATGGTCTTGTTCAGCCTAACGGAGGGTCATGTTCTTCCGCAAGCAGGCGTGTAAATAGGGCTGTACAGAGCGTCTAAATAATTCGACAGAGTACTATTTCAGACCAGAACACACACACACACACACACACTATTGTGCGGACCAGCCTTACTGGCACTAGTGTCGAGACAACATTTCAGCGGCTCAGTGCGGAATGCCAGTTGACTGTCGTGATTTCATTCACCCGAAATTTTCCTCATTGTTGTCATGATTGCAAACAACTATATGTACTACTAAACTGTTGGGCACAAGTTGTTATCTGTTTAAAATCCGGAAGTATGTCTGTCAGCTGCTCAGTTACACAGTGTAGGCACTGTTCAGTTTATTCAGATTATTCAGTATGTGTATAATTGCTAAGAATGGCTGTAAATTAATTTAATTAATTGGGATTTTGAAGCATAAATTGAATCAGAAAGTGGCGTGTTCAGTAAAATGAACAAGTATACGAAGTTCTCCCTGAGAATAATATATAATACACTGAAACATGCAGGAGAAATTTGATAAAATATACGTATTGAATATACACTTTGCATTTGGTTGGAATATTGAAGAATTTATTAGTAAAACGAAGAGTTTTGTGTCTTTCCATAGAACACTAGATTTCTGCATGAGAAGCTAGCGTAAGTTTCTGCCAGCTGTATATACAGGGTTATCTGATAGGTCATAAAGGAGAAAATCTCGGCAGTTATCCGCAGAAATCTCTTTACAGCATTATAGATATAAATGAAGTAAACACTGAGGACGAATACCACCCTAGGTGATGCGATATTTGAGGTTATCACTTTTCACTCGTCCATCCGTGATGTGTAGTCAGCAGGTTACAATGAAACATTCAGCCTGTTTGCGAATCTACACGGCATGATAATTCGAAAGTCTTTCATCTTTATTGCATTCCTGTTTCTGATATGCCGTTGAAACTCCTTAAACCCACAATTGTTATTCGCTGAATTAATCTTTTCTGTAAGCGCTTTTGTTTTGTTTCTTGAAAGAAAATAGTGGACGCCTGTGCTCGAGTTTGTCTCAGTGTTATTGAGGTTATGAATATTAAGCGGGAACTAGCACATGATTTATAGACAGTAGTGGAGTTTAAAAGACTAACCAGAGACTGGCACCGGCATGGCTAACATGGCCGAGACTCCAAGGGAAAATCCCAGGGTTTATTCTTTATAAACCCTGGGTTCTTCTCCGAACCGCGCGCGGTGGCGTAGTGCTTAAGGCACTAAGCTACAAACCGGCAGGTCGCGGGTCGATTCCCGATGGTTTCATTGGAGTTTTTCAGTGACATAATCCTTCCGGTCGCACTATGGCCCTGGGATCGACTCAGCCTCTAACATAAATGAGTACCAGGTGTATTTCCTGGGGATAAAGGCGGCCGGTTCGTAAGGCTGACAAACTTACCACACTCCTGTGCCGTTGTCATTTAATCTGGGAACCTTAACTTCCTGGAACCCTCTGGGCCACTCCACGCTTGTAACGGGACTGCTCTTCTCCGAAGCTTCACAGTGATTTTATCCAGTGGCCGAGTTCAAATAGGAACCTGGAAGCAGCTCAGGAATTCGACATTGTGGCCGATTCTCAAATAATATACAGGGACTGGTGCAAGAATTTACAGAGTGGCCGAGTTTGGCGTATCAGTTGCGGGCTGCAGAGGAATTGTGAACGGTGACCACGTTTAGATGGGAGCCAAAGAGTGTCACAATAATAGTAGCTGGGGAGTAGCACAAATGAACTGCGAACAGTGGCCAAGTGTTGAACAGTGTCAGGCACATACAGGAATTCTGAAGAATGGCCGACTCTCATACTGAACCCTGGAGGTAGCGGAGGAATTTTAAATACCTTAGCCGTGCGCCAGATGGTGGCCAGGGACTAGCAAAAAGTTTTGAATATCGTGGGTGACTTAAAACAACATCCATATTCTAGCGCAGATTTTTTAAACGGTGGCCGAGTTTAAATTGCAGCCGGAGACTTGCCTTGGAAGGCCTAATGACGACTGCAGTCATTAATGAATATGATGGTTAACGGCCCAAAGTCAATGGAATTTATCAACAATCAGCCCCCCACGTGAAAGGGATAATGGTGTCTGCACACACCCTCAAAGCCATCGTCTGGCTCTGAATACTGGGGAGAATATGAGGCTGAGTGTGGCACGTCGTAGGCCAGAAGCCAGAGACATGGGTGCTGTACTGACTCTGGTTCAAGCCACCAGAAATGTTGTCACATGTCATGCCATTTGCTTGCAGTTGCTCAAGCTGTATTGTGCACATTTTCTGCTTGCGATGCTCGGTCCAGTAACCCTCAGCTACTGTTAGTATTAAGCTACTAACACTGACGACAGCTCAGCACCACAGGACCTTGCTGATTAAGATATATTTTCCTTGTTTTGTCGTGAATGTGTGCAGAACAGCGTCATAAACTGCAACAGTGTTGGTCTCGGGGGCACGATGTGTCACGCCCTCACTGTTCCCGTGTCTTGAGGCTCATTAGATTATTTTAACATTATATTTTACTCGTATTTAGCAACAACCTATAAAACCATGGATAAGTGACAAAACATAACCCTAATAGAACAAAGAAGGAAACACAAACATGATAAAAACAAAAGTGAATATAACCGATTTAGAAATCTTATTTTATTCATTTTGAAAGCAGTGCCGATACCCTTGACAAGAAGAAAGAAGATTATAATAGTCTCTGGTAATAGAAGCGGGTTTCGATTATCTTTATGGGAGATTTGCCAACATACACAGACCTAATGACCACCTTGACATTCATGATGTGGATGTACAATTCACAGGTAAAGCCTTTACCGGCAGTTTATCCCAAAGAAAGTAAAGGAAAGGATTCAACTTGAAGTGATACAAGTAAAGAGAGTCATTGGGAACACCACGACTTGAATTTATACTGGGGGAAGCGCGCATGCCTCAGCTGACGTCTCCACAAAATGTAGCTCTTTGCTGAAAGTGCCAATAGTTGGTAATAAGAGCAACTTTCTGAAGACCTCCTATTTATTTTGTACTTTAAATGTAACTTGCTCTGTATGTGGTCCTGTGCACCGTTTTAATTGCGCATTTATGTACACGTTTATTACCCTAAACTTTTATTGCCAATAGCAATAGCTTTCCTTTCGGAGGCGGCGAATAACGGATAGAATATAGGGCACTGCAGTTCCGGATGTTGTGACGAGCAACAGCAAGGGTCGTGGTGCTGTGAGCTGCAGGAAGATCGTTACTATGGACCGATGGAAAGTTTGCAAAGAACATGCGTGAAAGATTGTCCGCGAATGTGCAGCGACGTGCTGTTGGAAGCGGAAGTGTATACCGGCTTTGTAGGGTAAAAAATTTTCTTTTGGAACAGACGAAAACTACAGAGCTGCAAGATATCGGCTACTAGGCCACGACCAAGCCGCCACGTTGCTCTTGAACTACCTGGTTACTGCATTCAGGGCTGTGGGATTTTCTTACGCGAACGTTACGTCATAACAAACAAAGACCATTCATTGCATACCGATAAACTACGGGTCTGCGCCGACGACACAAAATTTCCAGATTTCACACTCATCCAGACAAATTTAATATTCTGCCAAATTATGTTTTACGATATCCAGACTGGTTTCTGAATGGTATAAAAGTGATAAGGGTCATTAAGAATATTTTTCGGATGTTTCGGTATGGTACTTGGTGCACACAGAAATGTAACAGCCTCTCTGTTTTTAAGAAATACTCCATCTTTTGTAGACTCTGAAGATTCATTACCGTGTGTGCGACAGACGGCCGCTGGGCACGATTCTGATCCATGTGAATCAAATTCTCACATCCACATTCCATTAACTGAATACCCGTCAAGTACTCAGACCTAACGTTTGTATGCTTGTTTCATCCCAGACAGAACGCTACACGTCTTTCTCTTCTCATCCTCATCATACCACTGTGAATGCTGAATGTTCAGCTGCAGGCGGATGGTCAGCTGCATTTGTAATGAAGAGGACAACATTGCAAACTGCACAGTGTAGTCTATGCAAGATTTTTCAGTCTGATCTTGTGTTTCTGTCCAGCACCTTGTGTTTGAACACGCTCGGTCCGTGTTGCTCCGTCAGGATGGGCACATTGAAGCATGTACTTACGATCGGCTCCTTTTTTTTTTTTTAAGAAGGGTGTATATTTAGCGATATTTTCTATCATCTGATCGGATATATTATTTTAGTAATTTCAGTATTAAAAGTAATATTAATGTCTTTCGGATTTTAATAAAGTTCGGTCCATATTATTTCATTCAACTTGTAAGAGAGTACTTTTGTGTAGTCTGATTACCATTTGTAGTCCGCTCTTTATTATTGGTATTAGAAGCTGCCCACCCTTCCGTTGTATACTGTCAGTATGTGGGTTGACAATTTGCGGACATCCAAAGGCTTTTGTTCATAAGTAACATGTTTCAATATCATTGCCTCATTATTGAGCACCACTACATGACGTCGTGTGGGGAATTAATGTCAAGTAATAGAATTTCTTGATCTTTGAACATTGCAGAAGTGCATAATGCTTCGACTGTTCTGTCCCTCCCCCACCCCTCGGTAGAAAGCCCGTACACCAAACATTCGCCTTCCGCCCTTCGGTCAACCACTTCACTGTCTTGACTATTCCAGCTTTGCATTAATAATGTAGGATATCGAGCTGCAATTGATTGTTTATTGGAGGCTGAAAAACAAGGAACTGTATTGATTTTAGTGCTCTTGATATTACTTTATATCAATCGTCTTCAAAACTCTCTCACTAACTGAAGCGGACGTACATTTGCTCGGTTAAAAAATCCCGACAATTTTACGGAACTCAGTTGTACATTAAAGTGTTCAAATAGTCTCCCACTGGTTCCTGTTCCAAGACACTTTTGAGGACCCGTTTTAATGTGATCATTCCATTGCGTGGTTTAGCAAGGTATGTCTGTGTATCTAGTTTCTTATTAATATTTTCAGTTTCTAAGTGTGAGCATATTTGTATTCATTCACTCAATACCTGCCAGGACACTGGAAAGCTATTCCTTGCTAGTTACCTTCTTGGTGCCACTGATCAGCCCGTCTGTAAAATAATAATTTCGGAAAGCTATATAAATCTCTGGGGACGGGCATCTCTCTTCATGGGAGCTCAGCTGGGCAACCTGGAGTGGGCTCATCTACCAGGGACTTTGACGTATGATCGAAATGGGCTCCGGAGGTGGAGCGTCTCTCTCTGTGGGAGCTCTGTGAAGGGAAGCTGGAGGGAGGACTCCCTTGCTGGGGATCCTGAAGGATATGAAGAAAAGGCTCTGGAGGCGGGCATCTCTTTTCATAGGGGCCCCGTTTAGGGAACAAGAAGGAGGGTTCCTCTAACGGGGACTTTGAGAGATGGATGAAGGGGGCTCTAGGGATGGAGCATCTCTATCTGAAGAGGCTCCGTGGAGGGGGCCTCGGGGGAAGGGGGGGGGCGGAGATCTTTCATTGGGGACTCCGGAAGATATGTAAGTAAAGGCTCCGGATATGGGCATCTCTCTCCATAGGGGCACCTTTACAACCGGGGAACCTGGAATTTGGTGGGGGGGGGCTCATGTACCGGGGACTTTGAAAGATGAATGAAGGAGGGCTCTCCCTGCGGGGGATTCCATGAAGGGGACCTTGAGGGAGGGTCCCTTTATTGGGGACCCCGTAAGATATGTTAAGTAAGGCTCGGAAATGGACGTCTGCTTCCATAGTGGCCCCGCTTTTGGGGAACATGGAGAGGGCGCCTCTTTCTTAGGGCCTTCTTATTTAGAGGAATTTTTATGAGGTTATCGAGAGATGTGCAAAATGCCCTCTAAACGGGTATCGCTCTCCATAGGGGCCCTGTTGGGGAACCTGGAGGGGGTTCGTTTGCCGGTATTTTTGAGAGAAAAGTAAAAGTATATCTGGGTTCCTTTCTTGGACCCAGAGGACTTTTTTTTAAGTCTGGGGGCTCTCCTGAGTTGATATTAGATTATAGGGCACAAATGTCCCGTCTATAAGGCCTAGGTGTATCGGGACCGTAAGGGCTCGAACCCAGTGTCAATCAATCAATCAATCAAGCTATATAAAGCACACATTAGAACATGTGCCATGTTAGACTCCACCCAGTACGCCAACTGTTACCGTGGTACTGCAGGACAAGTCAGTAGCGGCAGCGGACCATATCCGTGACCTGACTGCAGATAAAGTTGCTGCTCCCCTCGGGGTTTGACCCGAACTCAATTGGCCCGCTGCCAGGTCAGTAGACAGGGACGCACTCCGCCGCAAGGTCGATACAAGAAACGTACAGCGTTGTATTCGTACATCAGCAGACGTAAACTGTCAAGAACCGCTTTCGTGTAATTTAATAGCGCTGTAACCACAAGCACACACAGAGTGTAAATTTTGTGCCTTCACATTTAACACAGTTCATGATCTGCCGAATGAGTGCACTTCTTCTTCTTCTTCTTCTTCTTCTTCTTCTTCTTCTTCTTCTTCTTCTTCTTCTTCTTCTTCTTCTTCAGGGTCATCACTCCTAGCAGTCCAAGTAGCAAAGCCGCATGGGACTGCTTGGAGTCATGGCCCTGAAAATAGAGTCACTACAGTCCTTCGAAATAACAGCAACCACTCGCCTAGTGACACGGCGTCATGTCCGAGAAGTCTGGCATGTTCAGCAACGTCACTGAGGGAACCTCATACCTCGCCAGTCAGAACACGTTTTCAATCTGAATTTTCGTCCCAGAGGCTTTTTCAAACATCTTCACTGCCATTTCACGATGCCGAATCGTTGTGTTCAGTGCATTAATGTGGACAGCGAAAGCAGCAAAGGATATTGAGGCTGTCAAGCATTCTGGCCATACGTATGGGGCAGTTCTGTTTATTGACTGCCATAAAATGTCTGACGTTCTACAAAACACTTAAGTGTGTGACCTGGGCTTATGTCATCTAACATTGTTATGCATCATTGGTACAGAGTACTGGGAGGTCAATTCATGCAGAAGCATCTTGATCCGTCCATTGTCAAGTGTCCGAGAGACAATTAAATTAATACGTTTTATTGTTCCCGTCAGTTACTTTACTGTTTATTGGTTCTCGTTCGCCTAAAGCTGCTGATGATGTCCTATGTGGTGGAACGGCACAACATGTTGTCCGATAGCCTTTGAAAATTACGCAAAGGAACCGTATCTGCTCCACCCATACATGGCGCAGGCAGCAGTGAATGCTGTTACCCTCGACTGTCTCAGAGAGACTGTATTGCCTGAAGGATGTCCACTGTTAGCACAGTTCTCGCCTCTATTTGTCTTATCTAAGCAAATGGGATTCACTGACTTGCCTAAACTTTCTGTAATTTTACGTGAGCTGTCACTGGCCAGATTTTTGCGCTGTTCTTGACAGCATTTTTGCTACATAGTACTAGCTTCAACGCTTCAACATTTTTTTTTCTGTTACCCAGTCGTCCAGTAATGAATCAGCACACGACAAAGTTTTCTAAATGTACTCGCCTTTAGAGAGAGAGACAGACGAAGAAGCTTATAGTCGCTTTTCGCAATTTTGCGAACGCGTCGAAAATATTAGCGAAGTGTTGCGCGCACTTCTGTTTGCATACGTTTGTGTTTGTGTTTGTCTCAACAATTCCCAACGTTTATTCGATGAAGCTACTTCAAAGTAAAACTGTTTTGTTTCTAATCTGGAGATATCGTCTTAAAATTGCTTACGAGAGACTGCAGGCTGTTGGCAGTAAGGTTGATGCTGTTAGATCGGTCTAATATCGTAGTTGCAAATATTTGACGGTAACAGGGAAGTCTGTCGTAAACTTAATGTTGTACATATTCCGTGCAGTTGTCTTCCACACATACATTTTATTTCCAACTAATGCCAAAGCTGGTTTCTACGCTTCTACATTTTTTTAGAAACCTGTAGTAGCCATCTTCAGAGACCTACAATATTACGACGTGAACTTCCTGCAGTTCATAAGATTTCGTTTTTTTGTAATAATGATCGGGAAGCTCATGTGCGGTGTTCCGTGGAACACAGTTTACACTTGTTTCGTTTATTAGATGTCTTACGAATTTTGACTTTATACAGTATACTGTCACGGTTAGCACATTCAGTCCGGCCCCCATTTAAACTTTAAAATCCCCCCTGCCGGCACATTTTAAGGGTACTAAAAAAATTCTAAAAATACGGTATATCTTGTTATAAAAATACGAAAATTTTACACATCATAGCAGAAGTTTTTCTGTATCTCATGCACAAAAAATGGAGTACTTACGTGTATTTGGAGTCTGACACCACAAGCAGAA
>JGI20166J26741_11795251_pt1 | contig 10203 bp, 5 predicted proteins | sample TergutCu122P5_FD_26741 | JGI IMG/M metagenome (IMG submission 26741) | reverse complement strand
CATGTAGATATAGCTTATCGTTAAGTGCTTCATGTACAACCTGAAGATGGCCGAAACATGTAGTTGTACCTTAGTAATAGTAAACGTACTATAAGGAATATAGTTGTGTTTGTGACGATATACATATGTACAATTTAACTTGTTCTTGTTAGATGTTATCTACTGTATTATAATTGGAGGTTGTAACAATTGTCATTGTTATGGTATTGATGCTGATTATTGCTGATTGTTCCAAATGTATTTATTGGTAGAAATGTACGTGTGGACTGGTTCACGTTTTTTGTAATATTCATAAGGTCTACTAGTGGGTAAGTTCACAAGATGTTACTGTGCTCTTGGTTTGTCCTCTGTTGTTAATTTATTGTTGTGTTGACTGAAATATATGTAATTAAACGATTAAGAATAACACAATGGGATGACCTCACTCAAATCTGCACAGAACATTTTTCGCTCCGATAAATATTGGGGGATTTAGGGCGCGATGCGTACGTAAATGCGAGCAGGTGTTCACACGAAGTGCCCGCTGTGTGTGTGTTTTTTTTTACCCCCAGAAATGGGAAGTGTAGACGAATTTTGGTAGAACTCTGAAACGTCATACTTCATGAAAATCCGTTCAGACGTTCGCTTCGCGCTTCAACATTCTCTGACGCGTGTCGCCGAGAGTTTATCTGCAGGTTGTCGACTCACAGGAACGACTTTGACCTGGACAGTTCAGTAGTTTTTGTCAGTCACCCTGCATGTTACTTGACTGAGACTTTTCTTGCCTCCTGTTCGTAATTTTTGTTTTGTTTCCTGCAGGTCATTGGTTCAATTGCTACGTATGAACTGCTTCTTGTTCAACAAGAAGGCGGTCAAGATTTTGATAGTGAAGAATCCCAAAATACGTCCAACGTCACGATAGGCTGACCGTCACTACTAGTGCGCTGCAGTTCCACAAATACGTGCTAGATATAACGCCTAAGTTGTAAACGTTCGCATTGCACACTTAGTTCCAGCGGCCCGTCACTTCTACCGTCTTTCCGTTTCAGCTGGTATACGTTTGGCAGTGACCATGCTCTTTGACACTCGACACAGCTGCGGCCAGCACGGTGTGGTCTTGCCACTGTTTTTCACCACATGAAAGATGCATGTGGTTTATTCATACATGAAGAGCAGAAAAAGACGTACAAGGCTCGTTATTTATTTCGCAGAAGTGACCGTGCCATACTCAGGCGGTTTGTGGTGGACGAAGTGGATCCCGGGACCGGACTTCTCTCAGTATTTCGGCGTTTCCGTCGTCAGCATCATTCCGCCACTTCCCGTACTCAGCTATCAGCAATTGACAGCGTCGTTAAACAACACGCGTAACAAACACTTTCTTTAGAAAGCGGTATATACAGCTTAACATGACAACGAACTTTCAGCGTGATGTACCACTCTGCAGTGCTGTGATGTTATTCAGCCATCTTTTCATATTGCGTCTATAAGACAGTTAAAAGACGTGAAATATAGGTCAACGATTGGCCCTACCCCCTTCCTAATTCCCTCTCCCTCCATCATAAATGCAGAGGATGTCAGTTGACCCCGAACATTTTCATCGAGATTGCACTGATGTGTGTTCCACGATTCCAATGCGCCATGTAGGATAGGCAATAAGCGTGACAAAATACATTAGAAAATTGGCACAAGTGATGGCCTTCATTTATTGAATTATGGTTTCTAAGTTGTCCATTATGAGTGTACATCACACAAGTTTGACTCGGGTTTTTGCTCTTGTCTTGAGAAAACCATTTGAAAGTAATACTTGACACGGTAAAAATACTCCAGAATATCTGGAGAAAATGTGAAAGGTAAAGGTGAAGATCACCTTAGAAGACGCCACGAAGACCCAGACGGGGAGTAGATATTTAGCTCTTTTCTTTCTTTAACCTCGGAGCTAGATGGGGATGGGTGGTCAACGACACGCCCCGGCCGCTTTACCCCTGGCATAGACCCGGTACTCATTGTATAGGAGGCTGGGTGAGCCTCAGGGCCAGTCTGGACGGGTGCGGAAAATCCCGTCCCCCCTTCCATCGGGATTCGATCATCGCACTGACCAGCTCATAGCGAGTCGCTGTGCCGACTGAGCTATCACGGCCCACAGAATATCTGGTGTAGTCTCGTTATTGATGGAGAATTCTGGTGGCCATTTACTGCAACTTAGTCACGTAACGCATCGTATTCGTGTGTCAGCGGAAGTGAAAATTGAACGCACACCGTTTGGTGAAGACATTTGCACGTGCTCTGAAAGCTGTTATTTGCGATTCTTGTTTTGTCTTTAGCTCTTCGTGGACCGCGAATAACAATATTTGAAGTGTTTTGAAGTAACAAGTAAGTACTAAGCCTGACTTGTGGAGTAAATAATCAGAATATTGTATTCTCAAGCCGTCGTAGTTGGAGTGTACGCTTGTGTATAAATTTTCACATGCAGTGTTGCCAACGGTATTGTGATAATAGCATCATAATTGCATGCTATATAATCCATAGCTTGGACGTTTCTTTCATATTAATACTTTGTTTACCTTCGAAACGTTTCTGTGTACATCACTTTAAGCAACTGTGGCATCAGTAGAGATGTAAGTGCTTGGGTTTCGGGTTGTGATTTCGTAAGTTCGGATAGAAACGTAGCGGATTACTAACCCAACTTTCGCGTGGGAAATAAGTGAAACGTGCATGAACTTCAAAGAGAGTGAAGTGCACATTTGTAATGGAAGTGCTTGGTTTTTTGTTTCCAGAATATCCAGATGAGTTCTAGTGTGTGCTATAGGTGCAATCGCACTGGTCACTTTGCAAGAGAATGTCCAGAAGGAGGATCTGGTGGTGGTGGAGGAGGATATGAACGCCGTGGAGGCCAACAGAAATGCTACAAGTGTAACCGCTTTGGCCACTTTGCACGTGAGTGTAAGGAGGACCAGGATAGGTGTTACCGCTGCAACGAAGCCGGACACATCGCCCGGGATTGTCAACAAAGCCCCAGTGATCCATCATGTTACAATTGCAACAAGACAGGCCATATTGCTCGGGATTGCCCCGATTCAGCATCGTCAGGCCCATCCTGCTACAATTGCAACAAGCCTGGGCATATCGCTCGTGACTGCCCCAATTCGGCCAGTAAGGCCTGCTACAGGTGTGGCAAGACTGGCCACATAAGTCGCGAATGCGATCAGGATGATAATTAGAGAACTTTGTTGTATAAGAGCTGTTATTCGGGGGTACTCTTTTTTTCTTTCTTTTGCCATATAAGCTTATTTTCAGTAAGGATATACATAGGTACCAAGAATATCATGTAATTCAACCACTTGGCTTGCATAAATAAATTGTTTATCATCCAGAATTAAAATAGTTTGTTTGTTACAAAAGTCCTCTCAGGAATGTATTGTGACGAACCCGTTTCCACACCTATATTTATTGACACGAGAATTGAATTTATGTAGTTTGTGGTCAATTCCTGTGTTTGCAGTGAAGAAAATGTTCATTGTTGATTGTGACATAATTGTTTTCTGATGCATGAAATGACCACTAGGTTGCATTCTATCAACAGATAATGCCGATAAGAAGATTCTTCAGAAGTGAGGTGAGAGGGTCTTGCACACAGGGAACTTTGCCAGTAACAGTATTGAATGTGCTGTTGCCAGGAAAGCCATCTGTTTGTGCGTGTGTTTATATTAGCTTCTTTTGAGGTTAAGTGTGGTTGGACAGTTTGGACAATTTCCACCATTTCTTGCTGTTATAGAAGCTGATGTAAGCAATCTTATGACTCATGTTCTTAATGTAAGGAGGTGGGGATATAAGTAATAATATTAATTGAATACGTGTTAATTGTATTAAGCCTACCAAGGAGTATCATGACATGCAGATATATTGTTTACTAGATGGAACTGTTGAAGAGAAAATGCTGCAGAATGTAGACTGTACATTCATGTTTTCAAAATGGAATTAGACTTCTTTTATAATTGTTCTAATGACTTTTTGAGGTAATGGGCAAGTAAAGGTGACCACTTTTGTGCATTGCTGAATTTTTTGAGTTCTTTCAAACACATTATTAAAGAAATAGTCTGTTTCAGTCATCAGATCTAAAGGAAGAGAAAGTTACGCCAAAGTTTGGGTTTGTAGAAGGAGTCATTTCTAACTGACCCAGCTCAATGTGATCCTTTTTCTGATTAAAAAAAATCCAGTTTCCAAAGTGTTTGAAAGTACTTGACAGTGGACAGTGTCTAAAATAGTATACATTACACCATCCTGAGATAATTTAGAATTAGTTTATAGACACGCGTGGAGTTGAAGGGAATTGAAGTATACACACATTTGGATTTTATGTTTGTCACATAAATTGTACATTTCACTGTATCTCAGGATTTCCATTAAATTTTTGTAATGTTTCTTATTTTTATTATAATGTATAGTCTGATGTTTCGGCACACTAAAAATAGAAATGTCTCTTCACTTCTGTGTATCATTTGAGGTCAGTTATGATTTAATGTTGTAGATTGGGCATCTTAATGTCTTTGCACTTGTGGGATCAGCAACCATATTTTGACTCGGGGATAAACGTTTTTTGTCCGAGAAATTTGAATTTTAAGTAACCTGATGGTGTGTGCTTGTGGCCATACTTTCATATAGGGATTGTGGTATTATTCTGGGACAGCGTACTCTGCCACCAGCGCTTTGCACATTTTTTCTTGCTGTGGTGCATTGCACAGCTGGTGTAGATGTTGGGGCAGATCTGTGAGCTTCACCTTCACTGATTACCGTTTCAGATAAAGCAAATATTGCCTTCTGAGATTTGACATTACAACAGCAGTGTTGTGGATTGAAATTTTTGTGCGGGTAGTTCCCAACATTCGGAAGGACTGTAGTGCCTTAAAAATGTCAGGATCTACTCGCCCAGTGACACAGCGTCACATCTCATAAGACTTTAACCCTAAATACTGCCTTATCTGAATCCATCAGACCAGGCCTGCAGCTCTTTTCTTCCATTAACTTAAAAGGGCTTTTGATTTACACTTGTATATCTTTTAGTAATTGACTAGTACTTCCCACTAACTATTTTCTTGTCCACTACCCACTTTTAGATCCCAAGCTCACAGACTCATGTCACCTGTTATAGAGGTTAAGTATGGTTGCCAGTAATGTGACATTTTTCTTCCTGACTTTTCAATAAGGTCTTAGCTGTTAACATTTGCCAAGTTAACATCATGATGGCATCTTTCATGACTACATTTTGCAGCATGAAGCCGGAATATTTTGTGATAATTAGATATCATGATTCTGTATGAGAAATGCACTTCCAAACCACTTTTTGGCATGGGGTGGCTTTTTTGTAATTTGAGTACCTTTTTAGAATGAAGAACATGCAGTGAGCTCATGATGCAGCTACCGGTAATGTCAAGACATATGTTCCTTGCATACTGTTGTGTGTATTGATGTGGATTTTACGAGGGGCTGTGCATATCTCGCTTGCCAGTTGGGACGTAGAAAACGGAGGAACTTGTGTCTTGGTTCAGATGAATAGTGCATGTAAAGGGAAGTGTTTAACATTAACCCTTTCAGGATGGATGCAGTAATTTACATGGACATAAGCCACCCAAAGTCAGCATATTTTAGTTATTGTCTCGTATATTGTAAAGAACAGTATTGAATATTTTGTATTTATGTTCTCTTCTCAATTATTGAAACATTTAAGAAACTGTATAAATGTAAAGTTATGTATTGCTGCACTGCTCAACGTATGTGACTACCTGCTGACATATATTTTACCGGCGCAGTGCCTTGCCTGCAGGTTATAATGTCGCATTGTACTGGTATTGCATTCAAATGTTGATGCTGGAGACAGTAGCATCTCAGTACATGAATATGGAAATGAGCTTTAACCTGAACAGTAACTGGCTCAGCTGTTTGCAACAGAAATTGTACTGGTACGGTGTCTGGCCGTGACCAGGTCATGACGTATGTTGTAAATGTACAGTACGGCATCCATCTTCAAAAGGGTTCAGTGATATGTGTATGTTTTCAGAATTGTTTTTATCCTAAACATATAACAGTTCAGTCTATACTGTGGCCATGGAAAGAAGTCTCCCAGGTGGCAGGGATGATGGTGTTTGAGGCTTCCTCCTTTCAGCCTATTTGTGCATTTCCCTTGCAGCCTGTCTAGCCTACATAAACAAAATGGCATGGTAGTGAGACAGGAATGTAGGGAAGTATGCAACAGGACGAAGCATGGCAGTTCGAGGAAAATGTGGAAGGTGAGGATTGTTAGAACTTCATTCCATGACCTCACTGTAAGTTGCAGGTTATGTTTGTGGGATTGTCATGCTTTTAAATTTAGGACTTTGGGTCCATAGGGTTTGGAGCTCTCCCATAAGTAATATGGAAAAATGCGTGCATGACTTCATACATTGTTGTTGTAAGTGCTGAAACTAATTTGTCAGAGTTATAAAAAATAATGTAATATTGGGTGACTTATGTAGAATAAGGGTTTCAGTGGACTGGTGGGAAGTAGAGTTAAAATTGTGTAACAAAGGTGAATGTATTACTGAGGGTTTCAGTGGACTGGTGGGAAGTAGAGTTAAAATTATGTAACAAAGGTGAATGTATTAATAAGGGTTTCAGTGGACTGGTGGGAAGTAGAGTTAAAATTGTGTAACAAAGGTGAATGTATTAATAAGGGTTTCAGTGGACTGGTGGGAAGTAGAGTTAAAATTGTGTAACAAAGGTGAATGTATTGCCTTGCTAAATTTTATCTGGAGCACACTTTTGGACCGCATTGTACAGAGTATGTGAATACTGTACTGCCAATGGAACAGTCCTGCCACTGTTATAAAGTGCATCATGCTTGCACCCCTCATTGCAATGACTTGTATTGGTCAGAGTATATGCAAGTTTGAAGAATAATACATGAATTATAATGCTTGTTTCTGTGCCCGGTCAAAGATCAGCCTGCTTTCTGTGTATCCACAGACAATGCAAGCTGTATTTACTTTGCAGAAGCAGTGATATGTTGCAAGTATAGGTGAGTGCAGTCTATCATAAACCTAGAAGTGAGACTTTCCTGGCTTTCTGTGGATGCCAAGAGCTTGGTGGAGGAGTCGTGCTGAAGTTATGGCTGGTGTGTAAGATAAATATGCTTACAATAAAGGGAGGAACATTCATGTCTCTGCTATTATGCATAGAGTTTGTGCACTTGTCAAGAATGTGTGTGCTGTGCCAGCAGAGTTATTACTTTTCTTCATAAAATGTCTTTCCTGTATTAAACTGAGATCTATGAACCTTTACTATGCCAGGTGCATATGTTGTCTAATCATAGATGGAAAATCAGTTCAAGTAGCCATTAATGCCATTCCACAGTAATCCATTGGTATATGAGCAGTCCGTTTATGAGTTTTCATAAATTAGTATCTGCTCTCCAGTTTACAAGCCAGTTTTTACTTATAAAAGCTCCTTTCTTGCACAAACTGGTATTGTTATTGGTGCTCCCGTGTTGTAGTTGATTCCTGGAGTCATGCCAGATGTGCTGATAATGACACTGATGACCCATCAACCCCAGCATTTTTAATATGTAACAAAATTTGTTTACATCACATTCATATTCATAATATGGATGGTACCTAGCGTTCATGCATTTTACATACAACTTTAATGATATAACTATTGTTTATTCATAGACTGATGACTAAGAGTGACATTCAAATACAGAAATTGATCATTCTTCTTGTTTTCTTCATACTTACGTGCCATTCTGTGTTGCATTAAAGCAAACTGGGTGTGTTGAGAGAGAAATTTTTTACCTCTGGTGGAACCAGCCAAAATTGATAAAGTGGGTAGTAATGGGAAATTGATGTTTGTTGTTTAAGTTTTTGCATACAAACAGTTTTTGAGGAATCACATCAGCTCATAAACCAAGGAATTGCTGTAAGTTGTTCAGGGTGGCAGTGTACATTTGAATATCCATTCATGTTCTTTTAGGCATGGTAAAGGGTTAGTCATTCATAACAGACGAGACTGATTTTTTTGTGTCTGTTGTGTAGAACTAAAACTGACCAGGAATGCTGTATGTTTTGCGCTGTTTAAAACAATTATGCCTGGGCTAGTAGCTGCGTCAGGTGTTTGAATAGCAAGTAAGCCAACATTTCAAAGACATAGATGGTCTTCAAAATGTTGGTTTACTTTCCATTCAAACACCTTTCCAGCTGCTATCCTGAGAATATTTTATTGAATTAAATTGCCTTGAATGCTTTAAATTAAATAATACCTTTTTTTAAAGAGCAAGGATATAACTGTGCTCCCCTGATCTCAGGCAGAAATATGGTGTCAGCACTGACACTGCACTGTTTATCCTACTGGACCAGACACGCACTGTAGGCATTCTTGCAGTGCATGGTGTTATTCTCAATCATGTGTTTCATTCATCATTAGCCTGGGCAGTTTTATGTTAACAGGTAACTTTTCTAGTTTGTGTTCAATTTTTGTATAAGTTTGTGTTCACCAGTTTTGCATGGGAACTTACAGAGAAGTAGTTCATATGGCAAGTCTTTGATTTTGTGTGGATTGACAAGAAGGAAGCATGGCCTAAATTGAGGTGGATCTTATCATCTGTTTTTTTTTTAAATATATATAACCTTGGTGTATCGTATGTGCATCTGCATATGTGAATGACTGGTGGATAATATTTGGTGTTATCACTGATATTTGGGCACAGACTGTGATAGCAACAACACAGTCATTTGTTATCCACCAGACATTAAGGACTTTTTTTACAATCTGTGATTTTGAGAAACAATGAAATCTTGTTCTGAATGTAAAGTTTTTAACATATGAGATTCCCATAAATAAAAGTAAGGTTGCTGAATTAACTACTGTGATATGAAGGCATATGAAGGGGGTGGAGATGTAGCTCCATGCATTCTTAACCTTGACATTAGATGGGGGTCATTACTGAGCTAGACTCCTCAGCCACTTTACCTCTGAGAGAAATAGCCTACAATACACAGTCAGTAGTAGTATGGGTGGACTTGAGGTTCTTAATAGCAGGGATATTTAGATGAGGTTTCAATTCTTCTGGGATATTATGCTATGTCAGTTGGTAAATATTGATTGACACTGCATTACACACCAGAAGACTTGAATAGTCAATAACACCACTACTACAATCTCTGATCTTGAAAATTAAGACTATAGTTTCTGGGATGTGATGGCTTATCATTTGGTGGATGGATACCAAAGTTTTTGAGGAACCTTCTGCTTCCAGCTTTAGGGTATAAGAATTACCTTTCCGCCGAATTTCATGGTACCATATTCAAAAAGTCCATGATTTTAACATGTGTGATTTGTCCTAGTGATGTCATAGACATCATGCACATGGTTTGAAGTTGGTAAAAATGTTACCTTTTCCAGTAACAACATTTTATACATGAATGGGCATAGAAGACAGGCTACTGTTGGCTGCTGACATATGTATACAGCAGACAGGCTGGAGTTATGTCTACACAGCTGCACATGTCTTAAAGGCATGGTGCCTGATTGAGCGCAGAGTTAACATGACCTTGGCCAAGGTCACGAATAAACTACTAATGACTAACTTGAAAAAATTCATCCCATTGAATTTAAGTATTCAAAACAAATACTTATATGGTTCAGGCCAACACAGCTTCATTTTATTCAATAGCTACACATTTCAGTCAAAGTCAACCATCATCAGGTTGTAAATACAGTGTTTAAAAATAAGGTAAAAACTATGATGTGTACAATACATCATCTTATTTATGTTTTTGTGGGATCCCACTAATTCTCCAATTTTTTTTACAATAAATTGTAAAATTGCACTGGTCAGTGGTAGCTAATTAATGATTATAAATTATTACATTATTGAACAAATTTATATCTTTAAATTTTTTCTTAAAAGCAGCAGGTAAAATGGGAATTGTTATCTTTGCGATTGTATATAGTAAAGTATGGTCAGAGTCTAGGCATCAGTGACAAGTGTAGATGAGTTGATTTTTTGCATGTGTGTTGGGCAAGTGGTGGGGGAGTTATTTATGTAGCACTGTCCTGTGTTTTAGTTCTTCTTGTCACTTGTATTCAAATTGACAAGAAGTACCAACTTGATGCAACAATTGTGATTTATTATCATAAATATCTCTACATGTTTCGGGCATCTATATGCCCATCTTCAGGAGTACAGGTTGTATG
>JGI20166J26741_11795140_pt1 | contig 10204 bp, 2 predicted proteins | sample TergutCu122P5_FD_26741 | JGI IMG/M metagenome (IMG submission 26741) | reverse complement strand
GGTTTTTATAACCGAGATTAAAAGTGTTTACAGCGCGGTACGGACTGGGTCTTTAAAAAAAGCGGTCTGCGCTTCGTCTTTAAAGGGTTAAATACTTACACTCTACACTCCCGAAGTTATATAAGAACCGAGATGCCGTATTCGGTATAGGGATTAGGCTACGGGCTGGCGATTAGGGTTTTGAGTCCCTCACAAGCGAGAGATTTTCTCTTCTCCAAAACGCCCAAACTGGCTGTCGACCAATCCAGCCTTCTATTCAGTGGATATCGAAGTTTTTTTCTGGGCGGTAAAGCGGCCGGGGCCAAAAGTTGACCATTTACTTCTATCTACTCTGAGTTTAAGAGTGATTGGAGCTATGCCTTTTTCCCCCCTTCCTACCTCTTTGACGTGGATGTGGACAACATTGCTAATAATATATAGTACTGAACTTGGACGCAAATTTATAAAAAAATTAAATTATGCCTAGCTTGGCCTGCTGGGCTATGACAACACATAGTCCGGTAAGCACACACTAGCAGATAGATGAACACACCGTTTCCTCCTTAAGCTGCTTATACTGACTCAGATCTTTTTAACTAGTCTTAAATATGTTCTGTACATTTGTGCACGGAAGGAGTATTTGTTCGCCATTCAAACTTAATCGTTTTACGCTACTGTGGAAATATTTTTTTTAGAACTACACAAAACACATGAATTACCTCCCCACAAAAAAATCTAGAATTTCGAGATTTAAACCCGGTTGTACTTAAAGTAACGATTAGGCTTTAAAGCATGGGTGTCCAACGTTTCTTGAAAAATGACCACAACCGTTATGGTGGGTTAGTTCGCGGACCGAAATGTTAAAATCACATGTTGTACACATAACCGCCTCAATTATTGTATAATTTTACAATACAGGCATAATTTAAAAATGTGGCCGCGGGTCGTGTAACAGAGTCTGGTGAGCCGCGATTTGAAAATATGCCTTGAAGGGCTAATTGAGAAACGGCAGTTGAGGCAGGCGATTCGCCACGCACAAAGATTTTTCGAATGTTCCCAGTCCTGTTTATGACTGAGAGATGCAGTTGCTTCGCACAAGTCTAATGACGTAACGCGGTAATGAGGAGGGTCTGAAACCCCCCTTATTATGGTGTGAGGTGTTGGTGACAGGTGGTGGTGATAACAGTGGTACAAGAACAAATGAAATGGAACCAAACAATGTATGCCTGGAACTCATGACGCCTACACCCACATATCATTAGGTCGCATCCTTTCGGCTTAATTTAGTAGCCTACATAATGGTTGAAGGAGGTGTGTATGCAGTTAGGAAGTTACGGGGTAACGAGGTCTTTGTTACAAAATGTGGGAAGTTGCTGCAGGATAGTTCAAACTTCAGTTTTAATGTCATGTTTTATATGTAAAACGGGGCAAGCGGCGTTCCGTAGAGAGGAACGGGGCGCAAGATGAAGCTGTGTGTGTGTGTGTGTGTGTGTGTGTGTGTGTGTGTGTGTAGCTTACCTCCAATTTGTCTTCCACGTAAAAACAAAATGACCACCATTAATGTGTAGGTGTAATAGACTGTATGGATGGTACGAACCTGCTAGATTATTCGAGTCTATCCGGATGAACATTTTTTACCTATTAAACCGTTCGTTTGTGTCCATTCTTCCTTCTCTTTCCGGTCTTCAGTTTTATCTGCTGTTATTCATCCATCCATTCTATCAAGTGAAGACTGCATTCTTGTAACTCTTCATAATGTAGTGTGGGACTGAATATTTGTAAAAGATTTTAGCTTCCTTCGCTTACCTAGCAATATACCTCCAATAGTATGAAATTCACTATCATCCTCATCCAGTTATCAGTCAAAAATTTTAACATTTTTACGAAATTTTTTTACCAATAATTTGATTTATTTAAATAAGAAAGAAATAAATTCTTTTGGATGTGCTGGCAGTGTGTGGGATGAATTGATCTGGCGCAGGATAAGGACCAATGGTTGCCTCTTGTGAACAAGGTTACGAAACTTCGTGTTCCTGCAAACACGGGTAAGTAGTTGTCGGATTGTCGGTTTCTCAAGAAAGACTCTGTTTCGTGGAGTTGTTTAGATATACTCGTAGTTTAAAAATTCCTTTCAGAAATAATAGTACTCATTAGAAGGAAGACTAGGACATTTAAAGACCTCTGTCATCGCAGAAAAATGCCGACACCCTCTTAACTCCAGCGGGGTTAAAATTAAAATTTACTATTTTAGGTGAAAAAATGTGTGTTGTATATTTAATTCTTACCGAAATTAACTTGATTCGAATTGAAAAATGAAGGTAGTATCTAATATTTATGTAATTTTTAGTGCTTTATTTAAAAACGCTATCAAGGTCACAATAAAAACACACACTAACAGCGTGGTATTTTGTTCTTTGTAGTGGAATGACATGGTTTGTGTCTGACCAGTTAAATATACCGGCGGTAATCTTAATAGGGTACCTCCAACTACAAGTCACAGTTATTTCTGACATGTCGTCGTGACGCCAAACAACGGATAAATTGACACGTTATATTGTTTAACTTCTTTACAATGCAGAGGACACATTTATTACGTCCAAATGGTGCCATTTGTTTCCTGCGTGATTAAACCTTCATATCCCGGTTGTAACGACACATGCCACATACTGTAACATTACGAAGCGCCTCGTCTTGTCACACATTTCATTTACGTGTTGCTTATGATTCTGTAATAAAGAATGACGTTTCCCTAACCAGAATTATCATGTTTTTTGTAACGGAGAGGGTATGAACTCAGTTTTTATGTCTAATTAAAATATATGATACGATATGCTATATTTAACTGCATTTGGGTTGCCACCCGGTGTCTGCATCGAACCGGATTCCATTCAGCCGTCTATGCAGAGGATACCACATAATCATTCTTCGGTAGTAGAGAGAATGAGGCATGAATCAGGCCAGTAACAGAGGATAAGAATATATAGAACTGTATTTCAGGACTACCGTTCCTATTCACGGCGTGCCGCTTAATTACACAACGAACTCAATTGTGTTGGGAAAGAAATATGATTATTTTATTTGCAGACAGTTACCTAGTGCTAAAGCAAGTGGGGAACCGTTGGAGAGAGCGTTTTATTATGCAAATCTAAGGTTACTTAGTGAAAAACATAGTATTATTAACTAGTGACATGTCTATTGTTCCACTAATATATTGTATTTTGCATGTGTATAGCGTTTAACTAACTACATAGATCTACGTTCTTGACAAGCTGATACTCTCAGGTGATAAACAAATTTCTTTGCTTTGCTGGAGCTAAAAGATTCATTGTCCTGTCTTGAGTCATGTTAATCCAAAACACACTTCCCAAACCGTTTCTTCTAGGTCTATTTGAATTTTCTTCCCCCGCAATAGCGTAGGTCTCCCAAGCTGTGATTCCGGCAACGTGTGGCTTCCAAGTCACAAGTTTGGACAAGCTTGATATGGACCTTTCACTGAAGTGAGACTTTTCTTCGGGGTAAAAGGAGGTACATCAACTGTAATCCCGAAAGCGGTGCAGAAGGCGTGTCGTAGTTCAGCTGACAGGGAGCATCCCCAGCCCTCTGGTGATGCTATCCCATCTGGCGCGGCGATTCTTCTGAATGTTTTAGTGGCATAGTCTACATCGGGATCCGCTAATGAAGGTCTTGCCTATTAAAGTGCATAGAAGATTCCACTCGACAATATAGACCTAGGTGTCACTTTTCATTTCCGAGATTTCTGATTAACCATACAGTGGGTCTAACGCACACTCAAAATTTCCACACAGATTTTGAAAGTTTATATTGCCGTAATTGATACATTGATTAAAGGAGTAATGTTTGACAGAATATCTTCAAGATCAAGAGGAACAGACCTTGAAATGAAGTGGCTCACGATGATGACGAATGTTATTTTCGTAGCAGACTCAACTACACTGTTTATTTTGTAGTATCGACAAACAAGTTAATGATCAAATATCCGATTCAAACCAGAAGCTTAAACCAATTAAACGTGCAATTTACAGTTATATTATTGGAGACATTACAGCTACAGCTCGTCGCCTAACCCGTTCAAGAAGAAGCAGTGTACCGCGGAAGTAATGAGAGTGATATAGCATCTGAGCCCTTAAAAGACGCGCCATTGGGTTGTGTGTGAATATACACTGATTAATTCTTGGGTTACAATAAGATTGTGATAGAGAATGTTGAATGGGAGAGAACGTGAAAAGAAACGACTGTTTTGTTTTTATCACACGGAGTAGTCCGTAACTTTCTTTACGGGGACTGAAAGAATTCACGAAAAACCGGTCAAGAAAGCACGTATCTCCGCTTATATTTCAGAGATCATTGCCAGGAATTTCCCTCCTTTGGAAATTATATTCTGCAATTTACCATTGCCAGTGGGACGATAAACTCGTTCCAGATTAACGAACACCTTTTTACAATTTGGGTGCTAGGATATCTTTGATAGAGAGAAATGCCGTGTAAGCTATCACGCGACACTGTCTACTTGCTAGAATTATGTAACTGAAAGGTAAATGAATCCCGTAACAGGTCCGGTGTAACCCAGAGGGTTCCAGGAGGTTTAGACTCCCAAATTTTCATGACATTCGGCACACAAAGTGGTGAGGTTGTCAACTTTACTCACCGGCCGCCTTTACCCCCAGCAAATATTCCTGGTACTCATTTTCACTAGGGGCTGAGTCGACCCCAGGGCCATGGTACGGTCGGAAGGAATATGTCACTGAAAAATCAAGTGACACCACCGGAAATCGATCCCGGGACCGTCCGACTAGTAGCGCTGCGCCTTAAACACTACGCCACCCCAGGCCTTATTATGTAACTGTAGCTTGAAATAAATTATAGCCCTTGGAGTTACCACGGGATTTACAGATCTCATCCTTTTCAGTTTTTATTAAGCGTGTCACATGCAAATCGTCTAATCATTAGCGTGATCAGATGCGAGCGTATAGTGCTAATTGAGTAATTACGTCTCATACCCAGCTTATTGCAGGAGATGTTAATGAAGCTTAAATTTTAGGCAAAACAGAGGTATATTTAAAACTTTGAAGATTGGCGTTCATCTAAATTCTATACAGATCTATACAATCAAACCCAATCTCACGTCAGTAATTTAAGTTAGCAATCCAAACAGCAAATAACAATGCAAGTTATCATTACACTTAGCAAAAAGCTGCACCTTCAACTGAAATCAACCGAAATTTAAAAAACTAGAAATTTAAACCCCTAAAAGATAATTAATAAACAGCGTTATACAAACCAAAGCAACTAAGCATGTTTCAAGGCGATGTATCGATGACAGATACCTCGCAGAGAACACAGTCCGCATCCATTATAAAAGACAGATGATTAATTATCTTTCACGAAACAGTCGGTGTTTATTTTGAGGATTACAAGGAGCACATTGAATACAATGCTATGCAATACAATATATGCAATGTACAGGAAAAGCAGTTAGTTCGTGTCAGAGAAAGTGGTATAAGAAGTCGCCACTGGACCTTAAAAGGTTAATATTCACCGGAACACACATACAACGTGACAAATAATCAAAGACAAACAATGTTGTCCCTGTGCTTGGTTACAGCTATATTACATTCTGAAGATCTGAACAGCGGTTAAACAATTCAGTTCAGTCTGTTTTGTATACAAATTAATATTAATGACTCTTAAGACACGACCTAAATCATTTGACCTAAATTATTTGACTTATTTACGATATCCCGATAATGTTTCACAGGTGAGTAGCCTAAGATGATACGTGCTCAGATGGCGGTGTGGGATGTGATTCTCATGTAGTTTGATAGGTGGTTACCAACATTTCGGCGTAGGTTGCACCGAAACTTTGGTATAAATCTACCGAATTAGACAGAGAGTTTCACATCCAACATGACATTAAATCTTAATCCCTATGATGCATTCTGGCAGCAAGGTAGTAATTCAATTCCTTCAGTACAAAGAATGGATGCTTGACTGACTCCTGCCTTCGAGCAGAACACATTACAATCTGCTGGGTGAATAATTCAGAGCATAACATCTCTAAAACTGTCTGCCGTAATTGGTTGTGACGTTCCAGGCGTCTGGTGTTCTTATCTGACACTTAGGCGGGTGGAAATGAAAGCATATTTTCAAGTGGAGCTCAAGGTACTGACCAGTCATTGGTTTACACTTGACACTACTTTGTACGGCATTGGACGTACGACTTGTTGGTTAATTTCGAATTTGTAACACGAATTCTTGGCAAAACTGAAACATAATATAATCCATCTACATATTTAAACATGGCAGCGCGTGTGGAGACCTTACAATGTAATTTAGAAAGGGATGAAACGACTTTAAGTTTTTTTCCTATTCAGTCCTTACCTACTGTTGGTATTATAGGTCCCTCTTGCTTGTAGAACTTGGTGTTTGAAGGGATTATGCAAATATCTGGAAAGGTTTGAGATCTCTAAGTTCTATCAGTGTAAACAAAGAGTTAAAGCTCACTGAATTTTACGTAAGCAGCTGACAGTTTCTCGTCTCATATAGAAATTCTCCATCTTCGCATTTTCCCTTAATCGCACCAATTAATTTTCGAGATAATCTGTAAAATGTGCTACTGTTTCTGTATTTTGACAATATAAGACCTATTTGTCAATATATCGCTCGATTCTGAGGTTAAAAATGCATTGTTTAAAAAAATGATCAAGAATACCTACAATTTGGGAGGAGAGAGATTGGGTTTTATGTAGAGATTCTACCTCGACATTCCTCTAAAGAAACAGAAAGAACCGTGAATTTAGCCTCCAGAGTGCTAGGTACTACGGCAGAGGTTTGAACCAGCTATCTGTCGAATTTACTGTTAGATCAGCCTTTTCGGCTAACTTTATTCTAAAAATTTTCCCCTTGGATTTTTACGCATTTACATTTATACGCAGCAAATGTTATATTTTCTTGAAAATTTATGTAGACTTGGGTTATATAAAATGGCGATATGGCACTCCAAGTATTCAGTAAGACGCCTGTTCAGACTGAAACGTCTTGTTGCGATAAGCACTTCGATTTGCGGAGTTCAGATTGTCGGCCGACGTGTATGAGGGCAGAAGAGAGAATAATTCAGATGAAATGAACCATGCCTGTGCACCCTGTTGGACCAAGGGACAGATTCCTCGAAGTCTATCAGGCATATTCCTCAAGAAGATTGTCATGAAACTTAATTCATTCTTTCTTATTTTCCCTGTTACATGTAGAACCACGATAAAGAGAAGCGGCAGAGATTTGTGGTGAAATTATCTTGTTACGAACACAACTCAAGAGTTTCGAAGTGGATGGTATGTTGTGTCTGACGTGAAATGTAGCATTTTGTGTTTTTTAATTGATATTAAACTCTATCCAGATCATATTAAAATTGTGTTCATGTAATTAACCTGCGTATAATCTTTCTTCGAACTGCGATAAGGACACATATTGAGACAAATATTTATTTATTTTCCTCACATGCTCCATTGCAGTGTTGAGATGCCTTACACCCCCGGCGAAGTATTCTTTTCACACACTTTCCCGTTCATCATTTGCGGTAATTTGATCCACTCTTGGTCTTTTTAGGCGCGTTTTCTTCCGTGTGGCTTTCCTATTAAAATGTCTACCCGTCTGTCGGCACGCACTGAACAACTTAAGAACCAGTAAAAGGATCATCATGAAATTTGATATTGGAAATTTCACAAAAATTTTCGAGCTCTTTTTAACAATCGCTGTGCATGAAGACCTTAATTTTTGTGCGGTTAAACTTTCGAACCTTTTTTTATGGTGAACAGATGCTGACACGCTTTGAACCTACAAGCACAAACTTGCGGAAAAAAAGGAAAATATTGTTTTCCAGATAGTGATTTCTCTATGTCGTAGCAACAGTGCTACAGTTGAACGTAAATGAAATTCACACTAATCATAGCGCTGTTGCTTCACTTGTAGAGGAATGAATGCGCCATGACAGTGCGTATATTTTCTGAGTTGTTCTCTTGTTCTGTTCCGTTTGTATGTCATAAATATTTTAAATTTGGTCTTGTCGCATTCTGTCGGCCTGGAAAATATGTGTAATTACTTACGTATGAACATAGACCTATTCCTTGTGCACTATGAACAAAATGTGCAGCATTATTCAGTACTCTACCATCGCTGTACGCAAACCTTCTTGTCAATCCAGCATTTATTGACAGACTAATATTTATTTCAGTAATCGTAAACATTTGCCATTAGAGCTTCTGACTGAAGTTTACTGAAGAGCGTTTTGGCTTCTTTTGCAGTATTTCCATCCGCATATAATTTTGGTCTGAATAACGGTTTGCATTTGGTCGGTATTGAGGATTTTATAAAAACATTGTACTGTATAATATTCACTGTCTATAGTATGTTTAATATGCAGTTTCAGGAAGTAGATTTCTTGCCATCTTCAGGTTGTCTTTTCATTGTGTGGCCAAGCCCTTTTTAGTGTGATCGTTATTGCTGTTCGTAATGTGAGTGCCCTTCGTACTCCAATTTCTTCTTCTGAGTCTGTTCTTTTGTAATACACCCCGAAATTGTGGTAGGTAACCTAACGGCGTGTTGGATGGCCTGCAGTCGAATAGTCAGACGGTCGCAATGTCCAGACCAGTAGTGGTACTTAATTAGATATTGCTGCAGGCCCCTAGGCAGTGCGACCGAACGCCGTCTACGGTTAATTAGTACTCCTTCGTATCCGGATGGCATGGGTCAAATGCCGCCCCACACAATTCTCTCGACTGACTTTTGCAATCTTATTCCTCAGGCTCTCCAAGTAAATATTTGAATAATAACTTAAACTATGCCACAACCACTGCCTTCCACAACTTTCCATTAATCATCCGATAATCTGAGTAGCTTAAAGTGTCGTTTAAAACAAATGGAGAATAAATAAGAAAAGGATCAGTGAGTAGTATGTCTTTGATGTATGTGTGACCGTGCATCATATATGAAAATGACGAGAGGTACCAACTTGATGCAACGATTATGATTTATTATCATAAATAACTCTACATGTTTCGGACATATATATGTCCATCTTCAGGAGTGCAGGTTGTGTACTGCTGCATATGGTGTTCAGCACTTGGTGTTGTGGCTGTGGTCCTACACACCGGCTCCTTAGGACCACAGCCACAACACCTAGTACTGAACACCATATGCAGCAGTACACAACCTGCACTCCTGAAGATGGACATATAGATGTCCGAAACATGTAGAGTTATTTATGATAATAAATCGTAATTGTTGCATCAATTTGGTACCCCTCGTCATAGTTTGTCTTTGTTGTGTTCAGACACTGTATTGTGTGTGTTGTGGTATCTTCTTATGGATTTATTAGATATGGAACGTGGTTCAGTGGCGGTATTTGCATGCTTCTCTTATGCTGTCTCGTTGGAATGGACACCCTACATGTAACCGCCTCCCTCTCTTGTCGGACTGATGGAATCGTGCTAGCGAGAAAATAGCGTTGCTTGATGTAAGGGCGTTGTCCCGTTGGTTCTCGTCATTACAAAGTGTATAGGCCTCGCAGAGTGTTAACTGGTGCAGTGCTGCGGTCACAGAACAGAGACCTGGTTCTCGATTTCTCCAGACGTGACGATGCCCTATAGTAAAATGTCAGCTTGACATTAATTTATAGCAAAAGACCTTTTCCTAGTGCTTCATCCATGTGAACGCAAACACCTAGCGGTGTTTTGTTGAAGTGTGTTTGGAAGGGATAAAAGGGTAGCAAAATGTCTCTCCATTTACTGGTAATAAAAATAAATTTGAGCTTATCGTAACAGCCACTATGCAAGTTACTGATTATATCAGTTAACTATCCCCGTGGATTAAGGTGGTAGTCACATAGATGGTTAAGTAATTTTTCCCACTTCCAGTTGTTCATTAACCCGTTGACATTCCCTCACATTTTTTTTCTCCTGGCGCTACAACCTCCAATGGGGGTCGTTTTTTACAGCCCTCTAGCGGGTTTTAGCCTCCTCGCTTACGAGGTTTCTTGATCACATACAACGACGCGCCATAGTCGATAGGACTCCTCTGAACGAATGATCAGTCCGTCGCAGAGACCTATACCTCACAACACACAACACTCACAACACACACATCCATGCCCTGGGTGGGATTCGAACCCACGATCTCAGCAGGCGAGCGGCCGTAGACCTACGCCTTAGACCGC
>JGI20166J26741_11794918_pt1 | contig 10207 bp, 6 predicted proteins | sample TergutCu122P5_FD_26741 | JGI IMG/M metagenome (IMG submission 26741) | reverse complement strand
GCTTTACTAGGAGCTCCATATATATACGAAATTAGTAGCCTAAGGGTTAATATTATTAAATGGTAAGTGAAATTTAATCCGGTAGCCTAAGGGTTAAGCTTTTAAAACCTGACGGTTACTATACGTACCATCTGGTTTAACATGCAACAGTCCTACCTTCTGCCCTCAGAATGCGTTTATGTGTTTTGTTTGTCTGTCAGAGCAGAGACTTTTGTCCTTTACATCATTTCTCATTGGTTTTTAACTGCGGCATTGCTTACTGCGCAGTAAGACCTGGGTCTTTAAATAAAACAGATTATGTTTCGTCCTTAAAAGGATTAACTTTTCATCATATTGTTTATTGATTCGGGTTTAGTAAAAGCAGCAAGTTGCTCTCAATGTGCGATTTAATAAGTTGATACAGCCGCTAGTAGAGTGTGTTTATGAAAACCCGTTGTACAACATTCGTTCAAAAAGGAAAGATAAAATAACTCACTGACACTATATTTTATGAATCAAAGAAATCACAATAAACTTCATTTCCAGCCAATGAATTCAGTTGATTAGGAAATGCTTCAATATTTGCGATTAGACGTTGCTTTGATTTTAGATTAACGTGCGCATGTTCCATCACAATTAATCTAAAGTATGTGCATTATATTCCTTTGGGGATCTTCAACGATGTTCAACACCAGAGGGGTTTCGTAGCACAAAAGGGAAGGAAACAATGCTTTAAGGGGTTAAATGGATAAAAATTCGAAATACCTTGAAAATGACATAATGACTGTGCAGTCAGTTCCTATATCAGGGTTTGAACATGAAATTAGAAATATTTCTATGCAGGTTTACAAAACGAATTGCGACTACTAAACGTGCTGTATCCGGCCGTCCTTCTCTCCGCATGGAACAAAGCGACACCCACAGTTATGGTTTTTGTGAAATTTCATATTTAGAGTGTTTGCGAAAATTGTCGTAACTTTCCGATTGTGGTTAAAATCTGACAAAAATGAGACACTTTGCTTGAAGACATATGTACATTTATATGATTGGTCTTTCTAACGGAACCAGTTTTCTCTGTGTGGTACGAAATGTGGCCTAAGAAAGAATTGGTAACCTAGACATCTTACGCTTAACAAAGTAAATGGAGGAAACAGTGTATCTGCCGTTCACGAGGGAAAGATATGCAGTGCCTTGTCCTTCGCGAGACAAGTACGAGAAATATTGTATCTCGGGCGAGACCAGTATGAGTGTAATGCCTACCTGGGAGAGAGGGTTTGATCTTCCACCAAATCTTGTTCAGACAGACACTACGGTAAAATAACCATTCTTCTATAACACTGTTATAACGATAAAAGAATGCTGCCACCAGGCAATTTAAGTAACTACTAAACTATCAGATACGGGAATTATCAGAACCAAATAAATAGTGACTTGACGGAGTCACAAAGTTAAATAACATTAATTTATATTTACTAAAATAAGTAAAATACAAATGAAAAGTAATAAATAAATGAAAGCTAAAAGTTAAATGAATTGTACTAAGTAGTTTTATATCAAGTTTGGTCAAAAACCGTTTAGTTATTAACTTGCCTTTTATATAGTTCGAAATTTAGAATAATTAATTTAGTATGTCACATCGGATAATTTGTAAAATATACTCGACTTGAATTTAGAGTTTAGTGACAGTTATGTCTTTAAAATACAGTCAACAACTCATACCTTGTAACAATAGAAGACAGCCAAGCATCGTCGTTTTTTATACAGTCATTTGAACACTTTGATTGTTACACAAATAAAATGTTTCTTCTTCAGTGGTATGTGAGAAAGCCGGATCACAGTCTTGTCGAGCATAATTCTGGCCGAAAGATGACAAAATGTGTGAATAACCGATGTGACGTAAATTATATAGGAAAATTCAGCAACTCAATGCATTCTTAGCAGTGTAGTGAACTATGAAAGCGCTACCGGGTTCAAAGTATCAGGCAAGTGTAACAAACTGTGATGCATTTGCTGAAGTCGGAGAAATCTACAGTTATAACTCTTCCTGAATGTAACAAACTACAAAGCTTGAACAAGTTTAAGCATATAGCAAATGTATAATTTTCCAAATTCTATACCGCTACATTCATTACATGAGTACGAGAATAAGGCAGAGGCATGGAAGCCGGAGGAACAGGCGAAGGTCTCAGCGTAACATATCGTCCTGTGCCAGTAACAACAGGAAGTAGTGACTGCATTTGGGCTACATAAAAATTGTCATGAATAGCAGCAAATAATGGGAGCAGGAAGAATTACAGGACAATAGTGGAACGAAACTGCCAGATGTGTTATACCGTACGGACAATTTTTTACTTAATATTGTACATCTTCGATGCAGTTGATACATAAATACGTTGCCCTAATTCCTGAATGTAAAAACTCTCAGCATCATTTCTCAGATACTAAAGTCTATAGTATAAATCAGGCGTCAGGCTTTGCTGCTGTGTTAAATTTACGTTATGAACTTCTGTGTTTCGGTACCATCTGCTGCTGATGTCCGTTACCACTATGAACTCTGTTGATTGCTAACACATATAGCGACAATATCAAAAGTTAGGCCTTGTTATACGTGTAAGAACTACATAAAAAGAATCTCCACTTCTGCTTGTCCGTACACAGTACCCTATCATGTTTCAGACTTTGCTAGTGTGCACAGTATATTATGTCCACAACGGTGCCTGGGTTGCTGTGGGGTTATTTAAAGCAGCATACGAATCATTTTCCACTCTCTTTTTTAGTGCTTTATTCGGACTTAACGAAGAGCTGCCAACATAGGTTCAACTAATTCAGGATTTCCTTACTGCGCGACCCACCAGTCACGACTCTAAAAGCGGGCTCTACATTACACCTGTGACAAAAGTTATTCGTTACAGTAAAATAACACTCATTTTATGAATCATCTTGCCTGACTGATGTTCGCGTAGAACGCTAATAAATTCACAGTGTTTACAAAGGAGAGATTTATTTTCTGTGAGGGAAATTTTATATTAAGAAGCACAGTGTGGAATGTAGGTATTGTGTTTCTAAGGACCTATGTTTTCAGCGACTGTCGTTCCCATTCTTTGTGGTACTTAGTCTTTTTCCAGATAGGGTCTGTATCCTCGCACTACGTATGTCCGTGTTGGACACCGGACCTGTCCCTCTGGTGTCGTTTAGTGTTAAAAGGTCCGAAATTCATGACTGGCAACGAAAATATATTCTGCTTCTCATTATTTCCATAAAAATCACTACCTACAGATGTTTCATTCAATAAATATTTTGTATGATGGAACAGATTCACAAACGCATTATTTTACAAATGAGATTTTTTACATTAAGTCGGCGAATAAACATAATAGAGGGGAACCAGCCAATTTTGTTATAGCAGTAATTCGGGAGGTGCCAGTTTAGAAGTTCGGCGTGCACTCCGTCTAGGCTAAGTGGGGATTTTGGGGTTTTCAATCAACCCTTATAAGCAAATGCTGTATGTAATACCTAAACTAGGGCAGGACAGAATTTCTTGCATTTTTCTAATTCATTGTGCACTGTATCCAACAATTTTTATGCTCTCTATCTTGAACTACTGATGAAATACTTAACCTTCTCCTTCTTCTCCTTCTCATTCTCATTCTTCTCCTTCTCCTTCTCCTTCTCCTTCTCCTTCTCCTTCTTCTTGGCGCTGAACTTCCTTCGATGTTTGAAAGTTTTGTCCTTCTCAACTACATCCTTCCATTTCCCTCGATCCTGGACGCAGGCTATCCAGTTTTTATCTTCATTTGGCAAATATCCTATTTGATATTATCCTCCCATCTATACTTGGGTCTTCCTTGTGATGAAACACTTAACCTAAAAATAAAAAATAGACAGAGAGGGACAATAAAATCAAGAAATTAATTGCAGGCTGCCAACTTACTTCATTTAAATTAGACACGGGATTTAGATAGAAAACGAGAAGACAGTATCCTTAAAATGGCATAAGTCTTCCACAAACACATGATCCGAGGAAAAGAGAAGGTATTAGCATATCTACATGAAACACTGCAAGTTGTTTTAAAGGGTAAGACACTGTTGAGTCCGGTGTCTGGCTACAGAAAGTTCCCAGGAATTTGCTGTCTCCATCCTCATCATAGAACAGATTGACCTTGAATACGTACGTTGACCTGTCCACTACCACCACGGCCTTATCGTCGATGATGGTGTAAATGCTCCGGCTGGATTTCGATCTGTGGTCCTCCAGCGTGTGTTACTTAAGGGAGGATGATTGGTTTAACATGCGTAACCTTCAATTATCGGCTGAGGATGGGCACAAGACTTTTCGCGGTGGATATGGTTTTACCGTCGCATCTAACACCTCGATTGAATTATTTCTCCCGTTCTTTAATTTACATGTTACTTCTGCTGCGCTGATGACTCTTATGTCATTTTCCGTTTCTTGCAAGTAGATGAGCTACTGAGAGTGTAGTCTTACTTCTTAATGTTTAAATTTCCTATATTTATTCAGTTAAGTTTCTTAGGTACGTTTTTCTTACAGTAGGGTCAAGTACATTTCATATCCAGGTTTAGTGTCGTCGTAGAAAGTAAAATTTCAAAGGCACATTATCTCTGCTTCCGAAAACCCGGTGTGTCTCCATCTCGACAACTAAAGCATATAAACGATTTTTGTCACGGTTTGCTGCGAAATTTGGATGCAAGTAGGAGTACCAGATGGCCCTGGGGTTTTTCACACCCATGCTTTATTCCACGGGAATCAGCATGTTTGAATCTCATTTGCTGTAGGGCATCAAGTGATACCATTCTATCATGACATTTTCAGCCTGTTCTTCGGCTTAGAAATTTATACAGGCAGGACTTTCACGTGCCGAAGCATTGTTTCATCGTCAGGGTAAGCGAGAGCTTGGAACCTTGATGCCGTCTAACATAAATTTGTGTCCAATATAGTTAATGAAGACAATCAAATGTATTAATTTCGAACTCACAAAGGCACGTCCAATAAAGAATGTCAAACTTAACCTTTTCCTTGAAATTGCCTAATCCAGGGACCTTCCAGATATGAACGTAGGATCGAACTATCCCACAAGTTTGAAGGATTTTCCGAAACGTTTGTAAGCCCCTGCAAAACTACACATTGTCATAATCCAGAAAGCCATATCTGCTTGTTCAACATCATTTTATCCTCAGAATTCAGACTAATTTAACCTCCGAACCTCTGTAAGGAGAAAAAACACAGACATGAAGAGAAGCAGCCGTTAGGCACACAATACAAACTTGGCGGGATTGTGTGCTGGAAAGAAGGGACATGTTGCAGACATTTTGTCTAAGTCGTCCTAGGAATTTGCCTTGAGAGCCCTAGCCTAAACGTAGACGAATCCTGGAATGCTGAGTTTCCTGTAAACCGTTAAATAACTTTCATACTTCACCTTTCCGTCATGGGTGCCCGTACTACGACGTCGTCAGATGAGAGAGGCGAGGGGGTTCTTGATTCTTAGTTACTCCTTTCTCTGCCCTCTCTTTGTATCGGAATCCAGCAAAAGGTAACGTTTGGTACTTGTTCTCTTTTAGTTGTGTCTTCTGTTTGACTTCTGTTATTAATTTTCCGAGTTACTGTCACTTGGTTGCAACCTGTCTCTGAGAGAGATGAGTCACGGCGTTGGGAGAGACAGGGGGATTTGTTATTCGGAAGATTATAGGGGCGACTACTATTTGTAACTTATTTCGGTCTGTATGGTTTGTTTGTAAATTGTCATTTAATGTTTAGGGCATACATATGAACATCATGGTGATGAATTCAGCTGGTTTCTCTAACAGCCTAATACGATCGGGTAAAGTGTTATTTTTTGGCATTCTTTATAACAGGTTAAATTTTTCTGTTGTACGAGGTATTGTGTGCTGAAAAATATATTTATTCAGTTTATATTTGTTGTATTATATTCATCTGAAGAAGTTTGGTTTTTAATTGTAACTAGATTCCTTGGGATTGGGTGTAGTCTAGATTCGGATGCCCAGACATCAAGTGACCATTGTGAAATAAGTAAATCGTACCTGCTCGTTGGGCTTTGATTGGAAGTAACTGACGAAAGCTTTCAATGGCGGGACGGTAATCAATATTCGCCTTTCTTAAAGGCCTGGAATGTTACGACCAGTTGAACCTTAAAAATTTCCCTATACTACTGAGGAGGAGTTCATGTAAAAATGTCGGCTGTGGATTTTATGTCTAATGTAAGCGCGTGATTAGTCGAGCAGACTCTGCAGAAAATTAGGAATGCTCTAATTTAAGGTAATATATTTTACCCTATCGCTTGCCTGGTAGGACAAAAATTAATCGCTAAAGCCAATCTCTGGGTATAAATTCAACAAGGGGTTTTCCGATTACGATTATTGGTCCTTAAGTATACCATTACTGGAGGTGATCATACACATTCAAGAGCTAATAACAATTATAACCGGGTTATGTATCGTACTTTACGGCCACTCTTTGAGACATGTAACATATTATGACGCCATATGATGAAATGGTGATACAAGGACTTCTTTAGCGAAATAATGGCGGGTAAAAGCCGACAAATGATTAGGTTCATGTTGTGTCGTCACGTTTTTTGATATGACACTTACTTATAGGACGTATGGCGAGTAATTAGAGTAGGATACAGTGGCAAAGGGAAAGTGAAGAAGTGCCATAATCGTAAAGCTTAAGTAATGGCACAGGTTATTCGCCAGCTTGACGTGGTAATAGCATGATTGCACTGCCCTTGTCGGCGTTCTTTCATCGTCATAATTAACCCGCACCCCACAAGATGTCCAGTGCACATTACTCTGATTATCTGTAGACCCTCGCTCTCGTTGTAATGTCTTAATGTAAGCTCTCGTGAATGTGAAACCACTTTTAGGACAGCACTGTATGTCAGGCATGTGTTCAAAGGCGGATGTTTAGAACGGTTTTGGCGTGTACCCAACTCGTACGGTGGAAGTTAGCCCAGAGAAGAAAAAGTCAGTTGCAGCATGAGGCTGAACACTTACATCGCATAGGCTACAAGACTCCAAGTTGTGTAACGGGTATATCTTTGTAAAATAAAGGCAGACGAAGCGTTTGAGTAAGTGTTCACAAATCTCCAGGCGAAATATGCGTGATTTTCACCTCCCATCTTTCTACCACAGGTGAAATTGCGGATCTTCACAAGTGAGAATATCGTATTAATCTCAACGTAGCTGCTGTGTTATCGTGGTTCGTTGTGGTCACATTTTATAACAAATTTCGATATTTTTTTGCATGTTGAATGGTTTTATTTCCATAAGATTGTGTGGCGTGTTAGGGCCACTGCTGGGTCTTTACTATCTCAATGGCTATTCTTTTTGCACTACTTGACTATCACGACGATCCATGGAAATGTCGGGAGCTACTCGCCCAAAGACATGACGCCAAATGGCAAGAAGGCTTGAATACTTAACCATACTATTGTGAGAACTTCAGTCCTCTCATCGTTCAACAGATGTTTTCTTTTTCCTTTAAACCATATTTAATACAAACGTCAATCAGTGTCTTGGAATTCTAAAAAATCGGCCATGTCTCCCTAATCTTAACATTTCTTAAAAAAATACCCTCATCTGCGTAAACTTTTCTGTCGGCACAGAGCCGTTAAATAAACAAATATGTACAATGAAATGTAATCTCAAAGATTTTAATTCTGCAGCCACTTGTGTTGTGTGTTTTTGTGTGTGTCATACTGACGTTAAACCTTCATAGGCGAAAGTGAAATTAAGAATTAGTGATCCACGATGTAACATGTGGGAATGCCTGCAGTGTTTGCGAGACTCGTAATTCAATAGTTGCAGGTCACGAAGCCTATGTGAAGTAGTGCTCGTTCCCGTAGTACCAAGTGTAATCTGGTTATGGAAGCAGACACCCGCAATAAATGCCATGTGGTTTTATAACTGTTGCATTAGCAACAGACTCTTGTCGTGTTCGCAACAAAAATAGCAAAAGGTTACGCTGTTAGCTTTGCCATACATGTCTGTCCACCCATTTTCTTGTAGCAGCTCGAGAAATGTAGACTGGACTTTCATTAAATTTGACAGTGGAGAATTTCACTAAAGTGTGTCGATGACTGCTATTGTTGGTTAATTGCGCACAACATCGAACATTAAGTATTTATCACATATTTCTAAAAAAAAAAATCATAGTAAAATGAGACACATTTTCTTTGCAGTGCACGTTCTCTTAAGTCTTGCGGCTATCGAGGCACGAAACTAAATAACATGTGACTTGTAGTAGTGAGTAGGAGCAAATAGTACATATCCTGGAAGGACTTCTTAGATTACGGTTTCCTGGGATCTGTAGTGGTGCAGTTTGTTAAACATTAATGTTTTGGGAGAGCCTGCTGCCTCCAACTTCTGAGTATTTGAATACGGAGGCAGCAGGTACGGCATGGACGTTTGTTCCTATGTACCATTCTTCAAGTTTCTCATCCTGTTTGTGTTCTTGGCTCACTCATTGAAAGTACAATCCCTCAAACTATGATTACAAATTCTAGAAGTTGAAAACTGAAGAATCCAGTTTTCTGGATGTTAGCTGTGTCGCTGGGTAAGTGGCTCCAGACTTTTCGAAGGATCGTAGTACCTTAATGTACTGGATCCTATGAAAAGGTAGGTTTTTCCTACTGTTTATCTACGTTCCTCTTTAGTATTATCCTGTAATTTCTGCCTAAGTCCCATCGTTTGTCTCTTCTCTTTAAACCCAATGCAGCGAACCGCTGGAGTAGTATGATCACAAATAAAACAGTTTCACCATCTGGAAGCCGAATTTGCTTGTAAGGCCAAAACTACAGTTATTCTCCTTTCGCTCTACATGAGTTATGTCCTTAGTTTGCCAGCATATGTACAATAGAAAACTTCAAAGAGTCTTCCTATAAGGTCTAGTTTTGTGAGTTTGTGAATCCGCTATTGTAAGTTTGATGTATCCTCTACATTTAGTAGGAGAATTTCTGTCTTTACCACAATTGCTAGGTAAATCCTTGCAACCAAAGTGCGATGTTAATTTCATCAACTAAATGCACAGCCAGGGAGAAAAAAATGCCAGTTTTTAAAAACCTGAAGTTGATCACTTGTACCGAAACATGTTGGAGATGCTATTTTAATGTTATATTAATTAAAAATATGCATTTGTTTGGTTAATAAGCGGTTAACTTTGATATAAAAATGCACGGAACGGACAACTTTCAAACCTCTCAACCGACATCGTAACCTTGAAAAGTCATTCTGTCGCCCCAACTAGCTAACTAATTCTGCATGACCTAGAAGACCCCTTGAGGAGCTTGCAATTTCTCAACTGATCTAGAAGTCTCCTCGCGGTTTATATTGTCTTTGTAAAGTTCGTTGACGTGTAAACGGCTAACCAACGGCCACTGTCGTGAGACAACAACATATCAGGTTCTCTGAAGTTCTGTCTTCCCTTGTACTTCCTTACGTACTCACTTACTTCGGTCTTTAATTATTTACATACTTCCGTACGTACTTACTTACTTAATTACTTACTTACTCCACGGAACAGAGTCCTTGAGAAGCTAATCTATTCTCAGCTAGTCAAGAAATTTCCCGCAGGTTCATAACCGCATTTACAAGTGCCCGCCACCTGTCCCTGTCTTGAGCCAGATCGATCCCTCCCATCCCATTTCCCGAAGATCCATCTTAATATTATCTTCCCATCTACACCTGGGTCTTCCATGTGGTCAGCTTCCCTCAGGTTGCCCCACCAAAACCCTGTATACACCTCTACTCTCCCCCATACGTCTACATGCCTTACCCATCTCATTCTTCCCAATTTTATCACTCGAATAATATTTCATGCGGAGTACAGATCATTAAGCTCCTCATTATGTAGTTTTCTCCGCTCCCCTTTTACCTCATCCTACTTAAGTCCAAATATTCTCCTCAGCCCCCTGTTCTCAAACATCTCAGCCTACATTCCTTTCTCAATGTGAGCGACCAAGTTTTGTACCCATACAAAACAACAAACGAAATTATAGCTCTCTATATCTTAAACTTTTCCCCGAAGGTATCTCTAATTTGGCGCCCAGAGCCGGCCTGAACGTTAAAAAATAAAATCTAACACTCTTACCCCAGCAGGGATTAGAACCCTCGATCGCCGATCCCTTAGTCAAGTCAGTAGAGTGACTCCATCATCCTGGTCGCACCCACCCCCCCCCCCCCCCCCCCCCCC
>JGI20166J26741_11794807_pt1 | contig 10209 bp, 6 predicted proteins | sample TergutCu122P5_FD_26741 | JGI IMG/M metagenome (IMG submission 26741) | reverse complement strand
AACCCGGCGGCCCGGCGCGTTCTCAACTCCGTCTTCCTGGCCGAGGCCCGCGCCGCCGGCCTCGACACCGCCATCGTCCACCCCGGGCGGATCGTGCCTCTGGCGGACATCGCCCCCGAGCAGCGGCGCGCGGCCGAGGATCTGATCTTCGACCGGCGCGGCGACGGCTACGACCCGCTCGACTCGATGATGGAGTTGTTCGAGGGCGTGGCGCTGGCCGACCAGGCGGCCGACCGGCTGGCCCGGCTGGCCGCGCTGCCGGTCGGCGAGCGGTTGCGCCGCCGGATCGTCGAGGCGGAGGTCCGGGGGTTGGAGGACGACCTGGACGAGGCCCTGCGCACCACACCCGCCCTCGAGATCGTCAACGGCGACCTGCTGGCGGCCATGCGGACCGTGGGCGAGCGGTTCGGCGACGGTCGGATGCAACTGCCGTTCGTCCTCAAGTCGGCCGAGACGATGAAGCGGGCGGTCGACCACCTCGCGCCGCACCTGGACAAGTCCGACGCCGGCGACAAGGGCACGCTAGTGCTGGCGACCGTCCAAGGCGATGTCCACGACATCGGCAAGAACCTGGTCGACATCATCGTCTCCAACAACGGCTACCGCGTGGTCAACCTCGGCATCAAGCAATCCCTCGACGCCATCGTGGCGGCGGCCGAGACCCACCGGGCCGACGCCATCGGGCTCTCGGGCTTGCTCGTGAAATCGACCCAGGTGATGCGCGACAACCTGCTCGAGCTGAACCGGCGCGGCCTGGCCGCCGCCTACCCGGTCCTGCTGGGCGGGGCCGCCCTGACCCGGCGCTACGTCGAGGAGGACCTGCGCGGTCTCTATGAGGGCGAGGTTTTCTACGCGGCGGACGCTTTCGAGGGGCTGCGGCTGATGGACGAGCTGACCCTGGGCCCCCGTCAGGCCACGCGGTCGCCGGCGGTGGCTGGGAGCGTGGGTCGAGACGGCGCTCTGCCCGACGCGCCCGAAGGGCCGACGGTCGTCGAACCAGACAACGCCGGGCGGCGACGGTTCGAAACGGCCGGGGCATCTGGCCACGGGGCACCCGGCCTCGGGACGGCCCACCCGGAGCCGCCATCGCGTTCGTCCGTCGCCCGGGACGTCCCCGTCCCGGTGCCGCCCTTCTACGGTTCGCGGGTCGTGACCGGCGTTCCGCTGGACGAGGTCACGCCGTGGCTCGACCGGCGCGCCCTGTTCGCCGCGCGCTGGGGCTTGACGCCGGGGCCGGGCGGCGCCGGCTACGACGAGCTGATCGCGACCGAGGGCGAGCCGCGGCTGCGCCACTGGCTGGACTATGTGGCTGACCGCGGACTGCTCGACTGCGGCGTCGCCTATGGCTACTACCCGGTCTACTCGGAGGCGGAGAGCCTCGTCGTCCTCGACCCGGCCTCAGCCCAAGACGGCCGGCTTGACGCGGCTCGGGAATTGTGGCGGTTCCGTTTCCCGCGCCAGCGTCGCCCACCGTGGAGGTCTCTGCCCGACTTCTTCCGGGACCGGGCCGAGGCGGCCCGATCTGGTCCCGACGTCCTGGCCCTCCAACTCGTCACGGTCGGCGGGCTGGCCTCCGTCGAGACCGACGCCTTGTTCCGCGGGGACTCCTACCGCGACTACTTCGAGCTGCACGGTCTCACCGTCCAGTTGGCCGAGGCGTTGGCCGAGTGCTGGCACGACCGCGTGCGGCGTGAACTCGGCCTGCCTCCCCAGACCGACGATGTCCAGGAGATGGTGCGCCGCCGGCGCTACGTCGGCGAGCGGTTCTCGTTCGGCTACCCGGCCTGCCCCGACCTGACCCAACGGGCCGGCATCGTCGCGCTGCTCGACCCCGCCCGTCTGGGCGTCACGCTGTCGGCCGAATACCAGCTCCACCCGGAGCAGTCGACCGACGCCCTCATCGTCCACCACCCCGAGGCCAGGTACTTCTCGGTCTGAAGCAGCGGTTCGCCGGGCTCCCCGCGGGATGGCGGGTTCGCCACGGGCGCAGCGAGCCGGGCGTTTGAGGGGGTCGCCCCCCTCACTTGAGGAGTGTGCGCCCGACCGGTGGCAAGCAGCGGTCGGGCGCACTGTCTTGTCCTAGGAGCGTGGGATCAGAACCATGTCCCGCACGGCGTTCCTCGGGCGGAACAGCGTTCTGACCTGCGCTCCTAGAAGCCCAGCGGTCCGAGGAAGCCGGCCAACATGTTCGAAATCGTTCGGAAGAACGCTGAGAACAACGTCGTGAACCAGCTGATCGGGTTGAGCGGATTGAACGTCTTCGTCGGCGCGGGGCTGGAGCTGGCCTTGGTTTGGGACGGGCTGGGGCTCGGGCTGGAGCTGGCCTTGGTTTGGGACGGGCTGGGGCTCGGGCTGGAGCTGGTGGGATCGGTGGCCGTCACGTTGGTGGCGGTCAGGCTGGTGAATCCCACGGGGGTCAGCGACCGCGTGATCGTCGTGGTGGTGCCTGTTCCGCTGAGCTCGTTCAGGACCATCGAGTTCCACTGCCCGGTGGACCGAGACTTGATCAGGGGGAACAACTTGGTCGACATGTCGCTCTTCACGTTCGGGTACATCACGTCGTTCGGCTCCTGCAGGCCCGAGGGGAACGTCGTCGTGCCGAGGATCTTGTCCATCTGCAGGGTGCCGCGCCAGCTGGGGTGGTCTTTCATCGGGATGTTGTTTTGGTTCATGGCCTGGATGTCCTTGTCCAGCTCGGTGAGGAACTCATTCAGCATGTCCGCGATGTCCGTCGCCATGTCGGCGTTGCTCCGCGTGGAGATCGCCTGGACCAAGTACTGGTAGTTGAGGCCCTTGCTGAAGGCAGCCTTGAACGCCGTCTCGACGCTGGTGCCGACGATCTCGTTCAGAGCGGTCTGGTTGAACGCTTGCTTCCAGTCGAGGGCCGAGAACGAGATGGGCACGTTCGTCTGGGAGCCGCTGGCCAGGTTGGCCAGCCAGCCGCCCGCGTTCGGCCCGGAAGCGCTGAGGACGGGGTCAAGAGTCAGGCTGGCCGTCTGCCCGTTGGTCAGGCCGCTCGTCTGGTAGCCGAACGAGAAGGGGAAGTTGGTGGAGCCCAGATCGAAGGTCATCCCCTTGGCGTACCCCTGGTAGACGCGCACCATGCCGGCGTTCATCATGTCCGCGCCCTTGGTGGTGAATAGCTGGTAGCTGTTGCTCAGCGCGGTAAGGACGTCGGAGCCGTTGACGATGGCGTTGGTGAGCGTGGAGTCGCTCTGCCGCTTCATCGGGGCGTGGCCGTTGACCGGCGTGGTGGCCGCGTCGTCGGCCTGGACCTTGGCCGTGACGAGGTTGAGCGAGTAATGGCCACCGTACATGTAGCCGCCCGAGGTATTCGTCACGACGTAGCTGAACGTCAGCATCGGCATCAGGGACATGACGTCGTCGGTCGTGAAGAAGGGGGGCGCGGCGTCCTTGAACTTGAGGGCGGTGTTCGTCGCCTGAAGGGTCTCGGTCGCGGTGCCGTCGCCGATGACGCCGCCGACACTGACCGAGGTCGTCCCGGCGCCCACCGCGACCTTGCCGGTCAGACCGCTCGCGGTGGTCGTGATCTGCTTGGCGACCGTCGAGTTGGCGGGCTGGCCATAGGCGGCGGCCAGGCCATTGATGGAGGCGTAGCCGGCGGCGCCGCCGTTCTGGGCCAGGGTTCCGGCCTGAGTCTTGCCGAGCGGCGAGGCCGTGGGTGCGGCGCTGGCCGTTGTGACTGTGGAGGCGAGGGCCACGCCCAGCGCGGCCACCACCACAACTATTGGACGTTTGCGCATAGTAGACAACTTTCTCCAGGGATCAACACGTTGTTGTCGAGAGGCACGACACTGGAGGAGAGCTCCATAGCGCTGGACGCTTGCGGAGGCCATTGTGGCCAACACGGGGAGACTAGGCCACATGTTACGCCAAGAACATTGATTGTGCCAGCGTGTCTCAGCATCTTTGTTGTTGAATCAGCCGAAGCCACGAGCGCTTTGGCGATTGCCGGTGACGAAGCCGCGTTGTCCCCGGGCGGCGGGGCGGCCGATCCTGCTGGCGCCCGTCACCGTGGGAATCAGCGCGTTGCCGGACGGGGGCGGGGCGCCGACGTGTGGCACAGTGGGCCCGTGATTGCGGAAAGTGGCGCCGCTCGGTCGGCGGTCGAGACTGGCGGCGGACTGGCCGGACCGAGTCGGGAGGCGGCAGCGCCGTCCGCCGGCTCGGGGGGCTGCGGACAGTGTTGGGGGGCCAACCCCGAGCGGTCTGCGGCGGTCGTGCGGCCCGGCGGCGCGGGAGACTGGGGCGAGGACTTGGGGGCCAACCCGGAGCTGGCGGAGGCCGTCGCGCGGCCCGGCGGCTGCCCGGCCCCGGCGGCCCCGGCGGGCCCTGCAGCTGACCCCGTGGCCCAGCGGGGCGCCCCCCACTACTGCGGCGTCGTCACAGGCCCCCTCCAGGCCGGCGAGCGTGTCTCCCTGCACGGCGCGGCCAAGCGGCATTCGGTCAAGCTGACGCCCGGCGCCACCTGGCACACGACTCGGGGCGGCATCCCGCACGACTCGCTGATCGGCGGCCCCGAGGGCGTGGTCGCCGAGACCGCCGCAGGCTTCCCGTTCATCGCTTTGCGGCCCTTGCTCGAGGAATACACGGTGTCGATGCCCCGGGGCGCCACCGTGGTCTACCCCAAGGACGCCTCCTACATCCTCATGTTCACCGACATCTTCCCCGGCGCCCGCGTCCTCGAGGCCGGGGCCGGCTCCGGCGGTCTGACGCTGTCCCTCCTGCGGGCCGTCGGCCCCGCCGGCCACGTCTACTCCTACGAGCGCCGCGACGACTTCGCCGCGGTGGCCCGGGCCAACGTCGAGCAGTTCTTCGGCGGTCCCCACCCCGCCTGGGAGCTGCGCGTCGGCGACCTCGTCGACACGATCGGCGACGAGGCGGTCGACCGGGCCATCCTCGACATGCTGGCCCCGTGGGAGTGCGTCGGCGTCGTCCACGACCACCTCGTCCCCGGCGGCTTGCTCTGTTGCTACGTCGCCACGACCACGCAAATGGGTTTGGTCATGGACACGCTGCGGACCCACACCGGGTGGATGGAGCCCGAGGCCGTCGAGGTCACGGTGCGCCCGTGGCAGGCCGAGGGTCTGGCCATCCGCCCGGGCCACGCCGGTCGCGGCCACACCGGCTTCATCGTCATCGCCCGGCGGCTGGCCGACGGGGTCAGGGCCCCCCGGAAGCGGCGGCGTCCCGCTCCCGGCGCCTACGGCCCGGACTACACCGGCCCCCGGCCGCCGGGGACCGAGGCGGGCTGAGTCAGGGCTCCGGCTCGATCACGGGGGCGTGGCCGCTGGGGCGTCCGGCTGTCGGTCCGTCCGACGCGGCACGACACGGTGTCCGGCCCGACTGCTGACCTCGCGCTGGGCGCTGCTCGTGGGCCGGCGGGGGTGTCCGGCCGAGCGAGTAGGCTGCCGCTGATGATCGCCGAACTCGCCACTGCGTCCCGTGACGGTGCCCACCCCCTCGGCCCCTGGGCCGAACGCACCAGTTCGTTCACGGAGTTTCTCGCCCGGGAACAACCGGGATTGCTACCCACGACCGGGCGCGGCGCCGCCGCCGACCTGGCCCCCCAAGCCACCACCATTGTGGCCCTGACCACGGTCGACGGCGTCGTCCTGGCCGGCGACCGCCGGGCCACCATGGGGTCGATGATCGCCCAGCGCGATATCCAGAAGGTCTTCGCCGCCGACGAGTTCTCAGCCGTCGGCGTGGCCGGCTCGGCCGGGATCGCGGTCGAACTGGTCAAGCTCTTCCGGGTCGAGTTGGAGCACTACGAGAAGATCGAGGGCTCGCCCTTGTCTCTCGACGGCAAGGCCAACCGCCTGGCCGCGATGATCCGGGGCAACCTGGGCCTGGCCCTCCAAGGGTTCGTCGTCATCCCGTTGTTCGTCGGCTGGGACGGGGAACAGTCGAAGGGCCGCATCTTCTCCTACGACGCCACGGGCGGCTGCTACGAGGAGACGGCCTACCACTCGGTGGGCTCGGGCTCGCTCTTCGCCAAGGGAGCGCTGAAAAAGCTCTACCGGCCCGACTTCACGACGGCCAAGGGCGTCCTGGCCTGCGTCCAGGCCCTCTTCGACGCGGCCGACGACGACGCCGCCACGGGCGGGCCGGATCTGGCGCGCGCGATCTTCCCCGTCGTTCTCACGATCACCCGGGCGGGCGTGGCGGCGGTGGCGGAGGCGGAGATCGCCGCCGTCACCAACAAAGTGGTGGCCGGCCGACAGCGCCGCCCCGACGGGCCGGAGGCCAAGCTGTGACCCAACCGATGTTCTACGTCTCGCCCGAGCAGCAGGTCAAGGACCGGGCCGACTTCGCCCGCGCGGGAATCGCCCGCGGCCGCTCGGTCCTGGTCCTGCGCTACGCCGACGGCATCCTCTTCGTGGCCGAGAACCGCTCCCAGTCGCTGCACAAGGTGGCCGAGATCTACGACCGGATCGGCTTCGCCGCCGTCGGCCGCTACAACGAGTTCGAGAACCTGCGCATCGCCGGCATCCGCCACGCCGACGTCCGGGGTTACGCCTACGACCGGCGCGACGTCACGGGCCGGATGCTGGCCAACGCCTACGCCCAGGTCTTGGGGACGATCTTTTCCGCCGTCTTGGAGAAGCCCTACGAGGTCGAGCTGGCCGTGGCCGAGGTCGGGGACCGGCCCGAGCGTGACCAGATCTTCCACCTCGCGTTCGACGGCTCCATCGCCGATGAGGCCGGTTTCTGCGTCATGGGCGGGTCGGTCGAGGCCATCACGGCCGCCCTGAGCGAGGACTACGACCCGGGCCTGCCTTTGGGCCGAGCCCTGGCCCTGGCGCTGGGCGCGATGGCCGGCGACAACGGTGGGGAGGCCCTCGGCTTCGACTCGCTGGAAGTCGCGGTGCTGGAGCGCTCTCGGCGCCAGCCGCGCAAGTTTCGCCGGCTCGACGCTGCTGAGTTGGAGGCGGCCCTCAACCCCCCGCCGAAGAAGCCGCGGGCCAAGGCGGCGTCGTGACGGTGTCGACAATGAGGGGGGCGACCCCCCTGGGACCCCCTGCCTCGCTCCGCTCGTGGCGTCTGGCACCGCCGTGCGGGGGAGCATTGGCGTGAGTCAGGTGGCAGAGGGGGCGGACGCCTCGGCCCCGGTCCTGGGGCCGGGCGGGCAATCTGCGCCCGACCGAGCCACGGGGGCGGCCGCCGTGCTCATTATCGGCAGCGGTCTGGTCGGGGCGTCGATCGGCCTGGCACTGAGCCAGGCCGGGCGGACCGTCCACCTGAGCGATGCCCAGCCCGAGATCGCGGCCGCGGCGGCGGCGATGGGCGCCGGGAGCGTTTGGCCCGGTGGGGCCGGCACCAACGGCTCGGGGCCCGATGAGATCGGTCTGGTCGTCGTGGCGACCCCGCCGGCGGTCGTGGGCCGGGTCGTGGCCGAGCAACTCGAGCGCTTCCCCGGCGCCACCGTGACGGACGTCGGGTCGGTCAAGGGGCCCGTGGTGGCGGAATTGCTGGAGCGCGGGGCCGACATCGCCCGCTACGTCGGCTCCCACCCTATGGCCGGGTCGCACCGGGCGGGCCCCCTGGCGGCCCGGGCCGACCTGTTCGTCGACCGGACGTGGGTCATCACGCCCCACGAGGACGAGGATTTCGCGCGCACGGCCGAGGTCGAGCGCCTGGCCGAGGCTTGTGGCGCCCGGGTGGTGCTGATGCCGGTCGCCGACCACGACGTGGCGGTGGCGCAGGTCTCGCACCTGCCCCAACTCGTCAGTTCGCTGGTGGCCGGCCGGCTCAACGCCGTGCCTTACCAGCACCTGTCGTTGGCCGGCCAGGGGATGCGCGACGTGACGCGCATCGCGGCGTCGGACCCCGAGTTGTGGGCCCAGATCGTGGCGCTCAACCGGGACGCCGTGCGGGCCGAGTTGGAGCACTTGGCGACCGATCTGGCCGACCTCATCGCCCACCTCGACAACACCACGGCGGTCCAGCGCGTCATCGCCCGGGGCCGCCGGGGCGTGGGGGGCCTGCCGGGCAAGCACGGACGTGAGCAGGCCGCCGTCTGGGAGGCGGTCGTCATCGAGATTCCCGACCGGCCAGGGTCTCTGGCCGAGATCTTCGGGTCCGCCACGAGGACCGGCGTCAACATCGAGGACGTCTCGATCGAGCACGACCCGGTGCGCGAGGTCGGCTTCTTGTCGCTGGCGGTGGCCGGCGCCGAACCGGCCGCGCACCTGGCCACGGCCATGGTCGAGGAAGGCTGGACGCTGCGCGCCTGAGGCCGGCGCGGGCCCGACGCAAGTCGCTTCGGCCCGGCGGTTCGAGTCCGGCGGTCAGGCGCGTGGGCTGACTGATGCGAGGACGCGGTCGATCTGAACCCGGAGGTCGGCGGGCGAGCCGTTGTTGACCACGTGGTGGTCGGCCAGGGCGATGGGGCGGGCCTTGTCCAAGTGCTCGGCCTCGGCCAGGTCGCGCGAGCGTAGTTCGGCCGCCGTCAGCGGTCGCCGGGGTCGGGTGGCCACGCGGCTCTCGCGCAGCGCGCGGTCGGCGTGGACGGCCACGGTGGTGAGGGGGAAGCGGGCCTGGAGCCACTCCAGTTCGGCCCAGCTGTAGAGGCCGTCGATGATGACCGGCCGTCTCTGCGCCACATGCGCTTCAATGCGCGGGCCGGCCGCGACAGCCAGGGCGCCCATGCCGTGGCGGGCCCGCCAGTCTTCCCGGACGGTTCGTTCCGAGGACTCTCCCGGCGGCAGGCCCAATTCCCGCACGCGGTCGACCACGAGCCCGCCGAAGTAGACCACCTCGGCGTTCAGTCGTTCCTGGCAGAGCTGGACGGCGGTGGACTTGCCGGCGCCGGGCAGGCCGACCAGCGCGAGGACGAGCGGTTGGGGGGAGGCGGCGGTGAGGGGCGAGGATGTCCCGGGTTCCTGGTCGGCCACGGGGATGATCCTATCGGCCGGATTGGCTCCAGGTCGGCGGTCGGCGGTGCGGTCGTCGGGGGTTGGGGGACACCGTGATCGAAGTGCTTGGGGTTGACTCCGAGAGGTCGTCGGGCGGGCGGGGCGCGGCCGGGGCGCGCGCCGGGCGGCGGGATAAGGTGGCGCGCGTGAATGCGAAACCCGTCGTGGCCGTGGTGGGACGGCCCAACGTCGGCAAGTCCACGCTGGTCAACCGGTTGCTCGGCCGGCGCGAGGCGGTGGTCGAGGACTTGCCGGGCGTCACCCGTGACCGGGTTTCCTATGACGCGCTGTGGTCGGGGCGCGAGTTCGTCCTGACCGACACCGGCGGCTGGATCGTCGACGGGCGGGGCATGGCCGCCCAAATCACGGAGCAAGCCGAGTTGGCGGTGGCGGCGGCCGACGCCGTGGTCTTCGTGGTCGACGCCATGGTGGGGGCGCACGACGAGGACGAGGCGGTGGTTCGCGTGCTGCGGCGCTCGAAGAAACCGGTCATCCTCGTGGCCAACAAGGTTGACGACGGCCGGCTGGAGGGCGAGGCGGCCGCGCTGTGGAACCTGGGGCTGGGGGAGCCCCACCCGGTTTCCGCCCTGCACGGGCGGGGTTCGGGCGACCTGCTGGACGTGCTCGTGGCCGCCCTGCCGCCGGCGCCGCCGGAGACGGCCGCCGAGGAGCGCGGGCCGCGGCGGGTGGCGCTGGTGGGCAAGCCCAACGTCGGCAAGTCGTCCCTGCTCAACCAGCTGGCCGGGCAGACCCGCTCGGTCGTCGACAGCGTGGCCGGGACGACCGTCGACCCCGTGGACGAACTGATCGAGCTGGACGGCGCCGTCTACCAGTTCGTCGACACGGCCGGCATCCGCCGCCGGGTCAAGGAGGCCAGCGGGCGGGAGTACTACGCCTGGCTGCGCACGCAGACGGCCGTTGAGCGGGCCGAAGTCGGCGTCGTCGTGATCGACGCCAGCGAGCCCGTCGCCGAGCAGGACCTGCGCATCCTGTCGTTGGTCATCGAGTCGGGCCGGGCGTTGGTCGTGGCCTACAACAAGTGGGACTTGACCGACGAGGAACGGCGACATTACTTGGCGCGCGAGGTCGAGCGCGACTTGGGCCACGTCGCCTGGGCGCCCAGCGTCAACCTGTCGGCCCTGACCGGGCGCAACGTCACCAAGTTGGCGCGGGCCATCGAGACCGCCGTCGAGGGTTGGGAGACGCGCTTGACGACGGGGCGGCTGAACGCCTTCCTGGGCCGGTTGGTGGCCGCCCATCCGCACCC
>JGI20166J26741_11794696_pt1 | contig 10212 bp, 9 predicted proteins | sample TergutCu122P5_FD_26741 | JGI IMG/M metagenome (IMG submission 26741) | reverse complement strand
TGTTAGCACATGAACTATGTGGGTATGCAACTTGGTCTCTTACAACAAGAGAAGAAGGGAGACAGACCGGTATTTGAGAACAGGGTGCTGAGAAAGATATTTGGGCCTAAGAGGAAGGTAATAACAGGAAGCTGCAAAATATCACATAATTAGGAGCTTCATGATTTTACTCCTTGCCATTTATCTGGGTGATGATGTTAAGGAGGATGAGGTAGGCAAGCCATGTGGCATGCAGTGGGCAGAGGAGAGGTGCTTACTGGGGTCTGGTAGGTAAACTTGTGGGAAGGAAAGTGCCTGAAACAAAGGGGCACAGAAAGAAGGCTATTAACGTTTAGGAGCCGGAATTTTACATTTAAATTTTAGCACACCCTGTAGGTAAAATGTGAATAATACAGTAACCAAAAAAGGTAGCAGTATGAAATAAACAGCATTTTGAAGAGGAAAAACGGAGATTATGCAGCATGTTTAAAATATTCAGTAAGTATATTTGTTGAAGAAATATATAAAATGTAGCGTCTGGAGGTTAGCGCTGCGGTACGACATATATATATGTCATTAGGCTTTAAAAGGTTAAAATAGATCATATAGAGTAAAATGGGAGGTCTGGAATGGATTTACCTGCTGATGATAGGGGCAAGCGTTAGGCTGCTGTGAATGTGGTAATAAACTTTTGGGTTCCATAACCTGTGGAAGGGTTCTTGACAAACAATGGTCCAATTAGCTTTTCAAGAAAGACAGTTAGTTGTTGATACATAAAAGATGTTTTGTACCAGCAAAGAGTGGATACGTAAGATGTATTGCTACTTTACATTATGAACTTCACAGCCTCTATATATGAAAGTGGTAATGAGCAGATGCAGGTTACACACTTGATCTCAAGGTACAATAGGATCTGTGGTCATTTTGAACATTCGTTGTGAATTCATAATTCAAAACTTTGTGTATACATGTGCTTGCTTATTCTCATTTTGTTAACATTCCTGTCATGATAAACCCATAACTCTTGAGGATCAAACATATGCTTATATGATATTGCTGACTGTGAATGACCTTTGGAATAAGATCCTGAAGGTAGGACATCAAGTCACAAATCACCCTGTGTATGGCTGGACTTTGAAATCTTTGCATTTCTTTTATGTTGTCAGGGCATTAAAAGAATTGTTCAGTATGCAGTGCAGTGAACTAATTGGCTGTAAAACATCCTGGAAGACTCGAATCCTCATCTGTGTAGTTTACATTATGAAGGGAATATAAAATTGAGTGCAGAAGTGATGTGACTTGTTTCCAGAGGGTAACCCTTTAAAATCTTGGCTGGAGCATCAGGTATAGTTTACAGAAGTGTTGTGGTTTTTCTCTGTCTTATTTGGTGCACACACTTCAGGATGGGGAGCTGGGATAGCGTAATGTGTATAGTGGGTAGGTTACAGCTGGATGGTCCAAGGTTCGAATCCTGGCAGAGCCAAGAGATTTTTCTCTTCAAAACCATCCAGACCACCTCTGGCAGCCATCCAGCCTCCAATTTGGTGGCTGCTGGGGTCCTTTCCTGAGGGTAATGCAGCCGGGGTTGTGAGGTTAACATCTCACTTCAATCTAGTGCTGATGTTGGGAATGCCTGGAGCTATACATCCACTCTCCCATATGCCTTCTTAGTTTTTAAAGAAGGAACTTCACATTTACCATGCCCAGTAAAGTGGAGAGCTCTGTGTTTACATAACTTTTAGTCGTAAATGAATTTGAAACAACTTCAAAATGATCATCTAACAGAATATCATCCTTCATCATGAATGCTTGGCTTTATGTAGATGGATTTAATTGAGCATTGTTAAAGTGTTTCTCTTTTGAAATGTGAATATACTGTGTATGGTTCTCTTTGTATTTACAGGGAGCCTATTCACCACAGCCCCAGCCAGTGCAGTTCTACTACAAGATATTCTAAATCAGTATGAATAAATGTTGGAAAGGAATAATTCCATTGTACTTGTTTGAATTTACTGTAATTACTCGGTCTGCTTATACAGCGTATTTCTTCTGTTTTTATTATGTAATGATTTTAGGATTTGTGTATTCAGTGAAAACTGTAAGGAAATGAAAATGCCTAAAAGTTTTAGTCGTATGAAGTGTAATAAAGTGTTCCTGTTGGGTACTATGTCTATGTATGTCAGTGTATTCAGATGTAAGGGAATATATGATTGTGTGATGTGATAGTAGATCCAGATACTATGAATTTGTGGCTGTGTGACATACGATAGTGGATCCGGATACTCTGAACTTGTGATGGCCTGATTTGTTTTGTGGATACTAGGAATTTCTACGTCCTCGAGTCATTTTACATAGCATAAGGGCCAATCATAAGTCCAAGTGCATGACTAAGAGATGTGCACAAGTCAGATGTTGGGTTGCAGCAAACCTCACCGTAAATGTAATGTCCACTAGCAGTAAGATGGAAAGTACTTTATTTTCCATAATTTCTTAATTACATACACCATTACAGACATATTTTCAGGTTCTTTTTTGTAATAAAACTGTTCATTCCATTACCTTTCATACAGGCTTAACATGATCTGTGACAGTAATTTTACCGATGCCTTCAGTTTTCTCCGATGTAGGTTTTTATAGCCATGGCAGCAGAGTTTCTTTGTAACCTCATGATATGTAATGTACAGTTTTGCTTTTGTGCCTTTTAAGCCATACTAAAACTAAATTTTCAGGTGTTCATCTCAGTTTCTAGTGGATCTATCCCAAAGCCATTCAAAGAGCCATAAATGAGACATACCAACAGATCATTAGGGTGTGTCATCTTCAGTGGTAGTGTGAAAGCTTTCTGTTAGTGTTGCTGCCATGATAGAAGAAATGTAAAAATCGTCTGCATGTCATCGTACTGTGTTTCTAGTTGTCAGCTGATGTCCTGTTGTAGAGTCACAGAACAATGAAATTCTCTTGTGCAACCAGTTGTGTGTTATTCCTTGATGAAGGACACAAGGGGAATTGAACTGATGTGGCTGTTGGGCTGAGAAGTTAAGCTGCAACAAAATTAGTCTTGACCAATGTTACAATTAGCATCTGAAGAAGAGCCTTTAAGGCGCCATCATTATTTTGTTTGGAGTCCTGGGTAAGCCCTGGAAGCTATAACAGTCACTGTATGGCCCAGATCCAACGACAGCACTTTAAATGAAGTCCCCATCTTAGCTGAAACAATTCAGGATTTTCATATAACAGTATGAGCATTGCCACTCATAATACACGGTTTAAAGACGTTATATTCACTGAAGTAGTAGTGTATTTTGAAGTACTTCTCTTAGCCTTTTATATTCACTGAAGTAGTAGTGTATTTTGAAGTACTTCTCTTAGTCTCTGGATAATCAAATAAGGAACTGCACTCACTCTCCTGTAGTTGTGTGGAACTGCTGTGATGACAGTGATCAAAATCATTTCGTATCACTGTTTAAAGTCACAGTAGTGACCATTTTATGGGCCCAAGTAAACGTCTGATCAGAAAAGAGTAATTTGGACCAAGGCAAATTTACCCTCCGACGCATAGCGATACTGTTAGAATACGGTCTGTCCGAGTAAGCCACCGAAGTTGGCAATATCTTTTCCGTGGAATTATAGCAGCATGCAATTTCAAAAGTCATTTTGTTTTTGACCCAGTCCATCCTTCGAGATATTTTACTATGCTACTCGTAGTCGAATAGTGTGGTCCATTTCCCACCGACAACCGTCCTGCGCGTCGTAGACATGGATCAGTGGTGCCAATGAACGCGACAATATTTTTCCAGCAACATAAAGATGGCAGTAGAATCGAGACGGTGAAGTACTCGTGGAAAATGGTGGTAAAGTAGGAAGGGATAAAATGGCGAGGCGTCGTGTGTGATTTGTAAATTAAAATGAGCTGGTGAATTAGTTTCGTTACGTGTGTTAGAAATGAGTGTGTTGTGGTGTTCCGAATTATATTAGGTAATATATCGGCTGAGTTGGATATCATTTTGGTTGTTGAAATGCAGGTAAGTTAGAAATTTGTATACAAAGGAACATCATGCCCATCTTTCGTGCAGAGTTACAGAATGTGTGAGGATAACAATGTATGAATTCGGAAGTTATTTTGGACAGGTTCGTGTGAGGTTTGATTCCTCAGCGGTGTTGATGATTCACGTTGTCTGTGATACGACTCCGTGTTGGTTGGTAAATGTGCTTAATATTTCGGAGGAAATGGTGCATCCACCTTTATGGCTTTCGAGACGATATAGGCAGCAGCGATGAACGTATACCAATCTGTACGTCACCATACCCTAGAATATAAGAATCATCGTCATGACTGCCGTTGTAATGTGTTTGTTTTTGTCGGTTTCCGTTTAATGAATTTTCTGTTTAGTGCACTTTGTAAAGTCATGTGGACAACGTGTACTGAGGCAGATTTTTTGGAAATGACAGATGCAGTGATCCAGTCATGAGCAAACGTCGACGCACATCATCAGTTGCGAGTCGTGGCCAGGATGAGGAGTCTGTTGAAGCAGACAATACACCAGAGCCTGCTCGAAAGAAGAAGAAGTTGGATCCAGTGAGTACTGATATTTTACTGCAAGGAATATTTTATTTCTTTGTTTGGCAGAACAAATGATGTATCAGATAGTTGCTAAAATGTCAAAATGCACAGAATAATTGGTTCCATTACCTTGAAGAGGGAACATGCCCACCTACGTGCCACAAACATTGTTTGTTTCTCTGCTGATTGATTCAGTTAAACTCCTAGATTGCTGCTTACACAGAAAATGTTCATGTGATGAGGATAACATTTACTTAAACATTTTTATTTCCGCAATACGTACGTAGATATATGAATATAAAACGGTAAAGGAGTCCCATAACAGGCCTAGTGTGGACCAGAGGGTTCCAGGAGGTTTAGGCTCCCAGATTTCCATGACATTCGGCACATGAAGGTGGTGAGGTCAGCCTCATGCACCAGCCACCCTTACCCCCAGGAAATGTTCCTGGTACTCATTTACACTAGGGGCTGAGTCGACCCCAGGGCCATGGTACGGTCGGAAGGAATATGCCACTGAACAACCAGTGACACCACCGGGAAACGATCCCGGGACCGTCCGACTAGTAGCGCAGCACCTTAACCTTACACCACCCCAGGCCCCAGATGTATGAATATGCGTAGTTAAAATTATTTTTTATGACTGCAGATTTGCCAGTTGATACCAATATAAAATTGAAAATATTTGTATACAAACCACTTCCTTATCCACTTCCAGAGAAAGGTATTGTTCACTAAAATAAATGTGAACACAACTCAGAACAGAATTACTTTGGCTTTTTATAATAAATATCAAGTTTATGCAGTAACATTGTTGCTGTTGTTCTCATTTTTTTTCTTCTTGCCGAAATCCCTTGTATGCTGTGGTTTTGCCATTATTAGTTCATATCTGTAGTGTCTCATTTATGTATAGTTCTTCAAGCCACACATTTTGCTGTTATGAATCAGTGAATTTTAATCTGTGTACACAATACAAAAATTTAAAGTTTTTGGGGAAGGTGAAGTTGTGAGATGGGTTGATTTGATATGGATTGACACATTATTGGACAGACGGCATGAATGCTAGAGATTATTAGTTCTTGATTTCAAACTTTTGCCATGTCCTGAATGTTGTACACTTTCTTTTGGGTGATTCCCCGTCGTCTGAATTTTATATGCCGACGTTTCGGAACACACTGTCTGATCCATCTTCATAGGCAGGTAGGTGCGTGTAGATTCTACAAGCACCTACCTGCCTATGAAGATGGAACAGACAGAGTGTTCCAAAACGTCGGCAAATAAAATTCAGACACCGGGGAGTCACCCAAAAGAGAGTATACAACATTATTAGTTCTCCTTAAAATTTCTGTACATTATCTTATGCCATTATTTACATTTGATCAAATTATTTTATGAGATAGTGTCTGAATCACCAAATATTTCACAACCCTCACAGATCATTCCAGAAGAACCCTTGTACACTTACATGACATTCGGACCCAAGTATGCATGAATAAGGAAAAGTGACATGTGAAATATTCAAGGGTAAACGTTTTAGGACAAATGACTATACATTCGATTTTTGGAGTTTATAATATTTTACAACTTGCAGGCAGAGTTGTGCCACCAGCTGTATGACACAATTCGCAACCACAAGAAGGAAGATGGGACCCTTCTTTGTGACGCTTTCATACGCGTTCCAAAACGTCGTCAAGAACCGGGATATTATGAGGTACATCATTGTCACTTTTAAAACCTCTTAAATTTATATCATACATGAGTAATAATGTGAAATAATATTTATGTTTTGACTTCTAAGATTTAGTACAGTGTTGGACTTTGACTTTGAATGGGGCTTCACATTGAGGTTATAGTAGGTTATGCCTTTGTTTTGAATTTTTGTAGCCTTTGCAGTGTGGAGTTGAAATTGTGACCATATTTTGGTAACATCATCCCATTGTGCTAGTTAATCATTAATGATTTAAAGCCACACAAACACTACATTTGAAACACCATACATTCGTTTATTTACAGATTTCGATAACATCATCCCATTGTGCTAGTTAATCAATAGTGATGTAAATTCACGCAAACTCAGCATTAGAACACTGTACATTGATTTATTGACAATTTAGATAACATTATCCTGTTTAGCAAGTTAGTCAGTAGTGATTTAAATCCACACAAACACAGCATTTGAACACTGCATGTATGTATGTATGTATGTATGTATTTATTTTATGTTTGTACATACATAGGTATGTATGTATGTACATCTTCTCCTCCTCCTCCTCCTCAGTTCCTTTCCATTTGAGACGATCTTGGACTGCGTATATACATACAGTGTTCAAATGTGTTTGCGTGGATTTAAACTGCTTATGACCATATGTTTACGTAAGTTGGATCTGGTAGATAATTATGTATGTATGTACGTACAGTGTTCAGATGTTGTGTATGTGTGGTTTGAAATCATTTATGACCATGTGTTTACTTAAGTTGGATCTGATAGATAATTAGTTGGCTGTGAGGCAGGTCTCTGCACACGTGTGTGTGCGCGCACGCACACGCGCGCACACACACACACCACATGCATACATGCATAATGTCCATAGGTGACTGGCCAGAAGAATGAACATAGAGACATGAAAAAGAAATGTGTGGTTGTGAGGTGTATGCAAAAATGTAGATGATGTATCCATTCTTCAGGGATGGTGCTGAGTCATTGGGTATTCAATGTCAGATGTTTCTAGAAAATGTAGTGGTCTCATTTTCAAGAGTCAAACAATGTCCAAGGTGAATGCATCCTTCTTGGACGTCTCTTATCGTCTGCTGCTCTGAATCAAACTTTGGATCATCCAGACTGTAGCCTAGTCCAGGGGTGCACAAATCCTAGGTGCCTGGTCACCCAGGTGACTAAATGTTATGTGGTGGTGCCTAATATTGGTGGGTACTCAGTATGGAACTTCCATCATGGCACCCTTCTAGTGTCTAGAATTTTGAAGTTCTAGATTGTGGGAAATTTGTTCATCCCTGGCCTAGTCAGTATACCAGTGGATTAGTTTCAAAGAACATACTTTCTGCTGGACAAAAATAAGAGATGAAAATGCAGTATTTTGCCTGAAGAGGAATTGGACATTGGCACTTGATCAGAAACAGGCCTAAAAAATCCTTGTCTCTCTTAGCTTTTTATGTTATTAATGAGAGATGCCCAGTGAGCTTCTGTGCAGGAAACTCTTCAAACATTTGCCATGGTGAAGTTTATACATTCTCATCCTGTTTGGTATATGTATCTCTGTGTGTGTGTGTGTGTGTGTGTGTGTGTGCGCGCGCGTGCGTGCGTGCGTGTGTGCATGCAGCAGAGGCTGTGCTAAATTTGTATAGTTCCTTGAATTTACAACTTGTTTGACTTTCAGAAAAGTGTAAAGGCTTTGCCATATGTCAGCTGGTTTTTGTACCTTGTGTTATCAGGTTGTAACAAATCCGATTGACCTCCTGAAACTGCAGCAGAAACTGAAAACTGATGAGTATGAAGATGTGGAAGAGCTCACATCGGATGTCCAGTTAATGGTGAACAATGCCAAGGCATTTTATAAGGTAATAGTCATTTTTTCTTTGATGTCTGTACATATGCATGTGCATGTTTCATCTGGCAAACTGACTGTCTTACTGCCATTTTTAGCATAGTAAATGAAGTCTTATGCCTGAAAACCTCATATTCAAGAGGCATAATGATTACTTAGTGTGCATGAAAATTTAGGCAGTCATTGTATCATGAGGAGCTTCAGAGCCTCTGAAGTTAATGGTGAATAATGGTAATTGAAATGTGTAATTTATCAGTGAGACCTCTATTGAAAAACTTCCTTTCTTAATCACGTTGTAACCACCAAGTGTCTTTGGTTTGAAACTCAGCCGACTCATATCCAGAAATAAGTAACAGAATTTTTCAACTTGTTATAATTATACAGAAACAAAGTGATTGTGCGTGCTGTTTTTCCACTAATATTGCACAGTAAACCCACTTTTAACATGTTGAGGTGTTGCTGACCCTGTGATGAACCTTCATGTCACAGTGGCACATTTTTTGCTTCTTTATTGATCATACTTTCATCTACTAAGTATGTGTGGGGATTGCTTTCATCTGCAGCCTGAGAGTGCAGCATAACATAGGTTTTAAAATCAGCAGTTATGAGTGATATTTACCTGGCTATTAATACGAGGGTTTTGTAGTTTTTATTTCTTACCAAAAATAGGGGATCTTTTTGTTCATAAGGAAAGTATGTAAGATGAATGCTAACGGTGTTTGTTAAATTGACATTGTCCATTGTCATTGAGTAACAGATGAAGAGTAAGACCTTCATTCTTCTGGGATGTTACACAGTGTAGATTGGTAGTTATTTGCTGATGTTTTGGGACAACCTGTTGATCCCATCTTTCCTTTGATGAAACAGCCCTTTCCCTCAGCACTTGTCTGTTCAGCCCCATAGGGTTGACCTGCCTTGTATGTTTCTCATCCCTTGATTTCCAATGGCCCCCCCCCTCCAATTTTTCTTTTTCTGTCTCTTATATGTTTCCTTTTTTTTTTTTTATCTTTCTCTTTCTTTTACATGCCCCCTTCCTGCACCTGGCGGTGTCCAAGTTCCCCTCAGGCACCCCTTAAGCAATTTGACTTTCTTCCTCACCTTCCGCTTCCTTCACACTCCACTAATTGTATTGGCTATCGTGCTGTCTGAGAACCAATCACCACCCACATCATTCCCTTTATAAACGGTGTAGCTAAGTGTTCCCGGCATTCTTCTTGGACTGCTTGACCCTCGAAGATGGAACCAATAGGTTGTCCCATAACATCGGTATATAACTTTCTATCTACACTGTGTGATACTCTGGAAGAGCAAAGATCTCATTTACAATGTGGCGGAAGCCTGAAATCACAATCGAAGAGTAGCTCCAAGATGAAGATATGTTTATGAACTGGCTGCAGATTCTGGACTTGATTTTGTGTTGTCTCTGCTGTGTTTTATTGTTAAAATTCATGTTGGTCTGTTGCAAATGGCCACTGTGTAAGTTGTGTAACAGTTTCTTTGGCTTCGCAGAGAACATCTCAAGAATATCGAGATGCTTGTGAGCTGTGGGACTTATTTATTTCCACCAAGGCTCGACTTTTTGAGGACCAAAGATCTGGAGAGGAAACAGGTCAGGAGCACAAGGGCAAGATAATACTCAAAGTTGGTAAACTGGTAAGTGATAAGCTGAGTAAAATTTTCTTATTAGCCATAACATAGAGCCTGACCTGCATAGTCTAGTCATCTGGGATGTTACGTGATTTTGATTGGTGAATACTGACATTTTCAGAGATTTAGTGTATCAAAATATCAGTAATTGTTTACCAATTGATATGGTATAACATCTTAGAAGACTTGCATCTTCAGGAGCACTGCTGTGAGAACCGTACATCTTGCAAAACCTGACATAGTGGTGTAACATGTCCTACTGTTACTCATTGCTTGTTTTGAAGTAGTTCTGCCCCTGTAGCCATGTACTTAACAGCCATGAGGTTGTATGTCCATGGCATTTAAAGGAAGGCACAGGGGGTTAACAGTCAGCTTTAACCCTTAGGCTACCGGATTAAATTTCACTTGCCATTTAATAATATTAACCCTTAGGCTACTAATTTCGTATATATATGGAGCTCCTAGTAA
>JGI20166J26741_11794585_pt1 | contig 10212 bp, 3 predicted proteins | sample TergutCu122P5_FD_26741 | JGI IMG/M metagenome (IMG submission 26741) | reverse complement strand
GTCTTTTAAAATATTGATACATGTAGATTTTAACCTTCTGAGTTTTATACAATTAAGTGCATTAGTCAGCAAATAAAAGTGATTGACTTTAAAAATGCACGGTGAAAACATGAAATTAATCTAGTGAGACTTGTTTTCATTTATTTTGGAGGTGTAACATTAAGAGTCCAGAAAATTAATATAATAGAAATTTCTTTCAATCTGCGTTCGGTTTGGAAACTGGAATTTGTTTAGAGCTCCAGCTACACTGTTTCCTTAACTGAGTTTAATTTTTCCAGTTTATGTTACAAAAATATTTCGTATTTGAGATTCCCGACGTCGCAGATTTTAAGGCTGCTGTGTTTTTGTGTTTCAGACATGAAGCCTTAGAGTCTGGTAGAATTGTGCAGACGTTACAGAGGATCCTGTTGCCCCCTAATCGACCCTGCTGCCTTATTCATCAGAGAGGTAATAGGGTTTCCTGAAACGCCGGTACGCTTCTTTCAGACTACACGATGTAAGATCCCAATTTTTAAAAACATATTTCTTTGAAGCCTATTTATATATCCACCGCTTTGCTTGGAATTTCCATGTGGTTGCTTTCCCCGCAAATTTGTGTAGTGTAGTAGAAAAAATTTTCCCTGCTTCCATCTTATATCATGAAGAGGAAGGCATCAAGTTCCGCCGAAACTTTGGTAAGTTTCTACATAATTACACGTCGTCCTTTATTTGGAAGGCCAGAATTATTAATTGTAATTCCTTCGTCGATTTGATTTGAGATCGTGCCCCCAGAGAAACATTTATTTCAGGACATATAAAAATTTCAACGTTAGACGTCATAGTTCACATAACATGGCATAACATAAAATAATATATTAGAATATGATAGCTTAGTACAGCATAGCACAACGTAACATAAGATTCCAATGTAACTTAACCTAACAAACTTAACAAAGCAACATAACGCATGGCAAGTTGACACAACATATATAAATTTAGAACATAAATGCCCTCTTCTTCTGCCTGTCCTCTGAGCAGGCCTTCATACACAATCCATTTCTGTCAATAACGAAATTTATAGAACAGAATCAAGCACGAAATTCTTCTTTTGTAATTCTGAAGCCTGTCACTAATTCTCATGCTAGAAAACTTTCGAGCCACCGTCTCATGTAACTTGTCTCTAAGAGTACAGTGCGCTGTTTTTTGCAGTGTCTAAACTTACTAATTCACTGTACCACTACTCACAGTGTAATTGTATCTGCGCTTTCACCCCGAGTGTCATGGACGTCGAATATCCATACTAAAATGGCGAGGGCCTGTCTCCTTCCCCAGGGAAATTTTTATATTACTCTGGTCTGGTGTGTTTTGGTGACAGTTCAATGCATTATTTGGATAGAAAATCATTACTTTGAGTGGCTACTTCCCCTCACATTGTTTTCACGAAACAAGGAGCAATCCAGAGCGTAATGAAACTCCCTAGTAGAGTCATTCCTTTTGAAATACGTGAAAACAACACATTGTTAGGTTGGTTTTCGAGTCTGGATTGGATCATAGACAGGTTCCGACAACGAACACAACCTCGTTTGCTGGATGGAACAGTAAATCCATTAGTTTATTAAATTCTTTCGGATATAAATAAAAGAAATCTTCTGTTGAAATAAGAGAAACGTTATTAAATATTAAGGTATGGGAAGTAGAGTTCCACGTACTCTTTACGTCGGAACTAGGTTTAATTTATATGGACTACATGAGACAATGTCGTGATGGAGAAGTTACCTAAATTAGTCAAGTATTTTCCAGCATTTTATGGAACCCAATGTCTCATTAGCCTGTTTACAATAGTCCACCGTTTCATATAAGGGTAAACTGAAATATTATATATTCCGGGAGCCTTATGCTCGAAGAAAGGGCCTCAGGCTCCTATTACACAGGAGGCTCAGGAGGTTCCAGAGCCGATGTGGAAGCGGAAGTTAGTGAGAGTAATGCTGCTCCAGTCGACAAGCTGCTTCTTTTTATAAAGTATGGTCAAATTATGAAATTGAGCTGCAGTTCGCTTACGCCTAACGTCGATATTAAGAACGCAATTAAAAAAGGTAGAGGTAAAACAGTTACGTTACAGGCCTGGAGTGGCCCAGAGGGTTGCAGGAAGTTAATTCTCCAAGATTTCATAAAAACGGCACAGGATGGTGGTAAGGTTGTCAGCCTTACGCACCGGCCGCCTTTACCCCCAGGAAATACACCTGTTAAGAATGCAATTAGATTTGTTTTACTACAGTAGAAATTCTTCTTAACTGCAGAGAAAAAAATACAGTTTTACACAAAACAGTGTTCAAGTGTTTTACAATCACACGGGAAAACAGAAAGATGATTTAATGGAATAACGTGCCTGTTAAAGCGTTTTTAACCTTGAAGTATTTGTCGAAAGTTGATTAAACATAACATAAAGTATATTAAGAAATGTATACTGACGAAATTTGGTTTTGAAATATAAGGGTCAGCTGCAGCGCATCCCTCACCTAAGATTTGAATGACTTCTGAAATATCGTTCTAGTACATGAAGTAGAAAACTTCTGTAAAAACTGTCGTTGTGTCAATATAACATATGTGTAAATTCCTATAGGGAGAAAATTAATATAAGCAGATTTAAACATTTGGAAGACCCAAGGACTCAAAAGTTCAAATAACTTTGCTATTCATATTATGGTGTCCTGGGTTACGACCCCTTAAACCTACCGGACTACAACATGTCATAACCCGGATGATATTCGCCGCCGTCAAATGAACTCACAAATTGATGTTATACTGGCGCAGAACTTTTTGGCACGCCTTGTATAGGAAAGGCGAGAGTAAAATTGCACGTAGTATGATTTAGTAAAGTCTATGAACCAGACCACGTAATGATAATAAACTAGGGTCACAGAGAACAGAGAAAGAAGAACATACAAATGGATGGAAAGTGCAAAATCGTGCAATAACTACAGTGGATCGCAAAAACGTTATTCCACTTCCATTGCCATAACATTAAACTTCCTTCTGATTTAACGCTTTACTGTGTTCCCAAGTATTAATACGAGGGTCCTAGAGATCACGCCGTGAGTAGCGAATAAGTTCGACAATAAATTTGCTGTTAACTCTCGAAGGTTACGTACAATGATTCGCTTTGGTCAGTACCTAAGCAATAGAACACCAGAAAAAAACAAAATCCGAATATGATATCAAAACAGCAGTGTAGGCATAATTTCAATGGGTAAGAAATAAAACACAACGGGATATCCAAGGTTAGATGTATATGTAAACCACGAGTAACTCCATGAAACATAGTCCTTGAGAAGTTGAGTTTCGTCAACTCGTTGAGACAATGTCCGCTTTTACAATACCAAGTCACTCTCAGATGTACTCTTATGATCCACTGAAATTATGTACACACATTTATGTGTGCGTGTGAGTAGGTATGTATACACGTATGTGTGTGTGTGACCTAGAGGAAAACTACAAGAGATTTAATCAAAGTAAGATATGTCTTATGTTCCAGAACAATAAGCAATAAAACATACAAAAAGAACAAAACTTTGAAGAACGAAAAAAGTGCTACCATGAAACATAAATTAATTTTAAAAATAGCTGTCGTATTTGAGTTACAGGATAAACAAACTAGTTGTAAGTTGTATTTGAGCCTGAAAATGTCTGTCTCTAACGTATTAAGAATTATTAAAATTAATAAATAAATTGCTTACAAATGAAAAACAATAACATAGGAAAAACAAATAAAGTCCTTGTATGTTTTAAACTTTCCGGAATTTTTTCATAATTCCAATTTTTTTTACAGAACTTCCCAAACGTCATCCTCAATGAATACAAATATTCTTAAAGAGAATAAGTAATTTTAAATTGAAAGACAAACAACAGAATATATTATGTACATGAATTATATTACCTATGAAAATTGACTGATTAGTGCTAAATAAATTCAAGATTTAGTATTTCACTGAATAAACAAAAACTACGAATGGCCCTCACGAAAGAAGATAATTTTACTTCACGGAAGAAAGAGTAAATGGTCTAAAACTAAAAGTAACAGACAAGCATATGCGTTCAAAATAGCAAGAGGATAAAGTGCGAGATCCGCAAATCCAGACGCATACCTTATCTGCAGTGACATCATCATGAGGAATACTAGCAGGAATATCCCGTGTCTTGTTCTCCGTTTTTGACACAACGTGTATTGTACAGTCTGTGTAGCCACGAGATCTCATCACCCCAATAAAATATGAAATGAGTCGCTCTCATCACGACCCCACACCCTTGCATTACAGATGCAATAAGCCTCCCCAAACCCATTCTCCTCCCCCCACCAACACCCCAGCAAAGCGAGATCAAAGTGCTGAGTAATATTCGGTGAAGGTCCGGAATGAAACAGCTGCAGCTGATAGCAACAGTAGCTCCCCTCTCACCCTCTGCCAGATCATTCATATTATAACACATACCTACATCAGCTCACATTAGTGTGGGATATAATTTCATCACTGAAGGCTGTTCACAGTAAAGTAAATTTCTGAATAGACCACACTGGGACCTCTTTCTACATGTTTAGTTCTCAATTTTATGTGAGGAAAAGCAGTTATAATTTGAGAGGGAAAGTAGAGCACACTCACACACGTTCGTTATTGTATAAATCCTCTGAACTCCACATAGCCTTTCATTTTCATACTAATGGGAGACCCATGTAGGGCCCCTGGCTTTGGGGGCTTTGAGAGTGACATGCCTTTAATTTCAACTGAAATGAATACAAAAATCCTGACGTTTCTATTCTGTCCTTAATTAGGCACAGGTAATCCTTTCTGTAAACCTCCCAGTTATTTCACCACTAAAAGTAACACGTTGAGGAATATACGCAATATGTAATATTCCTGGCACTTCCCTTTATCTTATTTAACCATTTCGAAAACCGTAAGTCTTGAGGAGATGTATTACTCATAAACTACCGTCTGAAACTTTCTTTTACATAAAACGTTGCAAATATTTTCCCCTTAGATTAATACCAATACCGCTCATAATAAATTGTAGGTCTTCATGTAGGATGGCAAATATTATTGTCAAATTTAAACTGCAACCGGAAATTTTCTAGGGACTTTAATAACACCCAACATAAAATTTCATATTCTGACTATTTAATTACACGTGCTGGACTGTGTAATATATTTCGACTAAATTCTTTCCCTCATGCGAAAGGTTAATTAAATTTTTTCTAGTTTTATCAAATTTAACAGGGCAGTCTAAATTGACGCTTGGTACTGCTTGAATTATATTTGGTAATTTTAGATTGGAGAAAAATGGAAGATCATGCATAGATTCAAGTGTTATGAGAAGGGCCCCGCTGATGATTTTATCGGCCGTTAATCAATGAAAAATAGTTTCTGAAATGCGTATCTGTAACAATGCCGAAGAGCTTGATGGACCCAAGAGCCGTGATAGCAAGCAGGTGGCCCACATCAAAATATATTCTAACTGTCACTGCTAATGTTTGCTTCTATTTTGTATATTTCGGTTAGGTAGATGACTTATGAGGTCAGTAAACACTAGTTCCTCTTCTCGAGTAGTACACTTATGTGCGGAATTTTATTATATTTACGTCTTGAAGAATTAGTAGCACTAATTTTCTCATCGTGAGGACTTCACTGTTATTTGCTTGCGATACATTATTCATGTAAATTTACTTATAATTTGGGTAGATTTCTTGCAGTAGATCAGTCAATATGTCATAGATTACTGTTAATATTTAAGAGGGCATGACAGTGTAAAATTTTCACTTATTTTTTCGCGTTCCACGCAACATGAAATCGTCTAGGTTCACAAGAGCTCACAACTGGTCTTTGTACGAAGCCAGTCACAAATTTTAATTTGTTCTCTTTCATATCAGTATGTTTTACAAATAATCTCTTTCCACATGCTATACATATGAGGAAGAAAATTTATTAATCTTCAGTAATTTAACGGGGTTGTATCTCTGCAGTAGTGATCGGAAGTTGTAAGAAAGAGATCGTAAAAAGTCAAAGGGTGTGTACTGAGGAATGTTCTTTGCCTCAATTGTAACATTGGCTTATAGGGAAGGAGAAACTCATAAGTAAGTTACGACTGTCGGTGTCCCGGTCAAAAGAAACTCATAATTAATTTAGGACAGCGGTCCTCTAGCCAGATTTCGAAACTGACATCTCCTCAACGACAAGAGTAATATTTCCTCTTGCTACTGTTACGGAGTAGAGGTATCTGTGAAGCACTGTTGCAGGAGAACTTGCCGATTTATGACGGTTCAATTGGAAAGATTTCATTCCTGGCAGCTTTACATATTTCATATTTTGTAATCTTCGTATTGGCTGTAGAGCATATAGTGCTTTATCTAGACACGGTAAGATCTGATAAAACCCTCAAGGGTCCTACGTTCCTCCTTCCTTCTAAAATCCACGTTCAGAGACTGCAGTTTGGTAGTCTTTGTTTCATATTCACTAGCATTGTTTGCAATCGTTTACACCGGGTGTCTGGTAAATTATTTTACATTCTTTATTTTAAAAAACCTGATAAAACGTAGTCTAAAAAAGTGTGTTTCTGTTTTTGAGGGGGAACATTTTATGCAATAACTGGATTTTCACGCTTCATATTTTGTGTCAGGCAAAATATGTTTCTGCTGTGGCGAAGAAACATCACTTGAAACATCAGAAAGTCGTTCATAAGAACTTTTAAAAACAGCTTGGTGTTTGCTGCTGACCTTATTGAAGAGTGGATTTCAGATGTACAAAGAATGACTAGTACGAGAATTTATGTAAACTGTCAGAAATATTAATCTCTTTTAACTCGATAACTCTTGTTCCAGAAATTCTTTACCGACTAGACATCAGGCGAAATAAGTAGTAAATTAGTTTATTGTGGTCTCTAATAAATTGTCTATTCTAATTAGTTGGCTCTTCTTAAATTCGTATATACGTATATCGCTCATTTGCAACAAGAGTGTCACAATCAGAATTTGACATTTTTTAGTGATTGGTACAGAAAGAAATGTTTGCAGGTGCACTTCTAACAGGTATAGTGTCATAATGCAGTTTTAAAAACTCGCCGCTGGAGAGCAGTTGTGTCGTCGTTGCACTCATAGAAAATTATAGCTCTTCAAATGCTTTAGAACTTTCTCCTGAAAAATCACAAATTTTGAGTTGTGACACTCTTGTATTACGTTTTAGTAAATTAATTACATGGGATGTTTCAGCGTGTACAGAGCCCAAAAATAATTCGGAATATTATAATGATACATGCAGGCGGACAGTCAAATTACACCAATAAGAATTTCTTAATTTAAAACGTAAAAAACTTGACAACGCAACGTCCCTCGAATTACCTAACAACAATAGTTTCACAGAAAAATCTCTTAAGTTTGTTTTGGTCATACGTCAGAACTATCAAACGTAGGCCTGCATCCCTTATTATACAGACTGCTAAACCTGAGACAGAACAAGAGAAGTTTTGAGTTGACTTCGTCTAGTCCCTACGTACTTGTAGGCAATCTGCCGCCGCTATCCTCACCAGTTTTCGTGTCGTGCTAGATCAGTACATGGTGCGTTAAGTAGGGTAATTCCGGAATAGATGCCACACTTTTAGCAAATTTCGATGTAACTCAATACAAGAATCCTTAAAAGAGCTGAAAATTCTAAGATGCTATATTTAAGTTTTCTACTTTACTAAGCTACATGCAAAATATCTGCAGAAATAAAAGTCACTGAGATAGAGAGCAACAAATAAAAGTCGTCTTTGCGACATCTCTCCCTGACAAGCCAGTAGAGACTCCGCTTTTTGTCAAGGATAGATGACGCTAAGTAGGAGGGAGTTGCCGCTCTTGGAAAATATCCTGTGAATTCAAGAAGCTAAGTAAATGAAAAGTGTTGAACTTTATTCAAAATCAGCAATATCAACATTAGAATAGAAAATATATCACAAATACTCACTATTTGAAACAAATGAACTGGAAAGTCTAAGTTGCAATGAACGAAATTTTCTAGATCCTCTTCTGCCACTGGTTGTTTTTTCTCTCTCATTAACTTTCTATTGCAGTCGAAGCAATCCTGTTTGTATGGAGAAGAGATTTCGTGCAGCCAGTTTCTGCAGCTAACATATTCCATCCAGTCATATTCTTTAGTTTTTTGTATGTAGATTTTCCAGCACTAATCAACGTTTCTTTTCAGAATCTTCAGATGTCTCTTTATTATGAATGAATATCTGTTTTATTGACTTCTTTCTCTGCACTTTCTGCCTTTGTACACTTGAAGTATTAGGTCTGTTTACACTTTCTACGTCTCTGCTCCTTGACTTTATTTCCTTTTTGCTTCTTTCAATTTTCCTCGAGATTATTAGCTTCTTCAGTGATGAAGTGTGTTGCAGTTTTTCAATTGAGTATTTTCTAGGTATTTTCGGTAGTGGACTGATCTGCAAAAGTCTGGAGACAGTAATTTCTTCAGGAGAAAAGTCAGAAGGAAGTATAATACTCTTAGTACTTAAAAAAGGTTCTGCTGAGGTAGATAACACATTATGAGGGTTGGATACTAAATAGAGGGTACAAAAACCAGAGCCATATTTGGAAGTGCTATTTCCATAGCAGTTATAGTTTCGTTGGTATCATAAATGGAGAACAAAAATTCAGGTAATCTGTTGCGGTCAAAAGGATAAATAAACTTTGACTCAAAAGTACTTATACCTACAACACAGGAAGCAACTTTTCTCCAAGCAAACCCATGGGGCGCCAATTGCAATATCAAGTAATTATACAAGCTGCGGGTTTGTTTTTGAAATAACTCTTGAAAGGCCCAAAAGCACTTATACGAATGTTGTAAGGTATGAGTATGATCACCCGGTACATGAATGATAGTAAGGTTATATTCAACAGCAGTCTGTAGCAGTAAAGAAGAGCTGCAATAAGCTCTGTGGCCTTCTAAAAATATAATGAACTTCCCTGAAGCACTGTTTGAGAAAAGGCTCTGTGAACCAATTTATGAATAAGTCTCTGCTCCTAAACGAAGATTTCTGTTTAACGTACACATCTGGCACTGGGGGTAAACCATCTTCGATCTCGTGTTCCTTGTTGACGTTCTTCTATATCAGAACGGGGGCAGAAATTGACCTGCAGCATAACAGCGTGCTATCACTGTAATATTTTCCCTATTTCCTCCCGTGTGTTAAATCTTGAAAATTTTTAGAACTCTTTTCTGGTTTTAAAGATTCAGGTCTGTTATTTATTTGTATGAAGCTTTCAACAATGCTGAAAATATTTCCAGGTGTGTCAGAAAGGTTATTTTGGTTGCTACATTCTCCACCATGTTAAAAAATGTTTCGGCTGTGTTCGGGTTCATTCTACGAACTCTAGCTAAAGAAATACTTCCAGCAGTCATATCCTGCAGATTCAATTTAATCACAAACGTTATTTAAAATTAGCTTTTCTCTAGAAAGCCTATATGCAGTGGTACGAACAGCCTGCTCTATGGGGTAAGACTTGCTTCTCTGAGTGTCTAAATATGCGCGACGATTTTTATGGTTTTATCATTATTTTTAGACAGGACGATTCAGTCTAGTTGGAAGATAGTGCAATATAAAAAATAATTTTTATTACACTGAAATATATGTCTGTTTTTTCAAAATGTTTTGGAATTATTTAAGTGCGGCATCTCTCCCCTAATTTTTTGCGGCATCTCTCCCAATCTTCAGGAAAAGATGTCCCAAACCCACTCTCCACTTTTCGAAAGGATGGAAGGACATGGGTGCTACGTGGCGTAAAGGTAATATCAACAAATCTAGAAACATGTAATATATCTTAATTGCATTGTTACTTCGATTTGAACTAATAAAGACATATTCCGTGAGCGCTAGAAGAAAGTTCGAGCTTAAAATTAATAAACTCATCCCATGAAATCAGCTATCATTCTTGCAAAACATATATTCACCACGTTCACTCACAACACCTCTCTAGACTAACTGAACAAACACATCTGCTATGATCTCCAGAAGATTACCAGAACTCACCATGGCGACATGCTGCGTCTTTCCCGTCGCGGCAATTCTCCCGTAATTAATATATATTTTTTTGGCTATGCGTTTGCTAAATCCACATTTCTTTTAGGAGCTTTTTTGCAAAACAAGGAAAAGAACCTACCCTTCCCGTCTGTCTGTGACCTAGTGTCAACGTCTGTATATTTGGACAGATTT
>JGI20166J26741_11794474_pt1 | contig 10212 bp, 12 predicted proteins | sample TergutCu122P5_FD_26741 | JGI IMG/M metagenome (IMG submission 26741) | reverse complement strand
CGACAGGCGGGAAAAAATTCACGCATGCGCACTAAGGTTCAAGGTCGGCTCATGCAAGCGCGCTAGATTATAATCCATAAGGTGTTCGCATAAAAAAATATGGTCAGATACTTTTCTAACAGACCACGTATGCAGTTACCTTGCTGAAAGACTGGTGCCTCATCACGTACCTCTTGGACACATTGTGTGTGGTTATACTTGAAATAATTTTTGGGCATCCTGTGTAACTGGCTTTTTATTCCTTTATTTACTGTGTGACATGTTGTGTCTAGCTTATAGAATGTTGACTGACAGGATGGTTGTGACTGCATTTGAACTTAGCTGTCATTTTTAAGGAATTACAACAGAATCTTGACTTTCAGGTGAACTGTAACCGAACATCTGTCTGAATTGTTGGTCTGTTGATTGGTATTCAAACCCAGGCCTCATAATTGCAAAGCATGAATGTTGAACACTCCACTGTGAGGCACGATTTGAGGATGTAACCTGATAATTTGAGGGTTTGTCACAATGTAATCTGTTCTTTAGGTTGTGATGCTATGTAATCTGGTAGGTAGTTACCAAGGTTGTGAAGGAACTATAGACTTCACCTTCAGGGTAGGGGTGTTGAAGGAAATAGGTTGTCCGAAAACCGTGGTAGGTAGTCATCAGATTTCAATGCTGTACATCCCAGCAGGCAATAATCTTCTATGTACTGTAATATGTGGTAGCAGCTATGTGTGTTGTTCATACCAGTATATGATAAACAGACTGTTAGTGTGTTGAAAAGGTAATCTCACTCAAAGAATGGGGTTTGAGCCTTACAACAGAAAGTAAAAGAATTAAATATCATTTTAAATGAAGAGGCAACTTACGAAAACTTGGAAGGGTAAGTACTGTGATGGTAATAAAAAACGGACATACATAATGCATGTGATACTGGTATTTTACTGCAGATAACTGATGTGTTCGACTGGCAGCCTCACAGCAATGACAGTGTTCATTCAATGGGCTCAATGATGGTGGATGAAGACTACATGGAGTTCATGTCAGACACGCTATTTTCTACTATCTCAGCCAATCAACCATATGCCTTTCCTGATCAACGTGAAATAAGTACGTTGCTTACAATGCTTTGCTTTAAGAACTATGTTGTGTGTGTGTGTGTGTGTGTGTGTCAGAAAGGGCATGCGTGTCTCGTGGCCACTATAGAGCATGTGGAGACGTTTTGGAAATATTTCTAAATACACTTAGGTAAGGCTGGGTAAATGTGCATTTGGTGAAGGTCTGTTACAGGGGCCTTTATAGACTTCAGAGTATATTGTGTTACGCAGTGATCATCTTATGTTCATACTTTAGGCTTAGGTATGGCTTATTCTGTCCTCTTGAAAAGCATTTAGATCCTGTCTGTTGAGATATATACTGCGGAATTCAATTATTGAAACTAGAGATTTCCTTTTCGGTTTATAGCATTGTATTTTTAAAATTAACATTTTATTTTATACTGTCAGTTATGACATATGATTACAACCATTTATGTGTTGTTTTTAACTTATTTCTTTCATCTTCAGAGGGCTCTTCTTGTCATGCAAGGTACTAAAAGTTCACATCAGATATTACTTCACAAATTTCAGGTGCTTCAGTAATTAATATACTGTATAATATTCTTTGTTATTGCCTGAAGTTCATTATTGTGGTACAAGCTTCCTTTGTATATGTATTTTGAGTACTACCGGGGTGCTGATAAGTCCTTAGCCCAACCTACTTCCCAGTGTATTTTGTTTTATAGTGAGAATATTTCATTTGATGCTAGTCTTGTTATATACTCGTATCTAAATAGTACTAATATTCCTCCAATTATGATTATAAATAGGTTATATGAACATCAAAATCTTCTGTCAGTGTGTGTTTAAGTACTACAATAAATGTATATGTTTTGCATCCATTAATTGGTTCGTATTTTTCCTGCACAAGTGCATGAGATTGTTCAGCTCGTGTTAGTGCCCCAACAATGTTGATGGCTGTGTCATCATTACAGTGGTTGATAGTCTATGTATGGGCATGTTGTAAGCCTGTCTCTTGTCTTTCAGTGGAATACGTCCAGTAGTGTATGTTTTATTTAATTTCTTTAACAGTTGCAGAGTGGTTATGTTGGTATATACGAAAAGTGAATCATTGCTAACTGAGGCAAGTTCCAGGCACAGGACTAGTTATGTATAAAATTAAGAATTCATCCTTGCCATTAAATACGTGATTTAAACATTTATTCCAATGTGGATTTATTGTAAGTTGGTTAACATATGTCAACATAGGCAGATAGTCTATTATGGCAGTAGCGTTACCTGTGGATCATATTTGTTTCATTATTGTCTATCCCAATCCATGGGTAGTTCTGGAAGTGAAAGAAACATGCAGACAGGCAGCAGAAACGGAGGTGATGCACATTTACAGTCGTGTGTCACTTAACGACGGGGATACATTCGGAGAAATGCGTCATTAGTCGATTTTGTTGTTGTGCAAACGACATTGAATGTAATTCTTGCTAATAGCCAACTTGACACAATTTTTCATGTAATTATTTATTTCATCTCTCTACATGTTTTGAGCATCACAGTGCTCATCATCAGGAGATTGAACTGTATTAATACATCATCTGGTATGATTAGTCTGTGTAAGTGACTGCTTGGTATGCCGGTCAGGAGGGACCTGACCCGCATACCAAGCAGTCACTTACACAGACTAATCATACCAGATGATGTATTAATACAGTTCCATCTCCTGATGATGAGCACTCTCATGCTCGAAACATGTAGAGAGATGAAATAAATAAATGCATGAAAAAGTGCGTCAAGTTGGTTATTAGCAAGAATTTGTAACGAGATGCACGGTCAACAAAATATAAAAGACATAGAGTGTACTTACACAAACCTAGTTAGTACAGCCTACTACACATCTAGGATATATAGTATAGCCTATTGCTCCTAGGCTACAAACCTGTACAGCATGTTACTGTACTGAATACTGTAGGCAACACAATGGTAAGTATTATAATATTATATTATAATATTATGGGGGACCACTGTCGTATATGCGGTCCGTCGTTGACTGAAACATCAGTATGCAGTGCATGACTGTAGCCTGAATTTTGGGAAGTGTACACTTCCAGTTATAGTCTGTGCATCAGGATACAAAGTCATTAGTTCTACTATGACTACTACTACTACTACTACTATGACTACCACCAAAGCCTAACTGATCTTCACTGGTCTGCTGTCATTATTTGAAAATGCTGTTGCACACCTGCACCTTCCATCTTGTCCCATTTGTAGTGTAGTTGGTAAGGTATGAACTTACATGAATGAGTTTTGAACCCACATATCTATTTCTTTATTTTGAGGTGAATGTTGACACTGTTTCAAGTGCATAGGTTATACAGTGTTGAAGGCAGTGTATGTAGTTAGCAGTGCCAAACATCATTGATGCTAACAATCACAAGCAAGAACTGAGTGTAAGGGGATAATGAAATCTTGTCATCTTGTTGCAGCTCGTAATGCTGGTGGTATTGCTGACTTCATTCAACCCACTCTTGTTCAGCTCCAACCAAATCTTGAAGACTTTATGGATACGTTGGAACCTCTCCAAGGTAAGGACAGATGTTGTTCACTCCATTTATATGTAGTGAGGTAACATGAGGCAGCATTGCCCGGCCTGTTTCGACATATAAAGACTGGTGACATGGTCAGCCATTCCACTTGTTCCTAGAAACACATATGCTATGAAAAGCTGATACTGTCCACACACCAGGAGACCATCCTTGCTAGAAAAGTGACAGATGTGCATGCGCAAGATTTCGTCGCAAATGACAAGTTGCTAGTACCCTTCCTGAGGGCATTCACACAGTGTACTCACTCACTACACACTACCCAATATCCTTTATGTTTTAAGTCTGTGTGTGCTAGTATAACAGTTCATTCCTCCAACAAGTAGGAGCCCACTAGTCCTTTGTGTAGCCACCAGTCCTCTGCACTGTCCCCCTCCAAACTGGGGTGTTCTTCTTTCAATATATGGTATGTACCCATGCCTGAATGTTGTAAGATTCTGAGTGTAGAGCAGCGTCCAAGAATGTTCAGTTTTATTTACATCCTCACCAGTGCATTATCACTGTTACTGAAACATAATCGATTTTTGTCATCACTTTGTCTTGTGTATGGATTTGAAATGTTGATGATGTCATTACAAACTGCGTACCCATTATCATTGTTATCAGAATTACTTCTATCCATATCTGAATTATTGGCATCAGCTAACTTTCTTTATAAACACAACTTTTTATTTTGGCTCCAGTGCAGTTTCAGTATGTTTGCTCTTCCATACCACATGCGCTGGAGATATTGGAGCTGTTCAGAGTCCGTGACTTCTGTAAGAGGTCAAGCTATAAAGTAAGCAGTAACTACTGCTAATAGAAAGTTACAATATGTAGAAACCTGGCATGGGTAAAGGAACAAGATTGTGATACTGTTTGGCCAACACAGGGTTTTGTAGAACATAATAATGCATAAGAAGTTCTCATGGTGTTTGGTGTGTCTCACCAGTGAATAGCAATCCATTTATGGAGCAGAATTTTTCAGATAGTCATTTGGCTAATCATGAAATTTCTCACGTTTTATGGAATTGAAAGTTTCATTATGCTGTTCACAGGCACTTGCCATTGGGTCCTGTTTTGAACCAGATGAATTCTATCCGCCCAAATTTCAATTAGACTTATTTTAAAATTAACCTTAAATCTGTGATTGTATCCCAAGTGTTTTCTTGCCTTCAGGTTTTCTAGAGAATCTTAGTATGCACTTCTCACTTCTAATGCAGGCTACTTGTGCGTGGGGTCTTATACTCTTTGATTTGATCGTGCTGATCATATGTGGTGAAGAACACAAATTTTGAGCTCTTCATTGTTAATTTTTCTCCATCTCACTTGTTAATTCCTTCTTCTTTGCACTTATATTACTCACTATTTATTTCCTGCACACCCATGTTCTTTACCTTCCTGCAGAGCGAGCATGGACCACCACCTGTGTGGTGCAGGCAAGTTTGGCAAAATTTAAGCTGCATGTGGGCAGCATGAAAGTTGATACAAAATGAATAAATAAGTATATATAAAATTATATGTATAATTTTACCATTGTATTTTTCTGTACATCTTTTGCAATAAAAATTTACTGATGTTAGTGGGGAAAATGTATTAAAAATTCAAATTGCAACCTAGGCTAGGATGTTAACTATTTTTAGCACATTTTTACAAAATAAATTATTGATGTATGTAATGTGTGTCTCCATAAATAAACAACTCATACATTTTAAAAATTGTTTTGCCATTCTAACTTGGCTTTGCCAAGGAAAGGATTTATAAACATTTTCTCATTTCAAGTGTCATGTTACCCACTAGCCAGTGGTTGTGTGGTCCTACCTCAGAGTGAAAATCATGGAATGCTTCAGTTACGTATTTTGAAGTAGTAATAAAATAATTCTGATGCTCCTCTTACAACTAAATCACAGTTTTATGCCCATACAGGCCTAGTTATGTTGTTCAACTTTTAATTATATGTAGGGTCATGGTAACTTGTATATGTGTGCTGTGTTAAAACTGTGCAATCTGTTACATTCTTTATCAGTTACAGGTTTTTCAGCAGAACATGGTATTAAATTTCCTTTTTCAGGGGGAGAGATGATGAACAATTGGCATTAGTGCCCATTTAAAGTTTAGGGCATACCAAGGATTTGGCTGGTGCTAGTGATGCATGTTTTTTATGTATACTAACATCTGGAGCCACTTAATGATTCAGAAGCTTCCTAAGCCAAAGTTTGATGTAAGATTCATTTTGCTGTTGGTTTATTCTGCCACTCTAAATAGCTAAAAGTAGGGTGATTTACAGAAAAAAAAATCTGAGTATAAACAGTGTGTATGTTCTTCTTGATACCACTTATTAACTGATTTTTCTTATCCGTGAAACACCTGCTCAGAACATCCACATAAAAACAGAAACTGAATAACTGTTTGAAATTTGCAATAGGCGATGCCCCATTAAGGCCACCAGTGTAATACTGCAGCACTGAGGATGGTTGTTACCACTTACTGGTAACACCTTTTTTGAATTTGGCAACAAGCAGTGAAGAGATTCATCATCTGCATCTTGGCCAAAGATGGAAGATTAACACGTTCATGCAGTGTTACATTTGTCTGTACGTACCTTACAAGTGGAGAACATAATTTGCAGATCTCTGAGAACAAAGAGCTGTATTTATAACTAGAAGAGATGAAGGGTACAAAAGCTGCAGACAGTTACACAATGAGGAAACTTGTAATTTTTCATTGTTACCTCATGTTCATAGCATCCAGTGTTTAACAGAATCTTGTTGTCTCCATCTGTAGGCTTGAGGTGAGTAGGGTGTGATTGTGGTCAGTTTATATGTGCAGGTTGTATGGAAGGTGTTCACTGGATCCAAGGGGACAAGAAAAGTAAATAATGCACTATATTCATCTGTAAAGATGGAGGCAGCTTGCGTCTGTGAAATATTGATACCCTCTGATGTAACAGGGGTGTTGTAACTTGGAGACAATTGCGAATTAACACTGTCATGGAAATATTAAATTGCACCTAATCTTGTTCAGATGATAGCACCAGACCTGGAAATTTATGTATAACATTTAAAGAAATTTAATAGAAATGACTTGTGAATATGTGAAGTGGATTGAATTGACTCAGGGTACAGTCCAGTGGCAAAATTTTATGAACATGATGGTGACCTTTCAGGTTTTGTAATAGTAGGAGATGTTTTGATGACTGTCAGTTTTCAAGAAATACGTTATACAGTGGAGCTGATCAGTTCCTCAGGGAGGTAATGATTCTGGCATTGAGCAAAGGTTGACTTGTGATGTTAATTCGATTGTTCTGCGCATTTTTCCCCAGATTTATTAAACGCAAAATTACCATCTGTTCCTGAGGAATATATCCCAGATGATATATTCCGTGGAAGGGGCGTGGGATTGGACCTTTTGGCAGTACATCAAGCAGTCGCAATGCCACAGGTGCAGGTGTTGCAGCCTCAACCTATAGTGCAGCAGGACCTGCAGCAGCTGCCCCCAGACAGTCCACTGCAGTACACTGCCACCATCTTTGCTCAACCAGAAACAGGCACTAACTTCCAAACTTCTGGCCCCAGTGATTTCCAGCAGGGTACATTTGCTATATACTCGTATATTACAGGAACATAATTATATTTGTTAATTTAGTTTGTTAATTAATGTAATCATTCCTAAACTGTTGGAAAATATGCCAAGTGTGTTGTTGTAGTGAAAATTGTCACAGTTTATATTTGAGGGGTACCCAGTTTGAATCTGAGCCATATTACTGTCTTAGGACTTCATGTGGTTTTCCTCAGGTTTCCCAGGTGAATGTGAGATTGGTACCTTAAGTACATACACATGCATCCTTCAAGTTGTGTACTCACCCTAATGATCATGTGTTTATCTTGTCATGCTGTATAACTTCTGCAGCTGAAAGGCATCATTGATTAAACAACACTTACTCAGCCTGTGGAACCTCAAGGATTCTGGTCTGTCAAGGTAGATTTCAATATTATCAACACACTTAAGTACACGTACATGGAAGGGATGCAGGTTTCTATTGTTGTTACCACATTGCTGTCACAGATTAAGCTGAGTATGTCTTTGTTCTGTGTTCTGTACAAATGATGTTCATAACCTCCCCCCCGTTTTTGGCCAACGTAGTGTTTCCCATTGTCAAATTGTATTTCAAAATGTATCATATTATTATGGCACATTGTACAATGAAACATTTCAAACAGTGTCAGCATTGTATGCTGTCCTCGTAACACTGTGTTTGTGTTTTGTGTAGTAACCGTTTAGTCTTTCTTGTATACATATTCGTACATTGATTTTGTTAGTTTATTTTGTGACTAGGATTCTGTCATTATTTTCAAGTTTCAAAGAGTGAACTCAGAAAGTGCTGAAAGTGCAGCACTTACATATTCACAGTGGAAATGTTGTTAATAGGAAGTTGTTGTTTATGGACTTGCTTTTTGACAGCTGCTGGCCAGACCAGGTATGAAGACATTTCCCCAGTTGCAAAGTCCCGCACTCTTCGCTCGTCACGACGAAGTCATCCCCAACTCCACCCACCTCAGCAGCAGAAACAACAGACTCAGTCAATGCCACCACCCATGCCTCAGCAGTCTAGTGTGTTATTTCAGCAGCCATCTCCTGCATCACAGCAGCAGCAGCACCAACAGCAAGTTGTTCTTTGTGCATCACCGCAATACCAGACCTTCAGTGATTTAGGTTTATCCACTTCTCCTAGTCATTCACCTCCACAACCTCCAGCACAACCCCAACTGCCCAGTTATTCTCATTCTCTAGGAGTTCAGAATTATAAGCAAGTGTACCACCGGACTAACTCCCAACAGCAGGCCGGTTTCCCAAGTTTTTGTCTCCCTACCTCTTCAGTCAATGTTTCAAGTAGTTCCACCCCAGATTCAGAACCATCCAATCTTCGCCAGTCTGTTGCAGTAGCACCCACTCTCAAGACCTCATCACTTCGATCCAACAGTCTGCCAGGGCTGCAGGATGATACATTTGTTATGCCCAAAGTAAGTACTTTGATTATTTTAGTGTGAGTTGCATGTTTCTGTGACATCTGCGTTGTGGCATATGTTGTGAGCCATGGCTTTGCATTTGTGAAGTATGCAGATGCTTTTATGTACAGTTGGGATGCTTTGCTTACCATAAGTTGTTGTTAATTTTGTTTGTTAATGATTTTATAAGCTGATTTTCAGGGTTGTATAAATTTTCTGATTGTCAGTATTGTCATTAGGTTCAGGGAAGTTGGCAGTCTTCATGTTACCTCCCTTCTGCAATACTGGATTTTAATCTCAGTAGAGGGATTTCTTCTGTTGCTTATTTCTAACTGGAACCAAGATGTGATTGGAGGGAAGTATAATAGAACACACGTAAGCTAATCTTGATACAAAAGTTTTTGATGTAGGTTGCCACTAATTATTTAAAACAGCTGTGGAAAATATTTGGGTATAAAAAATGAAACTGATTATAAAAATAAAAAGGTTATATAACATGGGACTGTCAGTTCATAGTCTTGCGCTAGGATTGTTAGGGCGTTTGAAGGAAATTATAATGGGCTGGTCATACAACATGGATGCAAGAAAAAATAAATTAACAAAGGAAGCCTCTTAGCAGTCACAGTTTGGAAGACAAAGAAGATAACATCAAAACATATCTTAGGAGAGATCGGTGGTAAACTGTGCACATGTGCTGCTCACTTGTTTCCCCTGTGTTTTGCTGTCCGTGTGTTGTTACAATGAATCCATATTGGCGTATGCTTTTGTGTTCATTAACAGCACTATATTGTGCATTGTGTTCTGCAAAGTTTATTTCTTATATATGCATAATGATGAGATATAAACATGTCACAAGTGGAGCACATTTACAGGGGGCCAGAAATCCAAAGAACCCCTATATTTGAACGTGACAACCACTGTGTTGTATACTTGTGTTCTTTGTGGTCTGTGGATGTACATGTTGGTACTACTTGAAGGCTGAATTAAGGAAGATGTGTGTCTGATGAGAACACTAACAAAAACAGATTTTATGTTGAGATTAGTAGTGGAATAAGTAGTAAATTCTTTGTCCTTCACAGTTCATAAATCATTATTTTCCCATTTACTTTTTAAAATACTGAAGTATAATTTATTCAGCTTGGGGAGAAAGTGTGATATCAGATTACAGAGAACTATACCATAATAGGTTGGAAGGTTTAAATGTGTAGGATCACCACAAACCAGGAGGGAACACTGCAGTGGCAAGTACCAGTATGTTTAAAAAAAAAAAACTTTTTAATTAGAAGTTACCTATAAAATTAATGTAATTGAACAAAGATGTTGGTTTATTAAACTACAGTTGTGGATGATGAAATTCATGAGTAAACATCCACATCAGTATTACAGCTAGTAGACATTAGAGAAGAAAACTAGAAATAGTGAAATTAAAAGTACAAGGTGGTTCAAATATGACCGGGACTGATTTGTGTGTAAACAAGCCGCACTGTGCAGCAGCTGTGCGACCTTGAGAGAGTGAAGCCACAACTCCACCCTCCCTCCTGCTCGGGTTAGAACCTGTTCAGTCCTGTCTGGGAGTTGCTAGAGTGA
>JGI20166J26741_11794362_pt1 | contig 10212 bp, 5 predicted proteins | sample TergutCu122P5_FD_26741 | JGI IMG/M metagenome (IMG submission 26741) | reverse complement strand
GACGGACTGATCATTCGTTCAGAGGAGTCCTACCGACTGTGGCGCGTCGTTGTATGTGATCAAGAAACCTCGTAAGCGAGGAGGCTAAAGCCCGCTAGAGTGCTGTAAAATACAACCCCCGATGGGGTTTGTAGCGCCAGGAGAAAAAAAAAGTAAAGTAGGTCTATGGCTTTTATTGCACCAATTTTCACCAGACTCAAAGTCACTTAATACACTTTTGTGGGCATCTCCTGTACCGAATACTTTCCAGATTGGAAGAAGAGTGTAGACAAAAGAGAGAAATTTCGTTCACGCAAATCAGTAGAGTGTGCCTTTCGCTGCACCTAATTTCGTGAGACAATTCCTCAATGGTCTTACGTGTAGATCTTCTACGAGTATATCAAATTTCACCCAAATCGGCCAAGAGATAGAAGAACTGGTAAATTCATTTTAGCCCTTAAATAAAGTATGGCTGTCAATGGGCGGATTTTCATGAAACTCCATTGCTCTACAGAGCTTGTAAACAAATTTTATCCCGGAATTCATGAAAATTCGACAAACAGCTCAGTCGCCGATACTGGGTCACGCATAGACGATTTGATAGACGTTACCTCCACATAAGCTTAATAACCAAATGAAACTTTTTCGCGCCTGTGTTTTTTATGTTAACGTCTACATACATTCATTTATTGAATTTTAATTTAACCTTTATGTTATTAAAACTTAAAATCTGTTCCTTTTCGTGGAAATGAAACACAAGAGGGCTGAGACGACAAAATTATTAAGCTATGCGTATATTTCTGCAATGTTAGTTTTTTAAATTACAATATCAGGTGTAAGTTTGGCGACAAAACTGCAACTCAAATTTAAAATAGACTCGTGTCAAACGTAAGTTTTGAAAAGCAACTGAACTACCCGTCACTAATCCGTATATATCAATATGGCACTGTATATAGACATATCTTGCTGAAAATTTACTTGCGTTTATAACATAAATTACATTACTTTTAAACATTTTTTTTTGCAATTACCTAATACTGAGGCCTTTACATTCAGCTGGAAATCGACTACCTTCACTTATTGTCTTCATGGCCTTTATCTGTCTCTCTCTACGCAAAAATGTAAGAGGCTCTATCACGATTATTCTTTTCTTTTCACCTCTCATAACGATCAACTTTCTCGCGGGCTATTAGCAAGGGTGGAAAAGGACTGCCAGACGTCCCAGAAAGTTTCACACTCTTATATCAAGTAACACCACCACCATCATCAATCTATTTTGCAGATGTGGTTTCGAAGAATGAAATGAGATGAAATGAAACTCTCGAGGACAACGTTCAAAAAGCTTGAGAGTTTTTTTCGCCCAAGCCGATAGTAAAAGACTTGTACGTGTACCAACATGGAAAACTAATAATTTTTCGTACTATTAATTTCAAGTGCATTCAATAAAATATTCTCGGGCTAGCAGCCGCGTCAGTCAGGTGGTTGAATGGCGAGTAAACCAACGTTTCGAGGACAATCTCTATCCTCGTCATCAGGAACTGTTCTAAACTTCGTCATGTCATGTTTGACATATTAAGCGTACAATTTTTCTTCATCTAACCCGAAGATAAGAGGCAGTAGTTTCCTCTAACCCTTAACAAATTGCTACAAGATATTCGTTCTTCTGGGATGTTACGCAGCGTAGACTCTTATAGATCTGACCGGATAAGTTGTCCCGAAACGTCGGTAAATAACTACCAACCTATCCCGAGTAACAACCCAGAAGAGCAAAGAGCTCATTTAAGATGCGGCGAAAGCCTAGAATCACGCAAATATCTACCAGACTAAATGACGTGAATCCCAGAATTGACCAGATTTATAACCTCAAATCGCTAAACTTTTTGTGGCCAAACGTAAACATGGACCAAACCTGGTAGCTTCCTAATGCATGTAAATTAAAACCCTGCCTCATGAAAGAGTGTTACAAAAGGTGAACTCTGGCACTGGCCTAATTTACAACATGCAGTTATAATAAAACATTTATTTCACCACAACTACCGAGTGGAAAGCGAAGAGCTTAATGTATAACGGACTTCTTCTGCACTATTGCGCTTAGTCAACAAACACTAAATGTGTTTCTATATTAACAACGGTAGGACGAGAATATGCCATAAGTACTGCCTACGTTCTGCAGTGAAACTCTGAGGATGAAAGCTCAGAACGTACCTGGTGAAGTTCCAATGATTGAATCGTCGAGGTAATACTTGGGACCATCATTTTTTATTGTCAACAAGAACACCCACATAGCAAAAGCAAAGAACGCCACAAGGCCCGCGTAGAAGAGTATGTAGAAAATGACGATCCTCACTGAAACACGCAAGAAATTTGTGTTAGAGAACTTGCAGTACTAGTTGAATTCCGTAATTAATCAAAAGAGAAGGGGAAAGCCGATTTGTCGATGCTGTCAGTGAGAGACACAGCTGAGGGGGAAGTGGCAGGGGTGCGAATGGTGCAGCCGCCCCTGACAGCAGACACCAAGCGGCGGCAAAGTGGGAGGCAAGATGAATGTTTTGGATGAAATTTTGATTTTCCGTTCTCGAACAAATTTTAAATTATTGAACAAAAGTAAAAGGACTAACCGCGAATAATTGAAAATTTTTTTAAGTTCATAATTTCTACTGGGGAGGGGGGAGGGGGAGGGCGGTCATTGTGATTACTCGCCCAGGGCGCCATAAAGACCTTAGCTGCCCCACTGCGGCTAGTATGTCAGATTATATACGGTAGCGTTGACTGGTAGGACTATTGGATGCCAAATTGGACAGGATTTTGAAGAAGTAGTAGTCTAATTGACTTCCTGTCCGGACACTGGCCTGGAGAGACTGAGGAATATTACAAATAACTCAGCCAAGATGGCCGATGACCCGGCCGAGTTTCGAACCAGCATGTCCCGTGCAAAGTTTATAGCGTGACAGGTACAACAACCCTTTCGATACTGTGTACAGTACGTGTGTATGCCGACAACATTCATAATATGAGCACGGGACCCAAAAAACGGTTCTAGCGCGAAGCTCACAGATTCATTTCAACTTCAAATAATTCACAGAAAATCGGAAACGTATATTACAGAAGAACTTAAGGCATATGTGGTGATAGATATGAGGGCCTATCCTAGATATAGTAGCTTGAATGTTTCAACACTTCATTCCATGCACCCGCTGCTGCATTCTTCATTAATTTTTTCGTGTACAAAATTAAGTGCTTCCTCTAACATAACTTTTTATTAACCGTCATTTCACTACGCTTGGTGAAGATCGTAGCAATTACGTAATATGACGATCTCATTCATATAATTGGTCTCCAAATTTTATAGTAAAAGTAAATGTTTCACTGGATCGCGAAATCGAGAAATGGAATTGGTAAAATTACGTAACTTCAGTCAGCACACTGCATCACAGTACGTCGCTAGCGATTTTTATATCACGCGCAGTCTTAAATTAATTCGTCAGGTTATTTTTGTATCCAACGTTGTCTTTTGTTCCTTACATATCTTAACATTTGCTCACACAACTGTCACTCTTGGGGGGGGGACTTACATACACTTTGGATAATGAAATACAGAACAAATAATTTTCGTTTAGAGAAGATTCAGACATCTGAAAGAAAATTATTCCATTTTTAGAAAACCACTTCCAAAACCAGTACTGCAACATATTCACACTTTATGAACAAAGAAAATATTTTCTGCGGCAGGTAATTAATCACATATCGGAACACACACTCCACATTTACGTAACACGTTGCACATTTTCCGTTGAGCTGCACTTTTCCACACAGTCCACTACTGAAAACGCTTAACACAGGAGATCAGAATTCCTAAGCCGAAAATTTTTTAAAATTCTTACACCAATTTGCACCGGTTCTTCCCAGCACGGCCCCCGTACTAGGATCATAGAGATACGTCTTAAAGGATGTCGGCTTAGCAGGCTCATTATTTGGTGATAAGATGCCACCGTCCTTATTATTTTCCACATTTTTCGACATCTTTTGTGCTGCCTGCAGTACACTAGAATACAAAAAGATGGCCGATGCAACCAGTCCTCGGCCAACATTGGACACTTAGTATCGTGGGCCAGGAAGGGGGGGGGGAGATGTTTTATATTTAGAAATTCTATTGGGGCAGGAGGTTTGGCGGAAGAGGAACGTCAAGAACGCCAAGCGTTGGTCTTCTTTACCACCACTACTATAGCGGTCCAAATTAGTTCGACTGGGGACCACAGATTTCTCATTCTCTTACTGCCAAGTCCAGCAACGCCACCGCGTTTATACTGCAGTATTAAGAAAAAAACTACAAATCACACGACAAGACACAAAAAGTTGAATACATTTTATTCGTAGTAGAAGAGGGGTTCTTTTTTTTTAAGTGAGGGCCTGCAGTTAACAGCCAGTTAAACAGTGTCAACACTATTTGGATGCACGTACCATGAATTTTGTACAGTTTATTGTCCATACCAACAAGTAAACAACATATATATATAAAGAATATTTATTAGTACTCCTACATAATTCGATGCATACGCATCATTTGGAGGGAGTCTTAACTTTGTGTTTGCTGAAGTTATAAAACTATTAAAATTATTTAAAAAACAATTCAATAAAAGTAGTAGATCGTTGTATAACAACTTCCACATTTTATTAACATTTTATAGATTTTTATCATATAACGATCTACTACATTTATTGAGTAATAACTTTAATGATTGTAATAATTTTGTAAGTTTAGCAAACACAAAGTTAAGACTCCATGCAGAAGATGCGGATGGATCGAAATATGTAGGAGTACTTATAAATATTACTGATATATATATATATATATATATATAGTGCATTTGTTGGTATGGACAATAAACTAAAAAATAAAGTGTCACCACTATTCTCGCAATATTCAGTACCACTGGTTTGATTTAAATGACACCTATCTTGCAGTACGGATTCTGACAGCTTCCATATTCAAGTCCAGCAGTATGAACCCAGTACATTTCGCCAAGAATCATACCTATTGATTATATTCTAAAACATGTGTCTGGCTCGTGCTACGAGGGTATTAGAGTAGGTGTTTGTACTTTTGAGTTTATTTCGCTAAGAGCTTTAAAAAATCGGGGCATGAAATTCACACTTTATCGGGGATCACTATATTGTCATGCCCTCAAAATTCGCCAATTCAAGTGTTCTAAATCAGTAACCTGCGAGCTGTTGAAGCGTAAGGTCTTGAAATTGTATATAATTTAAACCCGTACGATTTTTGTCATGGCTTTAAAGCACAGTGGTTACTATACATACCAATAGATCCAGCGCTAAAACGAACGTTTCAGGCTACATGTATGCGTTTCGTATAATCCCAAACGTAGCAACAACTTCCCTGTGCATAATTAACCTGTCGGTGCTATTTGTAATGCAAACTGTGCGTAGTGTGACGTAACAGAGCAATTTTTAAATAGTTGTTACTTGAAAAGACAAAAATGGCAGGTTTGGCGGCTCGTCCCTCGGTTGTTACCACACAGGCGCCGGTTCGATCCCGGGCCAGTCTATTTGAGATTTGTGATGGACTGGATGGCATTCTAACAGGTTTTCTCCGAGTACTTCGGTTTTTCCCTGTCAGTAGCATTCCACCAACGTCCCATAGTCATCTAGATCTTAACAAAACTCTAATGAGAAACACGGTAAAGCCTGGGGATCTTCCGACAAAGCAATGCTGTGTTCGGATATCGAAGGAACACTGCACAGAAGAGTACTTTCACACTGTGTGCAAAGCGGTTTTGTCCCTCATAGTATCTTCATATTCATATTCATGGTGATCCTATCGGGTCAAGCGGACGAAGCATGGCACTCTTTAGTTACAGGAACACTTTTCCAGAAACTGTGACGATTGGAAAGAAAAGTAGGCCCCCCCCCCCCTTCAAAGGGTTAAATTAAATTAATCTTGTCTCAATAGACCGCATGATGACAAGTGGCAAATGAAAGAAAATATAAACGCATGACAGATGGTATGTCTTTTACGCATTAACGCAGAACAGGAGAATCACTTATTGTCACTTAATAGGTTTCATTATTTAGAATTCTGTCATGAACACTTCTAGTATTTTTTACTTTCTTAATTAAAGGGGTACTTCTGTGAACAAGCCACTGTATTCATAACATAAACTCCTTGTTTTCTTCCTTTCCTCTTGCCTCTAACGCAATTCATAATACCTTCACAATAGTGCATCATGGTTGACAACACGCACAGTTATCGGAACATACGCCAAGGGCGCCACTACAGATAACGGACACACACTGTGATCCACAAAATTAGGTCTCCCATCCCTCCATGCAAGTGACAATACAGAAGTTGGGGTTGGCAAAGTAAATAACAATAGACTTTACGGTAAAATTGTTGTGGCACACCTGCCATTGAGTGAAAATACAAAGAAAGAGATCCGTCAAGATTAGTCATTCAGTTTTCATACTGATGACGTGAACTCAATGTGCTGGCAAGTGTCACCACTTTTGCCATGGACATCTGTCTATGTTGGCTACCCACACTCATCAACCGAATGACTTCACGGAGTAAAGTCCTTCCTGAGAAGCTAAACGGTTCTCAGCTAGTCAAGAAATTCCCTGCATTTTATGGAACCCAAAGGTTCGTTACCGAATTCACAAGAGCCCGCCACCTGTCCCTATTCTAAGCCAGATCAATCCAGTCCATGACACACCCATCCCACTTCTTGAAGATCCATTTTAATATTATCCTCCCACCTATGCCTGGATCTTCCAAGTGGTCCCTTTCGCTCAGGTTTCCCCACCAAAACCCTGTACACAACTCTCCTTCATATGTGCTACATGCCCTGCCCATCTCACTTTTCTTGTTTTGATGACCTGGACAGTATTTGGTGAGGAGTACAGATCATTAAGCTCTTCGTTATGTAGCTTTCTCCACTCCCCTGTTACCTCGTCCCTCTTAGGCCCAAATATTATCCGCAGCACCCTATTCTCAACCATCCACAGCCTACGTTCCTCCCTCAATGGAACCCACATGCATTATGGATTCCATTACATCAGGATAGTTCAGCTGTGTGCAGAGGTGTTACAGGTAATAAATATTGCGGTTACATTGAAATTTTCTTTTATAACTACCTTGATGGAATATATCACCTTGCGCTTACTTCATTACTACCGCTTCTGTTACAGAAATTGGAGTATTTCATATTGCTGATGCATGAATAGGGGTAAACTGTTCAAGTATTACATGAGATATGACGTATAATCCATGCATCTCCTTAAATGTGAAGTGCAGCCTTTGCTACATTCAAAGTCCTAGTGAGAGAAACGTACAGTCAAGTCTCTAATTCTGTACGTGCTGTCGCATACTCACAGTCAGGCGACCATTTTTTTAAAGCAAAATCTCTTAATCTAGTAACCTGTGCATATTTTCCTTAACACGAATTTATGAGGTGTAATACTCTAATTTTGAAAGGTCTGTGTAAATCTTTCGCACGTTACTGCTTCTTCGTACACGCTTCCCCCTTTTTGATACAGGCGGTCATCTTCAGGGATGCAACTCCCACTTGCAATGAGCCTACTGTATTAATCCCACCACAGTACCTCACTTGAGGAAACCAGTAACTTAAAATCACTTTTCCCCGAATCGGAGGCTTTTGAAATTTGATACCTGTAAATGTCTACACACCGATTTAGTCTTGGAATGAACACTAAACTCGCTAAGATTTACGAAGTTAAGATTAGTGTCCGACAGTTTGAATGAATGTGGCATCACTAAGTACTGAAATAACTGAGACTGTTCTCCACTTCATCCATCAAAGACACCTAAGCCGCTATATCATTTAGTACTGTAGTGGTTTGACTAAACCAAGTAGGTACGTGTTCTGTTAATTGCATCCAAGCATCATAACTCCAGAGAATTTCCATTTGAAATATGACAATGGACTAATATCATAGGTATAATTATTATTTTTAAAATCGGTATATCTTTCCTCTGTAGACATATTGCCTTAGCATGTTGCAAGTAACTGAAATAATGTGGGTTCAGGTGCAATGTAAACAAGCTGAATAATTCTGTAACAGAGGCCAATAAAAGTTGTGGCAATAAGTAAACCTCATTCAGTAGGGTAATTGGCTTCTTTAGTGGCGGGAGAAAAATCAACTGTCCTCCAGGATACCTGCGGTTCTGTATGACAGTCCGCAGTCAACACTGTCCAGCCAGATCCCTTACCTCCATTCAGCTAAGAACCGCTCGCCTTTCTTGTAACGTGAGGGTTCATTACACTATCATGTAAGAACATACCAACTGTCCTGTCCTGAATCAGAAGAATTAAAGTCATTTCTCACACCTTATTTCTCATTGGAATATCCTTCCACCTAAACCTAATCCCAATGGGTCTCTTCCCCATCAGATTTCCCTCAACAAAATTTCGGTTTCACTTTAAATCTTCCTGATATATACACACGTCAACATCCTTGATTTAATTGTATCTTTTCCTGACTAGGGGATTTGTCAACAATGATTTCAAAAAAACCCCTGTGGTCGCCACAAAGAACCGTGCATTCAACATCCATTAGAAGTATAGGGCAAGGGAATCTTGGGGATCAGAGGCATGTGACAGGCAGTGCCTGATGTATTTGTGGTTCACATATTATACACACTTGTGTTCCATCTATCCATAAGACAGCTACAGAGAAGAGAAACACACTTTGGTCCCAGCAACCATAAATTTAAAAAATTAAACACAAGCCTAATATACATAACTTAGAAGTACTTACCACCTCCAAAGCATAAAGTTACACTCATCAAAATTTAAGAACTTACACAACTGAAATTAAAGAATACCCAAGTGCACGTGTTTAATTTATTGAGCCAAGGGTAGGAAACTGTTATATTTGGTTTGCCATATAATAATATCAGAAAAGCATTAAGTAACTGTTCATTTTATATTGTACTTGTACACCCCTCCCCTGCCCTTGACATACAGTTCCATAACAATCACCAGACAACATATATTGAAAAGACACTATTTAAAAGCTGCATTAAAATTGAGTGACAAGCAAAAGAAGAAAGCAGTTTCCAATACAGCTGGACGGTTATTTCTTGCTGCCTCTTGGTGAAGTACTCAAATGTGGGTACTGGCAGCTGCCAACTGATGGAATAGGGAACTGTAATCAGGCAATAATTAACTTTCAGTCAACAGACATTTCCAGATCATCCAGTGCCAGATTCCCCAACTTTACTGTTATGTCTTGTATACTTGCCACATTTAAACTTGATTCACCCACTGTTTCTATTCCTTGAAGAAGGGAGTCAACCTCAATAAACTATGCCAACTGTGACAAATTTCCTCTACCCCCACAGCAATCTTCTTATCTTTGGCTATTTTGGCAGCTTCATGTCCTTTATATTTTTAATGTACCCTTCAGTTATTGTGTTGTTATTATAAAACCTTTGTCTTCAGTTCTTTGGCCAATTTATCAGAACTGGCCTCTTTCAATAATTTATTTAAATAGTTTTTGTCATTAACAGTCCACAACAGATAACAATTTTCAAATACACTTCAAAACTGGTTGGTTTCATTTATACTTCACCCTTATAGACCACTGCAATCTACCCAGTGACATATGCCACATAAACGAGCTCCAGGTGAATTAGTGAGAAAGGCTGACTCATGTTCAACTCACTTGCTAGCCGATGACTAAATATAAGGAGTAAGCTCACTTAACGTAACTAACCTTTAACTCTTTGGAGCTATTTACCTAGTGTGTTCTGCAAAAGACCCGCGAATTAAGTGACTGCCCGCTACTCTACATGGTCTAGGCTGATTCCTTAAACAGACATCCAGTTTTCTCAGAATCGTGCTGTGCATCAACTGTAGGTGACTTCTGATGCCAAAGGGTTAGGAATCCCCTCCTCACAAATTAATGATTCTGACAATTAAGTCAAGGGCTAATACCATTATGTTCGTCCTGAAACTTGCTCTATATCTATATTAATCTCTCTTGGGTGCAAGATTAGTAACTAACACACAAAAGTTTCAGCAGTCATATTTGATCACAAATTTACAGGATGAAAATTTCAGTTGATTCTTTTTTTATATATTTGAGTTTCCGTGCGTCACAAGTCTATAATATATAATAAACCAACAAGATGCAACTCTGGCAGTATTGTGTTTATTAAAAACTACAAGTATGCTCTACATGTTTCGGACGCCC
>JGI20166J26741_11794251_pt1 | contig 10212 bp, 7 predicted proteins | sample TergutCu122P5_FD_26741 | JGI IMG/M metagenome (IMG submission 26741) | reverse complement strand
GGAGCGCTGACTTCATAAAGGGTCGAGTTCTGGCTGCAAAAGGCAATCACTTTGCCGATTTTATCCGGCGCTGCCATTTCAATGGTGTACACCGCTGTGTTGAGCAAGAGGGTGATATTGGGTTCCGCCCAGACTTTCTCGGTGAGTAATGCGTCGAAGAACACGGGATTACCTTCTTTGTTGCGATACAAATTTTCTACGATAATTTCCTCGTGAACGCCTCCTTCGCGCGCCCAGCGGTTGTTGTTGCCCATGTGGCAGGTGGCGCCCAAAATCCACAGGCGGATCTCGCTCGAAGCATTGCCCCCCAGCACCGGACGGTCTTGTATCAGCACAACTTTCAGTCCGGCGCGGGCAGCCGTGATGGCCGAACAAGTCCCCGCAATCCCGCCTCCGACAACCACATAGTCGGCTTGATGCCGAATAGCGGGCAGCAGGTTGGGCGCTTGCGTCCCGGAATACGCTCGAATATCTTGAGCGTTGAAAGTAGCAAGCGTATGGGGTAAGCCGATGGCCGGCAAACTCAGTCCGGCGACCGCCATGCCGGTTGTTTTTAAAAAATGCCGGCGGTCTGATGATGATCGCTCTGATTGATTATTCATATCTGACAATACTATACACTTCAAACTCGTTCAAGCGTATCCTGTTATTCAGGTAGGCAGGAAAATACAGCCTGACCCGGTTGGTAGTTACGCCTGCAAACTCTTTGTAATATACCGCTACCCGATTATCGTCTTCAGAAACAACATTCACCCACCCGCCACCAATCCATGCCTGAAGCCTGAACTGTGGCATCTGTTGCGTCGCATTACTCATATCGCGCCACATTTGGAAGCCACTGATAGTAAAGGTGCCTTGCAAATCAACTTCGACCCAATGTTCAAGGTTGTTGTCGGTTGTCACCCACCTTGTCGCAGTTGTTCTATCGCCGTCAACAGCCTTATCTCCAGCTGTAGTGGTTGCGTTAGCATCGCCGCTGTCCGTGACAGGTTTTTTCAAAACTACATTGACTGTTGTTTGAATACTGATTCTTTGCGGATCGGTCGAAAAAGTGTCGATCGCAGTCTTTTCCGGAAGATACAATGTAGTGTATGTTACAGGAGCGGTCAGTTTTACATCGGGGACGACAACCGTAGTCGCTTCGGCGCTTTTATACCGTTTGATAACAGGGACGCCTGATGTATTGGTGTAAGCTACATTCAGTCCGACTTCTTCGCTGCTGGTTATGCTTCCCCAGTTCAGCGTTACGTTTGTTCCTGACGCTTCGGCGCTAAGTAACGGATGATTGGTCAACCTGCTTTTATAACGCTGTCCATAAACATTAGCCGTCGATTCTACAACGATTGACCGGTTGCCGTTTTGGTCATGCGTTATCCAATTGAATGTATGGTTTCCTTCGACAATTGTCTTTTCATTTCTGCCGATGTACAGATCAAAAGGTTCCACCGGTAAATGAGCTGGAACAGGTATTTCAAGCGAATCGTGTCCGAGCGACCATGTGACTTGAAGCGTTTTAGCACGAGGGTCGGAAATCCAGTACCGGAATAATATGCGCTCATTACCTGCAAAAGCCTTTAGTGAATCTACTTTTCCAATATAGACAATTTCCCCGTTTTCGAGCCAGTGTCTATGCTTTTCGTTCATATCTTCGCAACCGGTTGTCGCCGATATGATAACAAACAGAATTAATATTATTTTTACATAACTATTCATCTTAATCAATATTAATTGGTTCATAAAAATTATTCCTTAAAATTCGGATCTCCCCAAAATCGCACCTCGCAGACAGTCATTGCCATCGTTCCAGTCCAAGTCGATAACTGCTGGAAACGTATCCATTGGACCGCCGGAGCTTTCAGCGGAAATTCCCATTCCTCGCCTGCCAAAGCATAAGCATAATCTTCTCCGGTAGCGGGAATAGAAGTATCTAATCCCGATGGACGCACCGACACAAATACTTCAGGATTGAGTAATATCCATTGCGAGTTGTCTGATTCCGGATTATTGCCTACTACCGGATCATTGGTACCGTATATTTGTATTTCTTTGGCGCTGTGCAACCGGAAATAATAATCGGCGCGACTCCAATACCGGAAACGCGATAATTTGGCTTTTACCCCCAGATTGATAGCAAAATAAGGCGGATATGCACCTGCATTGAAATAATAAATTCCGGCAGTTGAAACGTCTGTCACAATACCGTCCCATAAAATAGCCATATTGGCATTTCCATACTGGCTCATCGTAAATTTAGTTGATCGGGGAACAGGAATAAATTTCCTCTGGTCTAATTGCGTTTCAAACCAAGGTTTCAATGATAGTTTCAACGTATCAGTGTAATTATTATACGTATCCCTTACAAAAAAGCCAAAATTCGTCCGGATTGAGTCAAGTCCGCGAACGGATTGATTAACGGCTTCTGCTTCCGAATAAAAGTTTTCGACGCCTTCGTACACATTTTCGTCATTGAGGCGGACGACTGATACGACCACGCTTTCTTTCAATGGGTTATTCCAATTCAATACCATTCCGCCCCAACTTTCGTTTACGGTTAATGACTTGTAAATGTCGTAAATGGGCGAATCTTCCGGATGAATTTCTACTTCAACTGGGCGGGATTCATTCCGGCTCCTGTCAACGGATATTAATTGTACTTTGGTGGTTGTTGCTCTTCCAAACCCTTTTATCTTGAGGCTATTGGAAAAAACAGAAGCCTTTTCTTCCTGCATGACGCCATTAGGCAAGCGGTAAACAGCTTTTACATACAACAAATCTGTTTCATCGGGTAATTGGTAGGTAATGGTGGCTCCTCCCTGAAAATTCACCACACCGTCGGGATTCACTGTAACTGGCGCCGGCGGCGTATTATCCACCGGAAATTGTCCGCTAAATTTTCCTTCCGAACAAGCTACGCATACCATTACAACGAATATAATCAAAACAATTTTATTTACTAAACTCTTCATATTCTTAATTTTTTAACTCTTAATTCTTAACTCTTAATTACATTTACCATCCAGGGTTCTGAATCAGATTATTGTTGGTTCGCAATTCCGTGTCTTTGATCGGCCACAAATATTCTTTGCTGGTAAAACTTGGAACTGCAATAGTAACCACGTTATAATAATCCTGCGTAGTCGCTCCGTTGATATTCCATCCTTTGATGGGCTGATTCAGTAGATCGGAAGCTATTTTCCATCTCCTGATATCCCAGAAACGCTTCCCTTCAAAAGCGAGTTCAATATTCCTTTCCTGCCGGATAATTTCTCTCATCCCGTCTTTGGTGGAAGGTTTGTTCTTGATTCGGGAATATTTACTCCAACTGGCGACCACTCCTTCCAACCCAGCTCGTGCTCTCACCTTGTCGATGTAGCGATATACTTCGTCATTAGGAGCGGCTAAGCTTTCGTTCAGCGCTTCGGCATAAAGCAGATAAAGATCCGCCAGCCGGAGGATGGGGTAACTGCTCTGCATCAGGGTTAAGCTCGTTCCCGTACTGTTTCTGGACGATTCGAAATGACTTCCCTTCTTTGCCCAGTAACCCGTGATAGAATAACGCAGTCCGGAATAGTTGCCTGAAGCCTGTCCTTTTTTCATTGCCATGATCCATGAAGTTTCCGTTGCCGTTCCCTGACCGATATCTTTATAGCGTCCATTGCCGAACCACACGCCGCCATCGAATCCGAGGCTGGCATAAAATCGCGGTTCGCGGTTCATGTTCAGTTTAGCGGTGACAAATCCCGGTTGTACGTAAAACTTATGATCATCCGGCGCCGGCGTTGTTTTATAGCGATTATCGTAATCATATCCGGTATCCTCCTCAATGGGAACGCCATGATTTGAATAGAACATCTCGGCCATGCGAAGCGTAGGACTGATTATGGGACGTCCCTGAGCTGAAGTATTCTCTTCTAACGTAAAAAATGGAAGATGATTAAACTGATGATCCGTTGAAATGGATGGGCGGGAGTTTGCCCAGATCATTTCGGAGTTCCACCTGTCCCAGACGACATGACGGCAAGTCATCACGCGTCGCGTGGAATCCGACAGTACATAAGCCGACACGGCTGGAAATTCATAAAGTTTGAACCCTTTCGCTTCACAAAGGTCTATCGCTTCTTTACAGGCAGCCGCTGCCCTTTCCCATTTTTTCGGATCTTCTTCTTTTTTAAATAAAGGCACACCACGATTGTCGATCATATCGGCAAAGTCAGGATTTCCGTTGAACAACGGGCTTGCTGCCATGACTAACAATTCTGCTTTGACAGACAAAGCGATGGTTTGGGTGATTCGTCCCAGATCAATGTTTCTGTCTAACACTTCAGGCATCAAATCCGGCATAGCTTCGTCAATCAATCCAACGATATAATCCACGCAATCGTCAAACGGTTCGCGATAAATGCGTACAGCCTCGGTACTTGCCGAAACCGGAAGATTTTCGCGAATCAGAGGGATAGGTCCATACATACGCAACAGATAATAATGGAAGTATGCTTTCAGAAACTTGACCTCCGCCTTCCATGTAGCTCTATCGCTGGGGATCAGATCAGGTCCCACCTTGTCGATATTTTCTAAAAAAATATTGCAATCGCGAATGCCGCGGAACAATCCTTTGCCGCTATTGAGTCCGTCCCAATAGTTCAGTAAGGGATTATCAGAATTTTGAAACCCCTGTTTAATATGAAATGCATTGAAATTTCCCGTAGATGCATAATAATTTGTCGGGTCTTCATGCGACCAGATATCATCGCCGCCCATAATAGCAGGGTCGCCTGCAGGTTGACCGATATTCGGCAAAAAAACATAACAGGTGAACCGGTATTTTTCAGCTCCTACTCTGTCGCGAAAAGCATAATCCACTGTCGCTATATTATCGGGGACAACATCTAAATAATCGCCGCATGAACATGTACACCCGATTACGAACAAATATAATAATATTTTCTTCATCTGAATAATTTTTAAAATGTAACTTGAACGCCAAAATTAACTACTCGCTGCACAGGATAACCCAGCCCGTTTCCGGCCATTTCAGGATCCCATAATTTGAATTTGCTGAATGTCAACAGGTTTGTTCCGTTGGCATAAAGGCGCAAACTCGCCATGTTGATGCGTTGGGTGATGCGCTTGGGAACGGTATAACCGATTTCCGCCGATTTCAGGCGCATGAATGAACCGTCGCGCATGAACCACGTGCTTTTTTCCGCATAGTTATTACTGACCATCTTGTCGGAAAAACGGGGGAACAGCGCGTAAATATTCTTGTTGGTTTCATCCCAGTGACTGTCGGCGTATGCCTTCAACAACTGATTCTGCGATCTTACGGTTGTGTTGCCGTCCGTATCGATAAACGGAACCGTTGATGGATTGTCTGAAGAAATTGCCGTATTGATCCAAAACGATTCCTGCGCCAAACCTTGGAAAAAGAACGAAGCATCGAATGAGCGATAGCCTGCCGAAAGCCCGAAACCGTAGATAATTTGCGGCTCGGTTGGAAAACCGATAGGCACGCGGTCTAATGACGTAATCTTATCATCGCCGTTGATGTCGCGGTATTTGATATCGCCGCCCGCATATTTGTCCGTTCCTATATTCTGTACAGGAGAATTAGCCACTTCATTGTCGTCAACAAAGAGACGTTCGGCAATATATCCCCACTGCTGCGATACCGGTTGACCGATTTTCGACAGCCAAGGCGTCAAAGTATTATCTACTTCCTCATATTCGGTATATTCCGTAGTGGCATAAGTGAAATTAGCCCGTCCTGTTACCCAGAGGTCTTTCGATACGTTATGCTGATAATCAATGGAGAGGTCTATGCCGCTTCCCTTGGCTTTTCCCAGATTTGCCTGCGGGGTTACCGTCAGACCCATCGTACCGGGCACATTGCTTCGATCCAGCAAAATACCGCTTCGGCGCTCGGTATAATAATCGGCAATGAGTTCAATCTTATTGAATAGACCCAACTCTATCCCCAGGTTCATTTTACGCGCCGTTTCCCATGTAATCCGGTCATTTTCATAGCGGGAAATCGATACCCCGTTTCTTCTGTACAAAAAGTCGTAGCCAAAACTATAAGATCTGCCCGTATCGTTCATATTCACGTTGGATAAATAGAAAAAGCGGTCGTTCTTATCCCCGATGGCATCATTTCCAACCAAACCGTAAGTCCCTTTCAGTTTCAGTTTTGATATGGTCTTTTTGAGGCTTTCATTCCAGAAACTTTCATTGGAAACAATCCATCCCAAACCAAATGAAGGGAAAAATCCGTACCGGTAGCGTTTGGCAAAACGTTCGGACCCATTGTACCCGAAATTAAATTCCGAAAAATAGGTGTCCTTGTAGGCATAAGTAGCTCTGCCGGAGACGCCCTGGTTCCTTGCCGGCAACGACAGTTGCAGACTTCCGGCATTGGCTTCCAGCGTGTTGCGCCGTGTAAAAACCAACAATCCGCTCACCGCATGTTTTTCGGCAAAAGTCCGATCGTAATTGACGGCTAATTCTATGTAGGTCATTGTTGTGATTTGTTTATCTCCTTCCGAATAATTGAGATAATCGGTTCCGGTTTCAGGATTCAAATTTTGCAAAGCATAAGTATCCGTATATTTGTCGTAACCTCCTACGCTATAATAAAAAGGATTGTAAGCGCGGGTAACATCGAAATACGAATAACGGTTTGTTGTAAATAATCCACGCGCCACCAATCCTTTGGTAAGAAAATCCAATTTTTGTTTAGCTTCGAACTGCGCCATCATCAGCGATTTGGTATAATCCTTGTAGCCTTTGACCATATCTGCATACGGATTGATGAAATCATACGTAGCTCCATCGTTTCCGAAAAGGATGTGCTTGGTATATTGATTGGCGGCATCGGGTGCATAGTAGGGAGGAAAACGAACGGGATCGGAGCGCATCACTTTCTGATAGAGAGCAGATCCTCCATCAATCGGTCCCTGATAGTCGTCGAATGTGCCATGTAACCGGACAACTGCTTCCGTAGTTTTGGTTACATTGATGTTTACGTTGGACCGTAAAAGATAACGCTTCAAATCGATGTTATTGTTGAAATTGTTCATTTTATCCACTTTCAATATTCCGTTATCCTGATTATAGGTAGCCGCAACATAATAACGGGCTACTTTTCCACCTCCGCTCACATTGAAATTAGCGCGGTAGTTGAAGGTGGTTTCCTTGAAAAGCATGTTGTACCAGTCGTTGGCTGGATAGATGTACCGGTTTCTGTTCGGATTCGCGGTTTGTTCTATTTTGACCGGTGAATAAGGCACTCGGCCCAACTTGTCGCGCGTCAGCACGGCCTCATTCATCATTTGCATGTAAGTAATCGGGTCGGCGAGTTCAACCATTTGGGTGGGTTGCGACATGGAACTTTCTACCCGTATAGAAATGGTAGCGTTTCCTTCGCGTCCTTCCTTCGTCGTTATCAGTATCACCCCGTTGGCTCCGCGAGCGCCGTACAATGCAGTCGCCGTTGCATCTTTCATGATGGAAAAACTCGCAATATCATCCGGCTGCATACGCGCCAGATCGGTCGAAGACATTTCCACGCCATCGATCAATATCAACGGACCGCTGGCATAAGTCAATGAAGTAACCCCCCGCACAAAGAAACTGGCATCGTCCTGACCCGGTTCGCCGCTACGCTGATACGAAACCAATCCTGCAATACGACCGGCTAAGGCGGTGGAAAGATTACTGCTTGGCACTTTCAAATCCTTGATGTTAACCGTGGAAATAGAGCCGACGACGCTTTCCTTCTTCTGTTTACCGAAGGCCACAACCGTTACTTCATCCAATTCATTGGTTTTAGGACTAAGTTGTATGTCGAACTTTCGCTGATTCCCAACCACAATGGATTGAGGCTTATATCCCAAATATGAAACTTCAAGCACATCCGTCGTCATTACACTGATGGAAAATGAGCCATCCGTGTCGGTGGTTACTCCTCGGGGAGTTCCCTTGACAGCGATGCTGACTCCCGGTACTGGCTGTTCTGTTTCATCGATAACTGTACCTGTAACAGTAACATTGTTTTGTGCAAACAACGAAAATGCACAAAAAAGCAACACACTGACCATCGATACTGTTCGAAAAAAATTTTTAATAAATAATTGATTTTTGTTCATAAGTGTTGATAAACTTTATAGAATTAGTAATGTGTTATAATTAATTTATACGACCGTTTAAAATAGCTAAGATGATAAGAAATCAAATCTCGATATAATAATATTAATAAAAGTTAAATATTTGGCTTTTATTAATTTTTTTACTTTATATTTGTTTTATTTTAAAATAAATTGTAATTTTGAAGCGTTTTTTATAATTGAAACGGGTTATTATTATACATGAAAATATTCGATTTTTAAATATAAAATGGCTAAATTAAACGGTGGTTAAAAACCAACAAAGTTGCTTCTTATTTTCCTCCATACAGCCACCGCCAACAGTTTTATATTTCAATAAGGTAATAAGGTTGGGGTTGTTGGGGTGTTATTCGTTTCTACTAAGGGTGTTTTGTTTGAAAATAAGGTATAAATAATGTTATAAGAAATGTTTTCAATCTCATCAAATTGTATTCCGTTAGGAATACATCGCTCGGTAGCAATAGCCATACCTCCTCTTCTTTGCATCCTGTTAAGGATGCATCCCAATACGGATGCAGCTTTGCAAACCTCTTATATAACTAAATTTCAATCTAATAATTTGAATATAAGAATCTTGCATTTTAGTTATTTTTATGGGAATGTATCGTTTCCGATACTTTGGGACTCATTTCCACCTTATTTATTTTAACAAAACGCCCTTAGTAGCATGGAATTAACACATATATCCCCCAACCTTATTCCCTTATTTTCTTTCATCAGACAAGGGGGGATTGCGGGTATCCGCTGCGGTTCCCCCCGCAATGACGCCGCTTTGGGCGGTTGGATTGGTAAACCGAATAATCAAAAAGCAATGGAATGTATAAAAAATATCTCATTTTATAATAATTAACTGAGAGTTACTTTCTTTTTGATTTTTGAATTTTTTACATAAAATACCGTAAAATATCGTATTTTATCGTAAAATCGCATATTATAATCATTTGATATTCACACTTTTAAAAGACCTTGTTCGTACCTCCTTCGTACCATCCTTATACCATGTTCGGTATTCGTTCGATATTTGTTCTATCCGGATTTGCATTATTTTTGCTAAAAAATTGGGCTTTCCCCGATTGACATTTTGATATTTTTATCTATCTTCCGCTTATCTTCCCCTATTGGCAAATCTGTTATTTTCGTTTAAAATAATTCATAATTCATAATTATTTTATTACCTTTGTCAGCAAGATTAATTGATTATTGTAGATTCATGAAGATAAGTATATCTCAAACAATGTTTTATATATCTATTCTGTGTATGGCGACTTTATTTCTTGCGCCGGTAAATGCACAAAATAATCTGGCTGAAAATTATTTGAAGCAAGCGGGAGATTATGCCGCTATATACAACGGAAGAATGGAATCGCCTTACAGTTCTCTGCTATATGATAATTTGCCTTATTATATAAATTCCGATTTTACGGACGCAACTCTCGTTTATAGAAATACATATTATCCCAACCAAAAAGCGCGTTTAGATTTATTTAAGGATCAATTGATTTTACTGCCTCCCGAAAAGCGATTCGGCGTCATTCTTTACTCACCTGACGTAACAAAAGTAACTGTGTATAATAAAACTTTTATATGGTTGACTCCTTCGAAAGAAAGCGGACTGAAAACAGGATATTATATACAGTTATTAGATCATGGAAACATGCAGTTGCTTTGTAGAATGGAATTTATGCTTCAACAGCCGCAAGTAAACCAAATGCAACCGAATCAACAAAAGCTGACAAGCAACTTTATTCAAAAAACGCAATACTATCTATTTTATGATAATCGATACTATAAGGTGAAGAACAATGGTTCTTTTTCCAAATTGTTTCCGCGTTACAAAAAACAAATCAATAAATTCTCTAAGGATCATTCTTTGGATTTCAAAAAGGATGCCGATGTGAGCTTAACGGCTTTAGCCGGCTATTGTTACGAATTATTAACTTCAACAAACAAATAATGAAACGGACGGCGCTGCTATATTGTTTTATTTTGCTCTGCGGCTTCTTCTCAGAAATAAGCGCTCAACAGACCGCTGCTATACCCAAAGACAGCA
>JGI20166J26741_11794140_pt1 | contig 10213 bp, 9 predicted proteins | sample TergutCu122P5_FD_26741 | JGI IMG/M metagenome (IMG submission 26741) | reverse complement strand
CAGGCAGCAACCACTGTATAATACTCGAGCTCCTGATGATGGGCATAGTGGTGCCCGAAACATGTTGAGCAAGCAATAAGATCTGCAATAAAAACCTCTGGTGCATCTAGTTGGTATTTTATTTCCACATACAAACTCAAGAGGTCACATCAATCTTTCCACATGCTTTTTCTCCATAATTACTGAATGAATAAAATCTTGTATCATAAGTTTATGGTAAATGTTATCAGGCATGTTTAATTTTGGTTTATATCAGCTCAACATAACCAATATTGTCCTTAAAGCCCAAACTCAACTTCACTGATTTACTCAAAAAATGATTAACCAAACAAATAATTTGTAAATTTCAAATTTCAAGTACAGGAAGTTTGAATGGACATTGTTTGGACAATTTGTTTACTTAAAAATGGAGGACATCTTTCTCCTGTAGATTAGAACATAACACTGCTGCTGACTGCGGAGGTCACACAGTTTAGTCATTTAATATATGGAATATCACAGTTTCAAAACAGAATTCAAAATTCACGGGCAGAATATGGAGCCAAAATTATGAACTACTGACATAAAGAAGACAACGAACACACAAAACACATACGCGATATGAAAATATGCTCATAAAGTCTTGAATTTGCTCTTTAAATGAGGATCTGAAGTAATGCTGACTTAACAAGAACTCTTGATACAGCAGATCACTTACCACATGCAATTTGTGATGCCCATACTTTCAATTCATAGTTGGGATTTACTCGATCAGGGAACTCTAAGAGGTAAGCCAACATCGAACCCAGAGGAACCAGCTCCTGAACCTAGAAAATTGCAGACTAAAATAGCATCGACATTAAAAATAAGGTAGGTCTACAGTTTGGTTACAAAGTTGTGTTACAGAAATGATGTACATATATTAGCGATTTTATAACGTATCATTTTGCTTACAGAAACACAATGTTGAGGAAGCCAGTCGTGCTTCTTGGAACAGGAAAAAGTGTCAAACCTACAGCAATGCGCCCAACAGACGGAAATAAGCTCTGCCCAAGTTGTGTTTCTTTAGTGAAATTGAGACAATGAAAAAAGTAAAGGTAAAGATCATCCTGTAACAGGCCGAGGTGGCCCAAGGGGTTCCGGGTAGATTACGACCCCGGATTTTCTTGACGTTTGGCACTACAAGGGTGGTAGGTCATCAGCAATACCCACTGGCTGCCTTTACCCCAGGAGAAATCCCTGGTACTCACTTTCAGAGGCTGAGTCGACCTCAGGGCACATGATTTTGTTGGGGGGAGCCACAGAAAAAATCCCCAGTGACACCACCGGGAATCGATCCCGGGACCATCCGACTACTAGCGCAGTGCACCACTACGTTACCCCATGCCCCCAATGAAAAAAGTATACATGTCAATTTCACATTACATCATATCAAATTATTCAAAAGCTGCGTAGCTTTCATATGTGTAGTGATACAGAAAATTTTAAAGCCCTACTTCAATCCTCTCAGGATCAATTCATGGACAACTGAGTTTACCAGCATGTCTACACAGCCAACCTGAAATACACCACTTCCAGTTGTTTTTTTCTTCTTTTTATTTTAGTACACACCACAGTCAATACACTGGGGTTTGGGATGGCATAGTGGTTAAGGCACTGCGCCACTAGTAGGCAGGTCCTGGGATTGATTCCCGGCGGTGTCACTGGATTTTTCAGTGACATATTTCCTTCCAACCATATCGTGACCCTGGGGGTTGACTCAGCCCCTAGTGAAAATGAATACCAGGAACATTTCCTTGGGGTAAAGGCGGTCGGTGTGTGAGGCTGACAACCTCACCACCTTCATTTGCCGAATGTCATGAAATCTGGGAGCCTAAACCTCCTGGAACCCTCTGGGCCACACAGGGCCTGTTACGGCACTCCTTTACCTTTTTTACAGTCAATACACTCATCTTTGAATGTGTGAAAGTTAAAACTCATTCAATGAATGTAAAATGAAAAAACATTAAACCCTTCTGTCTGGCAAAACTGTCAACATAGTAAGAGAAACAGTAAATGCTGAAATATTGATCAAAATGATGCAGTCGCAGAGACATGTCAGTACTTAAATAAGGTGGAAAGCAAATGGTTAAACGGCACATTACAATTTCAATATGATCAATGGTCAGGAAATTACATACTGTGTATCCATTCTTCCCAGGACACAGTTCATTGTCCAATTACACACTATGCAACCAATGCACTAGGAGAACCATCTATTCTTTTAAGTATAACCAACAAGATGCAATATTATACAATATTCTTTATTGCTGTCAGTGCTCTACATGTTTCAGGCGGTTTCTCCCCTCATCATCAGGAGCTCAAAACTGTACACACAGCATCTGGTATATGTCAAGCTTGCTTGCTGCTACTGCTAGCGGTAGCAGCAAGCAAGCTTGACATACACCAGATGCTGTGTGTACAGTTTTGAGCTCCCGATGATGAGGGGAGAAACCGCCTGAAACATGTGTAGAGCATTGACAGCAATAAAGAATATTGTATAACGTTGCATCTTGTTGGTTATACTTAAAAAGAATCCATTAATAATGCACAGTCCCATGAACATCAAATTTAGGAAAATCATCACTAAATACACTTCAAAACAAAGCTGTAGACCAGAAACAGGCCACACTCCACACATGGCACACCCTCCCTCCCAAGGGAACATGGGTTTGATGTTCTCACAGTTGCATTATTAAAGACTTGATTCTTCTGGGATGTAATAATGTGTCACTGGGTAAGTTGTTCCCAATGCTTCAAAGGATTATTGTGCCTTCACTTTCCAGTGTCAGCCAGTCAACCACACACCCAAAGGTACAGCATTACACCCCAGATGACTCAGATCCTAGGGGAACTTCCTTGATATGAAGATTTACCATAAGCAAAGGAGGTCCTTTTGATACTCCAATAAGCTTCACTATACAATGATGATTCAGGCCTATCATTACTTTCGCCTCCCGAAGAAACTCATCGCGGTTAGCTGCTACATGTTCCTGATGTAGAGTCTTGATAGCTACGTCAATCTGTAACGAGAAACCTTCAGTTATGCAAATCATCCAACAAGAAACCTTCAGTTATACAACTCATCCGACAACAGCAACTACCTACCTACCTACCTACCTACCTCAATAACAAACTAACTAAACTCACTAACTTAACTAGACTGAACTAACTAACTAATTCACTCTCTCACTCACTCACTCAAATCTGCAACATATTTTGGTACCAGTGTACCATCTTCAGGAAGAACAATACCAGTTTTTAAAAACCAACTGCCAATGATAAGCTGTTATTTACAAGGGTATTCAGTCTGTGGTAGCTTCAAAGTTGATGTTGGTTAAATGTCAAAAGTACAACTTGTACAGGTCTTTAAAAACTTAGTTAAAATATGACTAAAACATTTCTTACAAAATGAAATATGATATACACAAAGAAAAATTATTGTTATTGTGTTTGGTAGTGGAAAAATGCCATTAACATTTATATAAAATTAACACCGTGCATTTGGTTGGTGAGATAAAATGAGTACAGTGATCTAAAAAATGCACAGAATGGACAACTCTGAAACTAACTAAATAAGCAAACTGACTGACAGCATCAAATAAGAGTCCTTGATATATTGGTAGTTTTCCAGCTAGTGGGGAATTCCATATATTTTAAAAAACCTGGAGGATCAATACTAAGCTCAGAATATCCCACCACTTGCTCCTACACTGAACCACACAAATACACTCCTCGTTATTCCATTCTATTTATTTAATATCCATTTTAATAATACTCCGTCTATGCCTAGAACTTTCAAGTGGTCTCTTTCGGTCAGATTTTGTCATCAAAATCCTATATACATTTTTCTTCTCCTCCTACTCGCCCCACCCATCTCATCCTAATTGATTTGATCACCTGGAATAATATTTGGTAAAAATTAAAAATGATAAAAATTTCTGTTACATAATTTTCTCCAGTCTCCTGTTATGTCCTCCCTCTTCAGTCCAAGTATCTTCCTCAGTACCTTATTATCAAACACTTTCAGCCTATGTTCTTCACCCACTATCAGAGATAAAGTTACACAAGCATCTAAAACAACAAGTAGGGTTACAATTCTGAGTATTTTAATCTTTGCACTCTTACAGAGAAAACAGGAAGACAAAAGATTCTGGACCAAATAGGAGCAGCATTCCCTGAACTGAACTTGCTCTTAATTTCTTAACTAACGCAATTTTGATTTGTTGGTTCTTATTCTTCTTCTTCAATCGGCGCTGCAACCCTTGTGAGTTTTGGCCTGCTCAACTATCATTGAGTATTCTCAGTAGGAAGGTTTTTACGGAGTGCCATTGCCAGTGGCACGTCAAACCCCCCAACCTGGAGGACCAATGATTAGAACGTTCCAACTCCCACCACCAGGCGTCCCCCACACCTGAAACGACGCGAGCGAACCCCAGCAGCAGAAGGTGGAACTACGGGCAAGAAGGGGCCGAGAATTTTGCCGAAAGTGGTGACTTCCATGTCACTTTTGGGTTCTTTTACATGCCATAAATTTACGACATGGCTTTACTTCCCCTCCGAAGGAAGGCAAGCTGAGAATTTTTTCGCCTGAAAAATCTGACGGCTTCGGCCAGGTTTGAACCCGTGAACTTGGGTACCAGAGGTCAGCACACTTACCTCTAGACCACCGAAGACGCTTTTGATTTGTTAGTGTCTTTTCCAAATATATGAACGTGCCACATTTGGCCATCTTTATGTTGTGATTTTGTCCTAGGTGTCATTCACAAGACATGAATATGTACTTAGTTTTCCTAGTATTTGCTTCTAGAACAACCTCCTTACTGGTGACTAATAACAATTCTGTATCTTTTTACAGTATGCAAGTTTTGCCCCCAAAATTACCATCAGCAGCAAAGACCAGAAGCTGCCGTGCCCATTCCCTTTCAATCCGTCGTGGCTCGTTTGAACCTTCCTGCTGTAAGATTCTTATCAATTTTTCTCTCATTTAGTTGTTATAATGTGGGTATAACTACGATGGCAAAAGCAGCCAGCTGAACCTGCTGGTTCTCCTTACATTTAACCTCTTATTACTTCCAAGAGTTTCATCCCACAAAATTCAACTATCTGTCTTGCTTGTAAACGATCGCGATTATGGAAACGAGATATGAGCCGTTACCACTTTGCCATCAGGATTCTGGTATGTTCCTTTGTAGACAGACCCAAATTCTCCTTCCCCAAGCACCGTGCCCAAAGAAAGGCTATCACGTGGTAAAAATTCTGAAATGATAAAAGCAAACAATGAACTATTTAAATACATAATTTATTGCCTTTTATAATTTATTAACTAATCCCTCCTTGCTTAATTCACTTCATGACATGTTCTGAGTTTTATACAGTGTTCACACAGTGCCAGACTGGACCAAGAATTAACTTGTAACCATGCAAATAGGGGGCCTGGGGTAGCGTAGTGGTTAAGGCACTGTGCTACTAGTCGGACGGTCCCGGGATTGATTCCTGGTGGTGTCACTGGGGATTTTTTCCATGACTCCCACTGATGGAACCATGTGCCCTGGGGTTGACTCAGCCTCTGAAAATGAGTACCAGGGATTTCTCCTGGGATAAAGGTGGCTGGTGCGTATGGCTGACAACCTACCACCCTTGTAGCGCCAAACATCAAGAAAATCCAGGGCCTTAAACTACCCTGAACCCCTTGGGCCACCTCGGCCTGTTGTGGGATGACCTTTACCTTTAACCACGTAAATGGAAGTCCAGTATCACACTGCATGCATGCCAGCACTGAGACAGTATGCCATTTAGGTGCAGCAGCAGTAAAATTAGTAAGGATAAACTGTTCATCTACATACAGAACGTTGTGCAGTGCTGAATAACCTCCCTTAAGTCACTATTTCCAGTGCAGCTCATAAGTCAAAATCACAAAGGACTATATATCAAAATTACCTCAATATAAGATGAGAATCTTGTCCTAATTCATCATTTCTAAGATATGAAGTTAAGTTCAACACGTTCTGTGTTGATATATTACTGAATACTGAAGACTGTGACATGTCATCTCATATTCAGGTAAATTTGGTATATTAACATTACCACCTATGTGAACCACATTCCTCCACATTTACACCTTACATACTTACCTACTCCATGGAGCAGAGTCCTTCTTGAGAAGCTAAGCGGTTCTCAGTTTGTCAAGAAATTCCCCCGCAATTTATGGAACCCGAAGGTTCAATACAGCATTCAGAAGAGCCCGCCACCTGTCCCTATCCTGAGCAAGCTTGATCCAGTCCATGTTCCCACATCCCACTTCCTGAAGATCCATCTTAACATTATCCTCCCATCTACACTTGGGTCTCCCAAATGGTCTCTTTCCCTCAGGTTTCCCCACAAAAACCCTGTATACATCTTTCCTCTCCCCCATACGTGCTACATGCACTGCCCATCTCATTCTTCTCAATTTGATCACCCGAATAATATTTGTTGAGGAGTACAGACGGCATAGACTGGATTGATCTGGCTCAGGATAGGGACAGGTGGCGAGCACTTGTGAATGTGGTAATGAACCTTCGGTTCCATAAAATGCAGGGAATTTGACTGGCTGAGGAACTGTTAGCTTCTCAAGAAGGACTGTGCTGCATGCAGTGAGTGAGTGAGCGAGTGAGCGAGTTAGTGAGTGAGCGAGTGAGTGAGTGAGTGAGTGAGTGAGTAAGTGAGTGAGTAAATAAGTAAGTACGTAAGTAAGTAAGTAATTAAGTAGGGTTGTTCCCAAATATGTGAACTGTTCCACCTTTTCAAAGGAACTATTATCAATCTTTGTTCTGCTGGTCATCCTGCATTCTGATCTTGAGACATGACCATGTACTTAGTTTCATCATCATATACTTCTAGTCTAACCTCTGTAATAGCAACTACCAAAGCTTTTTGTGTTTTTCTTTATACTATGTATGTTTCCGCCCAACATATTAACATCAGCATAAATTAGAAGCTGATGTGTACCATTTAATTTCAAGCCATCCTACTTTACCTGAACCCTCCTAATGGCATACTCTAAAGCAAAGTTTAAAAGCAATGACGATAAAGCATCTCCTTGTTTGTACCAAATCTCATGTCCCTTTTTTAGAGCTAAGGTTGTGACAAAGGAGAAGTCCAGGCCCGAGGCAAATGTATGCATTTTGTAATAAGGCCAGTTTTTAGTGTGAATTGTCAGCACCTTGCCCAACCCCCAAGCTGGAAGCCCACCCATTGCCGGCTGTCTGCAAGAGCTTATTCAATATATGTGCAGCTACCCTCCATACTGGAGGCTGTTCCTCCATCTGCAATCTGAGGACGCACCATGCCGTGGTGACAAGGACCCACTTATCAAAGCTATATTTACAGCTCTGAATTAATAATATGAATAATAAGTAGACAGGATAACTCAGTCAGTTTACTAGCTAAGCTACAAACTAAAAATGCATATAGTGGATAAGATGACATTCACCATTCACTTCCACCCACAGCTAAGCTTAAGAATGTGTCAAGCCATGCCTCCAGTTCCCAGATGTCCATATGAGATGGTGCTTAATTAGGTGAAGGGGGTTCACTTCCACTTCAAGGTGATGTCACTCTGCCTAAGCAACACACCGTGGGAAAAAAAAATTCTGAAGGAACTAAGGTAAAGTTCGATACATTTTTAATCTCGGGTTAATATTTACCTCCAGGGAAACAGCTGTCCGTATTGACTCGTTGTCTAAGCGCTGCATATGGAATCCTACGATGGTGGATGCAATCAAGAAATAAATGCCTTGAATGTTATCTCACACCACCATCAAATAACTACAAGGTTAGAAAATTCTGCCCTTACAGGAAATCAAACTCCTATAATCCAGTTGCTTCATTAACCAAACTATTGTGAATTTTATATTTTGTTGACCGTGCATCTTGTTATGATGCTTGGTAAATGACCAACTTGACACACAATTCTTTTCTGTGTATTTACTTCAACTCTCTACACGTTTCGAGCAACCCCGTGCTCATCATCAGGAGAATCAACTGTATCAGTACAACCTCTGGTATATGTCACTCTGTGTCGGTGATCATTTCGTGTGCAGGTCCGTGAGGACCTGCACACGAAATGATCACCGACATAGAGTGACATATACCAGAGGTTGTACTGATACAGTTGATTCTCCTGATGATGAGCACGGGGTTGCTCGAAACGTGTAGAGAATTGAAGTAAATACACAGAAAAGAATTGTGCATCAATTTGGTCATTTACCAAGAATCTGAACTATTCTGGTTGCACAATACTATTAACTTCACTTCTTGATCAAACTAAGAATGGATATAATAAAAGACAAAGTGTCACAAGGCATCATGTAGCCAAGATGGCATTCTCAGATTTTAAACGAATGCCATAACGACTAGCCGTCATTAACTGTACATTCATCATTACTAACCATTATGTTTTGGTTCCTGTTTTTTAGGAACTGGTATAACACTCTCCACATTATGGTTTCTGTCAACTGAACCTGACACAGGTGTTGGTACAGGTTGTGCAGATAAGCTGACGGTATTACTGTTACTGCTGTTAGCAGTCAGTGAACCACGACGACTGTGAACAGGTGATGCCCCTGCACTTGATGATGGTGACACTCCATGATTTCTGTTGGGTGAGCGTTTCAGTGGCTTTCGATTAGGTAATGTGGCTGACAGCTGAAATGAGGAAGATATATGTGACTGTGACTGCATGTGTACTTTGTATACTGAAAAGTCTGTCTGAAAATGAAATGAATTGTGCTAACTCGTTATGTGTAATATATGTTCAATGGCAAGAATACCTGTATTATTAGTACATAGTAATATTTTTAAAGGTAATATTGTTCTTGAAAATACATTCACACACAAACACACACACACTTAATGTTCCCTGGACCATGCATCATGATATTAACTTTCAGGCGATTACCAACTTAATGCACAAGTATCTTTATTCATATAATGTTACAATCCTCTACATGTTTCGAGCATTATTACACTCATCTTCAGGAGGTTCAATTGTATATGTATGGCATCTGGTACCGTCACTCTCTGTGAGCGGCCGTACGTTACACCGGTTAAGAGAGAACTTTCTTAACCAGTGTAACGTATGGTCGCTCACAGACAGTGACGGTACCAGATGCTGTACATACACAAATGAACCTCCTGAAGATGAGCACAATAATGCTTGAAACATGTAGGGGATTGTAATATTACATGAATAAAGATATTTGAGCATTAAGTTGGTAATTGCCTCAAAGTTAACACACACACACACACGTTACCTTTTAAATTCAAAATAATGTAAGATACAAAATATGAACTCCAAAATTATGCAGTTCCCTATCATTCTTTATTCTTTCATGTGGTTCTGTGTTAGCTGTGTTCACTGCGTACCGTTTAAATCCACCTTATTTTACTGTTCTCAGATTTCTCATTCTTCTAGCATTATTTCCATTTCACATAGGTAAATGAAAGAAACATCTCTAACTCTCAAATCTTGCCATAATCATTCATTTCAAATTTCTCGGCAGCTCTTCTTTGTACTTTCAGCACACAGCTGAACCATCTCCTTCAGCATCATCCCACATACATTTCATTCAAAGTTTAATTCCAACACTATTTTCATTTCCCTCTTACATCTGCCGTTTTTTCACAACCAAGCCATTGCAGTCATTTCACTTATAACTCCTTCAACAAATTTTTGATTCAAATTTATTCTCCAAAAATGTAACTGTTTTCCCTTATCACTTCTTAGAAAAGTTCATATTCACTGCTCGAAATCTGCCTCGTCAGAACAGTTAATTTACGTAACCACTACACCCATGTTTTAGTACGTTAAAGTTTGGCAGGTGACAATTTTACCACATTCTGATACCTCAGGCATGATAGTGAGTAAAATAAAACAGTTTTAGGGTCACGGCAGCTACATTATACACCAAGATTCATGCTATAGCACAGCTGCAATACATTACAAGTTAGAACATAATCTGAGGCATAAGTCTGCATTTCGTTAATACCACACAGTGTTAAGTTGCTGCCACTAGCAGTGGAGTGGAGTGTTTAAACATAAATATATGATTAGATTTTAAACATAAATATATGATTAGATTTTAAACAAATTAGAACACAATTAAAATAATATAATTACATATATACAGTAATTTAAAAAACTGCGAGGTGT
>JGI20166J26741_11794029_pt1 | contig 10214 bp, 7 predicted proteins | sample TergutCu122P5_FD_26741 | JGI IMG/M metagenome (IMG submission 26741) | reverse complement strand
GAGTAGATTTAACACGTCAGTTTATGAGGTTTGCTACTACTACCACCACCACCACCACCACCACCATCACCACCACCACCACCACTGCCCCTTCACCACCACCACCCCCGCCGCCACCGCCACTGCCGCCACCCATCCATATTTGAAATAGCCTGTCGCAATTCATGTGACATAATTTTTAAACCCTGCATGAATATTGTACATGCATTGAAGCACATTAGTTTTAATTGTTATTTCAGTGACTTTGCAATTATCACTCTAAATTACTTTTCATTTTCTGGTATATTTCTTACATCATTGTCTTATCTTGTTTCCATTCTTTAAGATGTATACGTGTATTTTCTCCAAAACAGAGAAGCTATGCAAGTTGCCTCATGTGACAATGATTCTAAATTCTCGTGCATTCTGGAGGTGCCCAGTTCAAAACTCAGTTAAAATATCAGTTATTCTGATGGAGATTTTTGTAGTTTTCCTCAGTCACTCAAAACAAATGCCATCATATTGTCTCAAATTGGTCCACACCCACTTCCTTTCACATGTTGTGCAGTGTGTTATTCACTGTTGTCCTACCATTCAGTGCTGTAGTCTGAACTGCTGACAGCATTGTTAGATAAACATTAAATATACAAATACATTAAACAAATAGAAACTAAAAATTGTGTATGCCAGGAGTTTACTATAGTATAGTGCAGATACATGTCTAGGCTTAATCAGTTTATTGTGCTGGCTACTACTGTATGTATGTAATACTGTTCGTTATCCAAGGTATTAACTTGTTTTGGATTAGTAGAATGTACATAAATTCAATTCAGTTCATCACAAGATTTAGATATTATCTTTCTTGTGTGTATGTGATATTCATTAAAAAATGTTTGTATAACAGTTATAAATTCTAGTTCATATTACATGCCAATAATTCATATGAGTCAATTTTTATAAATTCTGTGAAGGTCAGGTTGAGTTTCATAATTCATGATGGTTATATTGCACCTGTATGAACTGAAGGTAAATTTACACAGCAACTCTTAGTGTAGATCCATAATAACAAATTTAATAAAAATCTGAATAATTGGTTCAGAGGTAAAAAGATGAATTGTTAAAGATGATTTTCATTTGTTTTCAAACATATTGCATGGAGCACCTAATCACGTTTCAGAGCCGTTTACAAAGATGCAGATGTGTATTTGCTTGATGACCCGCTGTCTGCTGTGGATGCACAAGTAGGGCAACATTTGTTTGATGAGTGTATATGTGGCCTCCTGCAGGGAAAGACAAGGTTATTGGTCACACACCAGCTGCAGTACTTGCATACAGCCGACAACATTGTCATACTTAACAAAGTAAGTGTATTAAACTGTATCGTAGATACCAGTAAATCATGAATGTATATTGACATTTAGTTTCAACCATATTAGGTAAGGATCTGCCATGTATGAATGAGAGCTTAATTTGATCTCTGCAATGAATTATATTTTGAAATATTATTCCCACTTAGCACTCTTGAAACCAAAACTTATAGAAACATCCCAAATCATTGCTCTATGTTTTACTCTCATCCTTGTGACAGTTATTCAGTGGCTTGTAGCATTGGTAAATAAAATTTCTATAACCCTAACACAAGATTACATTTACAATCTTACTAACCAGTCAGAGCTGAAAATTGATATAAGAATATCATTTAATCTTCTAACTTACATCATTTGTGCAATACAATCAAGAGCTTCAACACAACCATTGCCATTGGCTGTGATCTGACACAGTCATGGCACTTCTTAGTCCACACCAGTTTCCTCCAAACATCTGCCTTAACTTTGTAGAAATGGCCAAAAAATAAGAAATGGTAGTGAAGTTGCTAATACTGGTAAAAAGTGAGTATATAACAAACTGGACATCTCGAAATGCATTGATAGAAGAAAAACACAGGGTGAAATTGCTCAGCACATGTTTTCAGTAGAATTTTAAACATACTTATGAGCTTATCTCTGTTTATATTGCAGGGAGCAGTGGAAACTGTAGGTACATTTATCCATCTGCAGGGCTCTGGACAACTTGACTGTGCCAGACAGCTTGACTTAGAATTGGTGGAGGGCAAGGAAGAAAACTTAAACATGATGAGTGTAAGCCTGCCTCTCCACTGTAATGCACAGCATTCTGTAAATAAGTGGCAACGTCAGGATTCAGAATCATCTCAAGTGGTAAGATGGTTAGCTGTAGCCATTAAGACATTCCCATTGTGAAGGGATGACAGTAAGTCATTTATCTGATGGGTCATAATGAAGAATTTTTTGTGAGTGAAAAACACAAGAGATGATATTCATGATGATGACAGTATGTTTGCAGTTTCTGATTAATATGAGTGTGGGGCAAGGCATGTAAGCAGGTGAGAGAGGAGTGTCACATGACGTGTCATGCCTGGGATTCCCCGTTTTGTGGGGGATTTTGCCTCCACAGGTATGCTACTTTTGGTGTGTTTTACAACACTGGTGATAATGTATTGGGTGTTAGCATGCCCTGACATTTTTCATGATGGAAGCAAGTCCATTCACCATGGATAACTGTCTTGTTGTTGGCAGGTGTGTTCATAAGAAACAACAAAGTGGCCAAATATATTAAAACATTAGACCAAAGTCTGCCCTGTCTTAATAAAGTAGACCCATCTGAGACTAACATATGTAATTTGGAGAAGAAAATGTTTCTTACTGGTGCTGTGTTAGATGTGAAACAAAGTGGTAGCTCACAGAAATATGCAGATGTTAGTGCTTGTTTGGTTAAATCATGTCTTTAAACTTGGAGAAAGTCCACAATGAAATTACTTGCAGGCTGTCTGATTCCAAATACCTGCAACTTCTTCAAAGAAGATAAAGTTTGTTTACCCTATGTGTTGGCATTTTGAGACTCTGCTGAGATATCCTGCACATATCATTGAAAATAACCTTACAGTGGGATGCCAAAGTTTGGAAGGTATGAAAGAAACATGCACATGTCTGCTGCTACACATCCATGTCATTGACACTGATTTCATAAAATGTGGGCCAGTGCTTACAGTAGCCTTCCTTATTGTTGTATGTCACATGAAGTTTCTTGAACTCTGAAAATCTGCAGATCATTTCTTTGCTGATATTTTTTGGAGGCCAAAGAACTAATTCCTCCAAATGAGCACTGACATCTGCACATTTCTTTGGTTTTTGGCATCATTGTGTGGCTGACACAGAACCAGCTAGGGATCTTCCTCAGTCACAGACAGGGCTGCATTATTGCAACACGAGACAGAGTTCACTCATATTTTGTCATGCATGTGGCCGCTTTGTCCTTCGTTGAGCTTACACGCTCAGAAGGGCTCCTTGATGGTGAATGGACTTCTGTCATGAGCAATGTCAGAACATGCTAAAGAAAGAAAAATTTCCAACAAAACTGTGAATCCCAACCACCCTTCTCTTCCCCTTCTTCCAAACATCTTGCTTCTCCCTCATATTAATCAGAGGTGTACATACCATAACTACTGTTTTATGAGTCCTTTATTATAAACCATCAGAGTGTGGGTGGCTGTCTGTGTCTGGTTTTATTTAGTCTAATTTTCTTTTTTATGGTTGATGAGATCATGTTCTTTGTGTGTTTTGCCTTAAACTGCAAGAAATAAATTCTGAATTGCTCTTTCCTTTACCAAATTCAAGTTCTAAAAATGAAAGAATATGACATGGCACTTCTTTTGATTTACCTCTGTAAGGGATGCTTTGTATATTAACTTCTATCATGTGAAAAATGGCATTTGAAATCCCCAGTACTGTAGGGCTGGTGGCCAGTGTTGAACATGGGGGGTTACAGTATTAGTACTAAAAATTTATGCATATGTGCTTCACACATTATGTGTGATTTAGCAACCAGTCATAGAAAGTACTACATAGCAGTGGAAAGGAAATTTGAGATACGGAAAGATTTTGTCATAAATCAGTTTTGCTAGTACTGCCATTAAGCCACTTGGTACTGATGGGTTACAGAGCTCGTGGACAGAATCAGAACCTCAGATGGTGGCTGAGATGCAGGCCAAAGGCAGTGTAAATTCCAAAGTGTACTGGGTGTATGTCTCTGCAGGAGGAAATTGTATTGTCACTCTCCTAGTGTTTGGTATGTGTATATTAGCACAGGTTGCCATCAGTGGAGGCGATTACTGGATGTCATACTGGTACGTATGCTAGGGCACTGCAGAGTATGGAGGGCGTTCAGAAAGTAATGCCTCCATGAAAGTATCTCATGCATTGTTTTGAAGGTAAAGCGGAACTCTTCCCAACTTTTGTTGTTCCTTGAGCTTCAGTTTGTTTTGGGGTATGGCTTGTTAGATGTAATGTTCTGCATTGTATTTGTTTCAAAATGGATGACTTTGGTGTTAAAGTGCATTAACCAGTGAGCAGTTATTGAATTTTGGTGCACAAAAATGAACTTCCATCAGCATTCACTGGCAATTATTGGAATTTAATGGTGAATATACTGTGAACATACATGCAGTGTGTCATCAGGTGAGAAAATCAACAGAGAGTGGCAGGAATTTGGACCTGAGTGACTAGCTGCTGTCTGGAAGGCCTGTCACCACAACTCATGATTTGAACAGGCAAAAGGTCGACAAGACTTTTTCATAAAAATCAACGAATTTCTCAGAGAGCCAAAGTAGAAAAGTTGCATATTGGTTCAGCTGGTGTCAGAGGAATTATTGTGGGTTTGGGTTAAAAACAGTGTGTGCTTCATGGGTACCATGCCAGCTTATGACTGAAATGAAGTGAATAAGACTGGAAGCATGTCAGTGACTACCCACTGGCTACAAAAGTTTGGGTACTTATTTTCTGAACAGCATTGTCACAGGTGGTGAGAGTTTGGTGCATCACTAGGACCCAGCAGTGAAAAGCCAGTCACTATCATCATCCTACTGCTCCCAGAAATTAAAAATTTAAGACTCAACCTTCTGCTGGAAAATGCATGCTCACCATTTTTTGAGGCTAGAGAGGCCTCATTCACCAGTAGTATGTGGGCAAAGGTACGAAACCAACTCCAGGACTTATGCGAAGACCCTAAAGAAGTTGAAACAGTCAGTCTCGTTGGGGGGGAAAAAAGTTGTTGTTTTTTCAATGTGATAACACAAGACCTCACAATAATGCTACCACTTCAGTGATGATAGAGGGGATTGGATTTGAAGTTGCTCCAAACCATCACTGCAGTCTGGATTTGGCACTGCCTGACTTCTGGTCGTGTGCAGGTCTCAAGACACATCTCACAGAATTTGTCTCATGTGTGATGAAAAAGTTAAAGTGGTTTTACAAACAGCTTGGAGAGTTTTATAACTGTGGGTTAGAAAAACTTATTCAGAGCTGGTGACGTATCAAACAAGAGGGAGACTACATGAAGTTATGAAGTGTAAAAACAAAGTACCCATTCTGAGCTATGTTTTATGTTTTGTTTCACTTTGATACTTTGTTTGAGAGTAAAGATACAAACATGGAGGCATTAGTTTCTGAACGCCCTTTTAACTGACTAAAAATTGAATATTGTGTTAAATTGTCATCAGCAGTATTATGGAGAAAGTTGCAGGTGTTGTGTTTGGTGTGTGCTGATGCCATTCTGACAGCATTTTGTGTCACGGTATTTGTGTTTTTGAATACATATTGCAGATATGGAAATATACTTGGGACATATGCTATGTATTAATGAAATTTTACAGAAATTAGTATTCTGCTTGCTTTTGTACCTCCATCTGTTACAACATTATTAAATTCATTGTTATGTTGTGTTCTTTTTTGTGTGTGTGTGTGCGCGCGCGCGCGCGCATGTGCGTGCGTGCATGTGCATGCGTGCATGTGCGCATGCTAACATGGACAGTTTTTTTTTTCATGTAAGTTTTCTTTATAATGCGTTAGGTCAACTGTAGAAGAAAAACGTTTGATTGTGTCTGAAGCCACCAGTAGTCAACTCTACAATATGACAGAACTGGTTATGAATGATACGACTGCATCTCAAAGTGACAACTTGGCCAACAGCACCACAAGAAACTTAACCCAATTTGGTTCGCTACCTAGCACAGAGACTTGTATATATGTGTATTCTGGTTTGGTGATTTCGATTGTGGTGCTTATCATATGCAGTGTAATGTGTTTCTTCATGATGTGCATGAGAGCATCAGTAAGTCTGCACAATGCAATGTTGTCTGGCGTCACACAAGCCACCATGTGGTTCTTCAATAACAATCCTTCAGGTAATTTTTACAATATAGGCAAGATGTAAATTTTAACATAAAAAATCTAGTAATGATGGGTTCTCATTCCATTTGGAAGCATAACCTTAATGTTTGACAAGTCACTGTATTGTTACATCTGTGAAAGCAGTGATAAATATTTGGGTTTTCTAAGAATAGGGAATTTTTTAATGGCTCAATAATTATTTCTTGATTAGCAGCTGCTCTGTACCAGGAATGGAGCATGTGACAGAGAGTGTTAGTGGACTGATGATTGAGTGTGAATTCCTGAGCAGCCAAATGAGATAGTATGGGAGCAAGCAGCATACTAAGTCAGAAATTGCTTAATGGAGTGAATGACTCCTTGAATAAATTGATGAAACTGGAAGTTAGCGAGTGAATGAGGGAGCAAATAAGGTTGGCAATAGAAAAAGAGGTTCTTGATATTGTAAATCTTCTTAAGGTTTCATCCTGTTTTAAATGCACTGTAGCTTTCATTGTTCTGCGTTTCTTATTATATGTGTATGCTACTATTTTCCAGGACGGATACTGAACCGCTTCTCAAAAGATATGGGAGCAGTAGATGAAACTCTTCCATTTACAATGATGGATTGTATAGAGGTGAGAAAGCCACTGGTGAAACATCAAGAAATTGTTATGTTAATTTCATGTGGTTATGAAGCTTTTTTTTTTATTTTGATGAACTGAAACATTATCAGTTGACTTACTTGAGTTTAAAAAGAAAGAAAGGGGAAAAAAAAAAAACTGAACTGCAGGATGAATTCTGGTGGAAATTTTTAGCTGTTCACTCTATAATATAGAACACCATCAATATGCAACATATTCAAGCCTGTTGAAATGATTAATTTTAGTTTGATAATTAAATTTGTTTTAATGATTGGGTATCTTCTGATGAAGTAAACCCAAGTGGACTGTTGCAGACAAAAGTGAAAGAAATTTATGGCTGCAAACTGAGAAAGTATGGCAATGTTAATGCAGGGTGGACACATGAAATATTTATGACTTTAACACAGTATTTCTCAAGAAGTGAGAGGCATGGGAATAGAAACCACACATATTGGTCAAGATTTTGTGACCTACACATAACATTTCACAGATGTTCAATGAGGGTAATGGGGATAGTCTTATGAAAATTGTCTCTATTCAAGCTTAGTCCACACATTTGTAAGCATGGCATGTGTACCCTACAGCAGTAGCTTTTATCCTCTTAGCAAGTTCTGGTTTTGTTGGGGACAGTGGTGGGACTTAACAGAATTCTTTTTGTATGGCCAGGAAAAGTCAAGTGGTGTAACGTACTGGGAAAAAGTGGCCAAACGGTAGGGTTACAACTGCCAGTCCATTTCTGTGGCAAATTTCTATCCAAGAGGTCCCAGATTGCAATTTAAAAAAGATGAATGCATTCCATCTTGCCTGCATAGTGTGTCATTAATCCCCTTCTTCCAAATCAGCATGAGGAAGTCTTCCAGCATGTCTAGATACAGTGTGTGCAGCAAAAAGGAAGCCTGGAAGGCTGGAACACTCTTTGTTTCGAGAGAGCACAAAGGTTATTGATCGTGAGAGTGTTGTTTGTACTTCCAGTTACCGCATGTGAATGGGTGCTGCCCTGTATTCCAATGTTATGTCTGTCAACTTGTCTGGAGAGATGAAAGTGGCTGTGTCACTGAGCACAATATTTGCTGTAAAAGGTTTGTTGTCTTCAGTTGTGAAAGAATGTTGCAGCAAAATGTATAGTGAACTTTGTCTTAAGCTGTTATAATCTGAAACATTTTGTATGCTTCCAGTTGTGGCATGCATAATTGTCAGGCATGTTCACTTGTTGATTTTCTTGGACTTCATACAAAGGCTGCTTGAACATTGTGCACTTAACTTACGTGACTGTTTCTTTACTGGGGATTTTCCCTTTACAAATGCAAGTGACCACTGACGTTTATGTTGGTGGTTCCCTGCAAATTCTACAAAATATTCTTTACACTGAAATTATAGATTTTGAAACACCATTTTCTACAGCTGCAGTGTTAGCACCACTGGTGGCAAGATTTGGGAGCTCAATTAGCACTTCATTTTATTACTTAACTGAAAAAAATTTCGTGGGTACTGTTACATTAAAATTGTGTACATTTTATGTGTTCGTCATCTACCTTACTGTACCTATTCACCTTGTGGGAATCCTGAGATTAGGAATTTTTCAAAATAAATTGTACAACTCACTTCTGGAATGAAGTGCAGTAGTGTTGAATTGCTAAGAAACTAATAACTAAATTTCCATGCACTGTTTGTGTATAGCACCCACTGTGTGTAATATAATGATTAATATATAAAACCAGCTCCTGGAAGTTGAATGTGTGTTATGGAGTGTTTCCCTTTTTGTAAGCATATGTATTTTCGTAGACCTGCTATGTGTCTAACAGGGTGGAAGAATCCAAGCAATGTGATTTTAATTATGGAACAGTTACATGGAACAGAGTTCGTGAGAAGGCAGTAGTTACTTTGCTGGTCAAGAAATTCTTGGCTTGTAATGGAACTCGAAGTTCACCAGATCAGTCCACACAGGCCCTCCCACAATATTTCTCTAGGGACAATTTTATTACTTCCTTCCTATCCATGTCTAGGCCTTCAGAGTGGTCTCTTCCCTTCAAGTTTTTTGACCATATATTTTGTGTGTGTGTTTATTGCAGACATGTCTTGCTTATCAAATTCTTTTATGATTTTTGTAACTGATGAGGTAATGTAGCATCAGAAAGGAACTGGTAAAATCAGTATATATGCTGAAAAGTGATGAATGTATGTTGGATTGTGACCAATTGTCAGAAACTATCTTGTTACAATTATTGAACTGTTGTGTTCATTAATTTTTTTTATCGTCCTACAGATAGGATTATCACTGTTGGGAATTATTATTGTGGTGGCTGTTGTAAATTTCTGGTTGTTGATACCAGCAGCAGTGATGTTTTCTGTGTTCTACTTACTGCGAGTGTATTATGTGGCCACATCACGAAGTATCAAGAGACTGGAAGCAATCGGTAAGTTTGTATACTTGTTGATTTAAAATTACTAAACTCTTTTTTAGGCATAGCCTATTGTATTGATACTTGTTATTAAAATTTTCATGTTATGCTGTGTCATTGTGGAGTGATAAGAAATGGAAAGATTGTTTGTGTCTGCTCATCTATCTCTGAAACTGTTGAACCAGTTATATGGTTTGGGACTGGTTGTCTAAAGTAAAAGTTATCAGGCATATTTATTTTTGTTTTCTGTTTTGTATAACACCTGTTTTACAGGAGAATTAAATTGAACTACTGATTTTTTTTCTTTCTTTTCAAAATGACTCATTGTGCAAAAGAGAAGAACATGACATGAACTATAAATCTCATTAATATCTGCATTCATTGTTTGAAATGTTTATAAATACTGCTATTAAAGGAGTAAGTACAAAAAAAAATAATGTATGCTCTGATCAGTGTGTAGTCTGTAATGGGATAGCTTTGCAGTGTTAGATTTCTGCATGGTATAAATGCACATGGCCAGTGAGACATGAAAAATAAAAAGAGAACACTTTTGGTGAATGTATTGCTTTTGAGTATGCCATTTAACTCTCATTACAGATATGAACATGCTGTATAACTTCTCACCAAGAGATCACAGTTTGTGTTTTGCTTGCTCATGTTACTACTTTTTGTGATACATAAATTTTGAAGCCCAATGGTTACTTTATGTACCACCAGGTTTAACATCCAAAAATTGTGTGTTCTGCTTACTCTGTGTATTTATGTGTTTTGTATGGATCTCAGGACAAATGATTATTTCCATAAATGCATTAACTGATTGGTTTTTTATAACTGAGACATATAGTACTCATTGTGTGATATGGGCAGAATCTTTAAATATACAAGGTGGTTCAAATATGACCAGGACTGATTTGTGTGTAAACAAGCCGCACTGCGCAGCAGCTGTGCGACCTTGAGAGAGTGAAGCCACAACC